>ENA-UONW01000160-UONW01000160.1-human-gut-metagenome-genome-assembly--contig:-CS52-NODE-160-length-105506-cov-33.511650_pt1 | contig 105506 bp, 76 predicted proteins | sample MGYA00242463_ERZ724010 | MGnify/ENA metagenome assembly ERZ724010
AAAAAAGCAAAAAAGTCCGGGAGCCGGATAAAATATATCCGGAAAAAACTGAAAAAACATGCTGAAATTCTCTCCGCTTTTTGTACAAAAAATATTCTGTTTTGTACAAATTTCTAAAAGTTTTGTACAAAAACATGAAACAAAAACGGCAGAAACCGGAGAAAACGACGGCAATCTCCGGAAAACAAGCAACGACATCCGGAGGAAACGACAGCAATATCCAAGAAAAACATACCCAAAAGTCTTACGGATTTTGTATAAAAGCATAAAACAAAAACGGCAGAAACCGGAGAAAACGACGGCAATCTCCGGAAAACAAGCAACGACATCCGAAGAAAACGACAGCAAAATCCGAGAAAAGCATGCCCAAAAGTCTTACGGATTTTGTACAAAAGCATGAAACAATAACAGCAGAAACCGAGGGAAACAACAGCAATGTCCGGAAAACAAGCAACGACATCCGGAGGAAACAACAGCAAGATTCGAGAAAAGCATGCCCATAAGTCTTACGGATTTTGTACAAAAGCATAAAACAAAAATAGCAAAAAACGGAGAAAACGACAGCGCATCCGAAGAGAACTACAACAATATCCGGAGGAAACGACAGCAAGATCCGAGAAAAGCATACCGAAAAGTCTTACGGATTTTGTACAAAACAAGGTTAAAACAACGGATAGTAATCTTCAGGAAAGGAGGCCCTTTTCTTGAAGAGCTGTGAGAATCACAGAAAAGGACAATACATGTCTACCAGATAAAACTGAATTCTTTAGAAAGATAGACTGAAAAAATATCGGAAAACATTCTATGAAAAATACTCTATATACAATCTGATAGCACAATCAAAATAAAATATGATTATTTACATTCTTCTTTCCTTTCAAAAGCCCAATAGGAACTATATAAATTACATAATATTAAGCCATAGAATATAATTAACCGTACCGAACACTTTCTGCCCCGTCATAGCCATACATATTTATAAAGCGCTATAACTTTACCCGTTCAATAATATCACCGCAACTATAATCAACGTCGATTATCTACCACCCAATAAATGGCATTCAATAATAACTCACCTGAGATTTTCATAAATCACCAATGATAGGAAATAGAAATCTGAGAAGCCTTAACAGACATAAAAGATAAAAAATGCCCTACAAAACCATTATTAATGTGCCAAAAACTATATAGCTGTAAAGATTTCATTATCTTTGGAAATCAACAAACACTAAAAAACACATTGATTCACTATGAAAACGAAAAAACAAACAAAACTACAATCCACATCCTGGTGGAGAGAATTAGGGACAACTTGCATCATGTCTTTATGCTGTATCATCACTTTTGCATCTGAGCCGGTCAATTTTGACAAAGTATTTAAAGAAGCGCTCAACATAGAACAACAAATAAAGCGCACCAGCTTTCCTGACAAAGTGTACAACATCAAAGATTTTGGAGCAAAGACCGACACTCCGGAAGAGCCATGCCACGAAGAAATTAATTTAGCCATTACAACCTGCAACCAAGCAGGAGGAGGAACGGTTGTCATACCGAAAGGAACATTCTACACCGGCCCCATTACAATGAAAAGTAACGTAAACTTACACCTCGAAGAAGGAGCTGTACTTAAGTTTTCCACAGACCAGAAACTTTATTTCCCGGGAGTTATCACACGCTGGGAAGGATTAGACTGCTATAATGCCCATCCATTAATTTATGCTTATGGCGAAACCAATATTGCCATAACAGGAAAAGGAACTATAGACGGGCAAGGTTCCAATGAATCTTGGTGGCCTATGTGCGGTGCCCCACGTTACGGATGGAAAGAAGGCATGCACAGTCAGAAACTGGGAAGTCGCGAGCGGCTGATGGGCTATGCAGAGCTAAAACGTCCCATCTACGAACGAGTAATGACGCCCGAAGATGCCTTGCGACCACAACTTATCAACTTCTATCTCTGCAATACAATTCTGATAGAAGACGTCACTTTGCTAAACTCACCATTCTGGGTCATCCATCCCTTATTGTGTGAAAGTCTGATTGTTAGTGGAGTAAAAATCTATAACCGCGGTCCGAATGGTGACGGCTGCGACCCTGAATCCTGTAAAAATGTCCTAATAGAAAATTGCCGTTTCGATACGGGCGACGACTGCATCGCCATCAAATCCGGACGAAATGAAGACGGAAGAAAATGGAATCGCCCAAGCGAAAACATCATTGTCCGCAATTGTGAAATGAAAAACGGGCATGGAGGTGTTGTCATCGGCAGTGAAATATCTGGAGGATATCGCAACTTATATGTTGAAAACTGCGTAATGGATAGTCCGCAACTGGATAGAGTTATCCGAATCAAGACCAACGACTGTCGTGGAGGTATCGTAGAAAATGTCTTTGTAAGGAACATACAAGTAGGTCAGTGTCATGAGGCTGTTCTGAAAATAAACCTGCTTTACGAAAGCAAAGAGAACTGTAACCGCGCCTTCCCTCCTATTGTACGAAACGTACACCTAAAGAATATTACTTGCGAAAACAGCCAATATGGAATTTATGCCGTGGGCTTACCAAACAAAGATTGTGTATATAATATATCTGTCGAAGATTCACAATTCAACAATGTAAAGAAAGGTGGAAACCGAATAGAGAACGTTACGGACATTACAATGAAAAATCTCCAAATCAACGGCAAAATCGTAAAATAATATTTTACCATAAACGTTGAGAGAAATCCCGACGAAGGGGAAAAAAGCCATGACACTCACTCGAAAACAGTGACAGTCATGGCTTTCACATTATAGTCCTATGATATAACTTTTCAAAAAAAATCAGCCTGCACAGACTTCTATCCTAAGAAAAGAGCAGGCTTTCAAAATACATTAAGCAATTCCACTTCAAAAATCAATGTGGAGCAAGCAGGAATAGGACCCGAAGGTCGATTACCATAACCCAGTTCAGAGGGAATATAAATCACCCAACGATCGCCAACATGCATTTGCTGCAGAGCTATCGGCCAACCTTCTATCACATCCGACAGGCGCAATGCCTCCGGACATCCCCTTTTCCATGAATTATCAAACTCACGTCCGTTAATCAGCGTTCCCCGATAATGTACAGAAACAATACTTCTCAAATTGGGCGATTGTGTACCACTTCCTTGTTGAACAACCTGATACATCATACCGGAAGGATGTCTTTGTACTCCTTCTTTCTGCGAAATCTCTTTCAAAAAATCAATATTCCGCTGTTTATATTCCTCTTTCTTTGCCATAAATTCGGTCAATTATACCGACAAAGATAATAAGAGTTTATAAAAGTCCAGAACATAGACCTTTTTTATGCCTCGATATCAAAGATAAAAAATCGGCACAGCCTACCGAAAATCAGTACAATAAAGCCGAATATTGTTCTTATCAATTCTTTGCCAACTATCGCAATCAACAGCAAAAAATAAGAAGCCCGACATTAATACGGATGTTATTAATGACGGGCAACTTACTATTCTACTAATTTTACAACGGGCTCATATCATTTATGCCGTGAAGCACGCATAATTTCAATAACAAATGCAACAATCAGTCCGATACCTCCTCCCAATAATACGCTGGCTCCATAAATAATGGAAACAGTTTCACGGACAGGACGACTGGCCATATCGCTGGCAAAATATTCCGGCTGAGAATTTAAAATAATACAATATCCTGTCAATAATCCCAATCCAAGTCCTATTAACAGACACCCCAAGCGAAGAGATGACGAGGACATAGGAAACATATTTCCTCCCAGATTGAATAAAGACAAGCCTGTATTTTTTTGTTTTTCATCGGTCAATGCCTCCACCGGAAGCTTCTCTATCAACATCATACGTTCTTTTCTGCCGACAAACAATTCGAACAACTTGTAAATAACGCCAAAAACTATTGCAACATTAGCAACAATCATCAATTCTTCCATATCGTTTTCCTTTTAAAGTGAATATTTTTGTTTCTTTGTCCGTTTAGACGAACCAATGCACGAAAAGGTTACAACCATAATGAAGAAAAAAAATTTTTTTCTCAATCTTTGTAACCTCAACCTCGGGAAAGCGTCTAAAAAGACAAATGAAAAAAGACGAATCATATATCATCACGCGTATCCTGGCAGGAAAAACTGAAGAGTATGCTTACTTCCTCGATACTTATGGGCAAGCAGTCTTCGCACTGATCGTCCGTATGGTCAATTCCGAAGAAGATGCCGAGGAGCTGACGCAGGATGCATTTATGAAAGCTTTCGAACATTTATCATCATTCGGCGGGAAAAGTAGCTTTTCTACCTGGATTTATCGTATCGCCTATAATACGGCACTATCTTTTCTGCGAAAGAAAAATGTGGAACAAACAATGCTGGATGACAATTTATGGAATCAGATATCAGACACACAAATAGACAACACATTAAACGATGATTCGGAAGAACAAATAGAAAAACTGCAACAGGCGCTGACCAAACTAACTGCCGAAGAACGTGCATTGGTCACATTGTTCTACGAAGAAGAACGCCCTATACAGGAACTTGCCCAGATTCTGAATCAGAACGAAGGAAATATTAAAGTTAAGCTACACCGTTTACGCAAGAAATTATATTTATTAATGCAAAAGGAGGAGTAAAGATGACAGAGTATAAAGACCAAGGACTACGGAAAGCCGCCCGACAGAATAAGCCTCCCCAGCTTCCAAGCAATTTCACCTATCGCATGATGAAACGAATTGGGGAAGAAATGTATCTGCGTGCGAAACGACAGGAAAAACGTTTATTCATATTAATGATACTCACTGTCACTCTGATGATAGGAGGATGCATCGGCATGATTGTATGGATATATGGGAAAGAAATAGCCGAAGGTTTACAAAAATCAGTCAACAATCTGCCTGAACCTTCATCACTCATTTTTTATCTTCCGATGCTGATTGCGTTGCCTTTATTGAGAATATTCGATCGCTGGCTACGGAGAAAATTCAAACATCTATTATAGAATCAGTCCATCAGGTGCAATATACCATCAGGAAAAGGCATAAAAAAGCCCGGCAAAAATGCCGAGCTTTTTCTATATTAAAGCAAACTGCTCAATTATTTCCGATAATTAGCCAGTTCTTCTGCATTGAACTTACGGATAAAGTTGAAATGTTTTTCAACTTCCGATTCGGCATAATTTACATATACATTCAGCGACTTACCAAACAGCTCAGGAGCTTTCGTTGCATCCTGAAGCAACAAATGACTCATTACGCAGCCAGCTGCCATTTCATACAAGCGGCGTGCTACGAAATCGAGCAGTTCCTGGTTCTGAGCTTCCTTCACAGCATTTGTACAAGCCTCCAGCTTACGAGTCATTTCCTTGATACGGTTCATGTAGTCTTCATATTCCGGAGCGCAAGGAATTGTTTCGTATTCATGCAAAGTAGCAGCATAAGCACCGTTGGTTACATAACGGATAGCCGCAACAGTCTGCAACTGAGTAGTACCTTCGTAGATACTTGTGATACGAGCATCACGATAGATACGCTGACAAGCATATTCCATCATAAAACCAGAACCGCCGTGTACCTGAATACAGTCGTATGCATTCTGGTTGGCATATTCAGAGTTCATACCTTTTGCCAGCGGAGTAAAGCTGTCAGCCAGTTTTGCATAACGTTTTTGTTCCTGACGTTCTTCCGGAGTCAGCTTACGTTCACGCGCAATATCGTCCAAGGCTTTATAGATATCTACGTAACGAGAAGTCTGATACAACAAGGCACGACCCGCATCCAGTTTTGCTTTGATAGTAGCCAGCATATCGTATACAGCCGGGAACTCGATAATCGCTTTGCCGAACTGCTTACGGTCTTTTGCATACGCCAAAGCCTCATCGTATGCAGCCTGGCTCAAACCAACCGACTGAGCCGCAATACCCAGACGAGCACCGTTCATCAAAGCCATGACATATTTAATCAAACCGAGCTTACGTTCACCACAAAGTTCAGCTTTTGCATTCTTGTATACCAATTCACAAGTCGGAGAACCATGAATACCCAGCTTATTTTCTATACGACGTACGTCTACTCCACCGTCGTTCTTATCGTAAATAAACATAGACAATCCACGACCATCGTGTGTACCTTCTTCCGAACGAGCCAATACCAGATGCAGGTTAGCGTCACCGTTTGTGATAAAACGTTTTACACCATTCAGGCGCCAGCAGTTATTAGCCTCATCGTATGTAGCTTTCAACATCACGCTCTGAAGGTCAGAACCGGCATCAGGTTCTGTCAAGTCCATTGACATAGTTTCACCTGCGCAGATACGCGGAATGAAACGGCTGTGCTGATCTTCGTTTCCAAATTCATAAAGTGTTTCGATACAATCCTGAAGTGACCAGATATTACCAAAGCCCGCATCAGCCTGAGCCACGATTTCCGCACACATAGTATACGGAGTGATCGGGAAGTTCAAACCGCCAAAACGGCGAGGCATTGTCATACCGTTCAGACCCGCCTTCACCATTGCATCCAGGTTAGCCTTTGTACCCGAAGCATATTCCACACGACCGTTCGCACAATGCGGACCTTCTTCGTCTACTCCTTCTGCATTTGCAGCAATCACCTCACCGGTAATTTCACCGGTAATTTCCAACACTTTATCGTAAGAGTCGATAGCATCTGCATAATCCAGCGGCGCATAATCGTACTCGTCTTTATCTCTGTAATCGCGTTCCTTCAACTGACAGATACGCTCCATCATCGGATTGTTCAAGTGAAACTTGAGTTCCGGATGTTCTGTATAAAAGTTTGCCATTATTTACTGTTCTTTTTATAATACTTAATCATTTTCGGAATCACTTCTTCCACTGTTCCGTTGATTACATAATCAGCGATGGTGTTAATCGGCGCATTAGGATCATTGTTTACAGATATAATGATACCTGCATCCTGCATACCGGCTATATGCTGAATCTGACCAGAGATACCACAAGCGATATACAATTTCGGATGTACAGTTACACCTGTCTGACCAATCTGACGGTCGTGTTCGCAGAAACCAGCATCTACAGCTGCACGGCTGGCACCTACTTCTGCATGAAGTTCCTTAGCAAGTTCGAACAACATATCGAATCCTTCCTTGCTTCCCATACCATAACCACCGGCAACTACGATAGGAGCACCCTTCAGATTATGTTTTGCTTTTTCTACATGGCGATCGATAACCTTTACTACATAATCCGTTTCGGGTACATACTTCGCAACGTCGTGACGAATCACTTCACCCTGATAATTGGCATCTACGATTTCTTTCTTCATCACACCCTCACGAACTGTAGCCATCTGCGGACGATGTTCCGGATTGACAATGGTAGCCACAATATTACCGCCGAAAGCAGGACGAATCTGATACAACAGATTTTCGTAAGTAACGCCATTCTTCTTATCCTCGTGATTACCGATTTCCAACTGAGTACAGTCGGCAGTCAGACCACTTGTCAGAGCTGAAGAAACACGTGGTCCCAGATCACGACCGATAACGGTAGCACCCATCAGACAAATCTGCGGTTTTTCTTCTTTGAACAAGTTGACGAGAATAGAAGTATGAGGAAGTGAAGTATAAGGGAACAAGCCCGGAGCATCGAATACATGAACACGATCTACTCCGTATGGCAAAACTTGTTTTTCTACATCGGCAAGGTCGTTGCCGGCACAGATGGCTTCCAACTGACATCCCAGCTGACTGGCTAACTTACGACCTTTGGTTAAAAGTTCGAGACTGACATCGGCAACATGTTTGCCTTCCATCTCACAATATACAAATACGTTATTCATAGTCTTTATCCAATAGTGTGGTTAGCCAACAGTTCTACAATCAAATTTTCTACATCAGCATCGCTACCTGTAATAGTTTTGCTTTCCTTCGCCTGGAAGATGATGTTTTCAATCTTCTTCACTTTAGTAGGTGAACCCGACAAACCACATTGTTTTGTATCACCGTTTACGTCAGCTACGCTCCACTCTGTGATATTCAGATAAGGACGGCTTTCGTACAAAGAAGCATAAGGCAACTCTGCTCCATCTTTTGTAATGGCAGCTTTTTCCTGTCCGCCCAAAGCACGTTTATATTTCTGAACCAGTTTTGCATTACGCGGGCGGCAAGGAGCTGCACTGCCGTTTACTGTCAGAACAATCGGGAGCGGAGCTTCTACAGTTTCTACGCCACCGTCGATATGACGCTTTACACGAATACGTCCGTCCTTTACTTCTTGGATTTCTTCAACGTATGTTACCTGAGGTAATCCCAGCTTTTCTGCTACCTGAGGTCCTACCTGTGCAGTATCACCATCGATAGCCTGACGACCACCTACGATGACATCATATTCACCAATCTTACGGATAGCTGTAGCCAGAGCATACGAAGTAGCCAACGTATCGGCACCGGCAAAGGCACGGTCGGTCAGTAAATAGCCGTTATCTGCTCCTCTGTATAATCCTTCACGAATAATTTCAGCGGCACGCCCCGGTCCCATCGTCAAGATGGTTACGGTAGAACCCGGATGTGTGTCTTTCAGTCTGAGCGCTTGTTCCAAAGCATTCAGGTCTTCCGGATTGAAGATAGCCGGAAGAGCCGCACGATTAATAGTACCGTCGGCATTCATGGCATCTTTCCCTACACAGCGAGTGTCAGGTACTTGCTTTGCCAATACAACAATTTTCAAGCTCATTAGATAATATATTAATTAGTATTAGTAGTTTAATTGACGGCAAAATTAATGAAAGCATTTGTTTTGCAAAAAGATATAAGAAAAAAATGCACATCCGGCTTCCGTTCGTGCAAAACCAGCCAGCCTTATTTCAGGCAATATTCCACATCAGCCTGCAACTGTTCGAACGAAGCAATCGGACTGTCGGAATAAACGGAATATACCATAAGCTGCTTGTCCGAAACATACACGCGAGGAATACCTTGCTCGGAAAACAGGTCATATACCTCCCTACCCGGCTGAGGAGAATAAGGCATTGTCAGACCGTTTGCCAACCAATATGCAGCAACTTCACCAGCAGACTCTTCCCTGCTGATGCAATATATCTTCACCTGTGGATTATCCCGATAGCAATCGTAAAGCCGTTGTACTACCGGAAGTTCCTGCTGACAGTCGGGACAGGAAGTATGAAAAAAGACCAATACAGAAACAACGCCCTCCAAATCGGATGTCGATATACGAGTATCGTCACTTAACAATACGGAAAAATCGGGCAGTTTGTCACCACGACGAATCCCTTCCTCCCCGGAAGGCGAATCATCACGGATGCACGACGGCAGGCACAACAAGCCACAGAGTATAAAAAACAACAAACGGTAAAGATGTAACATTCTCCTAATCTATAATTATTTGCCGATAAATATATGAAAAAACCTTTGTATATTTGCCTGAAACAACATACAAATACCGAAATCATGGAAGATTTATATCTGGAAGTAGCCCGCCAATTATCGGACATGGGCATTGACAAAGAAAACCTCAGCTGGAGTACCCGACTTACACTCGTAGTACTCATCCTGCTGATTTCATATATCATGACCAAACTATTCAGGCACCTGGTTATACCGGCAGTGCACAAAATCACATCTCGCACAAAGGCTACGTGGGACGACTACTTGTTCAATGAAAGAATGATGACCAGTTTCTGCCGCATGATTCCTCCCATCATGCTTTATCTGCTGCTGCCCTTTGTATTCAGCAATGTGCCTCAAGTACTGCATATACTACTGAAGATCTGTCTTATTTACTTGGTCATCACAACCCTTCTCCTTGTCAATTCGTTCCTGAATTCACTATATGAGATTTCCAACGAGCACGAAACCCTGCGCAACCGTCCGCTAAAAGGAATCTACCAGATGATTAACCTGATTGCTATCGGAATAGGAATCATATTAATTATTAGCATCCTCATCGACCAGAATGCGGCAACCATCCTTGCTGGACTGGGAGCTTCGGCTGCCGTCCTGATGTTGATTTTTAAAGACAGTATACTGGGACTGGTAGCAGGCGTACAGCTTTCGGCCAACGACATGCTTCGTCCGGGCGACTGGATCACCATGCCCAAGTACGGAGCAGACGGTGATGTGCTGGAAGTTTCACTGACTACCGTCAAGGTACGCAACTTCGACAAGACGATTACCACCATCCCTCCCTACGCACTGGTCAGCGATTCGTTTCAGAACTGGCGGGGAATGCGTGAAACCGGAGGACGACGTATCAAGCGTTCGGTATTTATCGACATGACAACCGTACATTTCTGTTCCGAAAAAGAAAAACAATTATTTGCCTCACGCGGATGGATAGACGAAACACAGGCCAAGCCTGAAGCACAAGTAGTAAATCTTCATGTTTTCCGTAATTATCTTCAGAGCTACCTGAAGGGACATCCCCGTACCCACAAAGAACTAATGATTATGGTCCGTCAGATGCAACCTACTTCCGAAGGATTACCTCTGGAAATATATTGCTTTACGAATACAACCATCTGGCCCGAATATGAACAGATACAAGGTGAGATTTTCGATCATATTCTTGCCATAATTCCCGAATTCGGTCTGAGAATATTCCAGCGTCCGTCGGGAAACGACTTAAGTACAACCATTAAATAAGAAAAAAGACATTATGGAAAAAGGATTAACTTATACATCCAAGACAACTGTCTGCAAAGAAAATACAGCTTTAACCGTAGGATCGGGCGACATGGAAGTGTTCGCTACTCCCGCTTTGGTGGCACTCATGGAAAATGCCGCTATGAATGCCGTCAAGCCATACCTGCCGGAAGGTTCCACAACGGTAGGAGCCATGATTCAGACATCACACATCAAACCCTCGGGACTTGGCGAAGAAATATCGGTTACAGCCCTACTGGAAGAGGCAGAAGGCAGGAAACTCACTTTTAAAGTTTCTGCTTCCGACTCAAAAGGCATAATCGGCGAAGGCATACATATTCGTTATATTGTAGACCGCGAGCGCTTCTTATCAAAGCTATAAGCAGGGACTTTAAAATTACCTCGTCACATTCGAGATAATTTTTGTACAAAAAAAATTTTTCTTTGTACAAATTATTTCGAAAGATCAAGACGTTTTTTTCCATATCCGCCGAGAGATATAAATAAAGATGCCCTTCACCTTTTCATCCCCTCATTTCATCCGTCAGGATAAGAGAAAATGAATAAAGGTAAAGGGCATCTTTTCAACAGAATCCGATTACTCTTTCACGTAATTTTTCGAGGCATCCGTCACGACCAGTACACGATCTTCTCCCCGCATGTAAGGAGCATCGTATTGAAACGCTGTTACCTTATTATCAAATTCACCGATATATTTCATCGTTCCATTCTGCGGATTGAACCACCATGCCTTTTTCCTGTCCCCACTTATTTTAGTCAAATCAATCTGCATGGGACGTGCACTGTAGTTATAAACCAGCAAATAGTCACTACCCCGTGTAGCAATCGCCCGGTCATAACGCTCTCCGTTTGTGCCGGCTATCACACTCTGGTCGGGAACACGTTCAAAGAACGGGAAACGAAGTATCAGCTCCTTCAGATATTTCATCTGATTAAAGCCTTCATCCTTCAAGGCTTCCTGCCATGTTTCCTGAGCTCCATATGCCGGTGCATATCCTTCACGGTAAAACTGCATGATGGAATTATTGCCATAAGTATGTCCGAAGGAACCGGCAAAGACCGACCAATATGCATAACGACGTACATCATCTGCCGTCCAGCGACATTCTTTCGGATTATGCAGCCCGTGTGGAATACCTTCATAGCTGGGTTCGGCATCCAAGACCGGCTTCATCGGCTTCTTGGAAAGACTTGCTTCTACATAACGCCAGTTGTCTTCTGCCACATTACTGTCGGCCAAGTTATCTCCGTCACCTTTCGTCTGTCCGTAGCGGCGATGCCCACTCTGAAACATATTAAAGTCGAGCCAGTCGGCATCATTGAACCAGGTAGCAGACATAGTCCGGCCAAACGGGTGGAACGTCATCAAGTGATTTTTGTCGATGGAGCGAATGGTACGTGCCAGTGTTTCCCATACTTCTGTTTTTACATCTCCACGTATATCCCCTCCGATTATCCATACGATGTTCGGATTATCCTTATATCTTTCGGCAAGGAACGTTCCGTAAGCTTTTGCTTCCTTCACATCCATCTTACCACCTTTCACCAATCCTCCCCAGATACATACCATGCCAATATATATACCTTTGCTTTCGGCTGTACGGACAATGTAATCCATATGATCCCAATAGCCATATACACCTTCTTTGTCAATATGAGTAAAATCGAATCCGTCCGTCATGGAGTACTGTCCGTACACGTTCATGGAAGGAACCCCGTTCAATGTCTGTATCTGTACCACATTGAATCCGGCACGACTACAGTTATCCAGATAAAAAGCCACCTCTTCGCGGTCCAGTCTTTGCGGCATCAGCCAGCCGGTATCTCCCAGCCAGAAAAATGGTTGTCCGTTCTGATGCTTCAGATAACGCCCTTCGGCAGATACTTCCAACTTGCCGTTTTTCCACGGCAGTTGCGCATTCATCGTCGATGCTACGGCAAGACACGATAAAACGATTCCTGCCAGTTTTGTCCAGTATTTCATCTTGTTGCGATTAAAAAATTATAATATTGAGATAAATATAAGTATTCTGTACAAATGTATATGATGTTTTTCAATAACGTACTGTTATTTCCTCATTGCTATCTATCCACAAGCGATATTTTCCTTCGGATATCTTCTGAAATTCACCCACCGACGCCCGAGGTTGCTTCCGGGCAGAAACATACAGATAACCTTTGCCCCGGTCGGCTTTCAGGCGAATTGTCTTCCGATCCATATAAACAGTAATTTCTCCTCCTGGAACCGGAACACTTCCCTTCATCCATTTCAAGCCGCCCAATACGGGAGTTACAGCATATTCCTCATATCCGGGTTTTACCGGCTTCACTCCTAAATAATATTTTCCCAGCAAATATACAGGACTGGCTCCCCATGCATGACAAAGACTCTTCCCGTACGGGCGTCCATACATGGCAAGATGTTCTGTACCTTTCTCGTCTGGATTATATTTTTCCCAGAATGATGTAGCTCCTTCTTTCAGCATACCTCCCCAGTAAGCCAGCATTTCTTCCATAACCTGCTCCTGCTCGCCCAGTGCACACAGAGCTTCCAGCTCATAAAAGCGCATATACGGAGTTGTAATTTTCAGGATACTATCGTTCAGCAACACGCTTTGTTTGATGAGCTGTTGTTTTTCTTCTGAAAGATAATTATAGAATACGGCAAACATATTGGCATAACGTGTCACGGTACTGCTTTGCTTTCCTCCGATGCGATTGTGCACCAACGCTTTTGCATCCTCACTCCAGAACGCCGGCTCCAGTTTTTTCCGTAAGGAAGAAGCCAACTCCTCATACAGCTTGACATCCCGGTCTTCGCCGGCAAGGCGAGCACAAAGTGCCATTGTTTCCAGACTTTTGCAGAAAAGTACCTGTTCGAACGCCAACTGTCCTTTCTTGTCGAGATAACCATCCGCCCAATCGACAAACACCCAGTCGCCTGTCATTCCCTGTACCATACCGTCATTGTCGGTACGTCCCAGTACATATTCCATCAGCGACTTCATCCGAGGATAAAGCTGTCCGACAAAACTCTTGTCTCCTGTATACATATAATAATCATACACACTCAGGAACCAATAAAAAGTATAATCCATAATGGTATTGATATGGGAGGTTACCGGATCCTTTCCCCTTAACTGCCAGATGGTACGCTTCACTGTTTCCGAATCGAAGAACAGGTAATAGTTCATCAAATAGCTCTGAATAGCATCTCCACTCCATACCCAACGGTCACGCTTGATACCGTCGATGAAGAACTCACGGGTGGTAAGATGCATTGTGTAAGCGCCTATCTCCCAGATTTTATTCAACAAATCATTATCACACTGGAAACTTCCCCGATAGTTTTCGGGCATATATTCATATTGCATTGTAACCTTTCCGATGGAAGCCTGACTATCGCATACCACGTAAACATAACGAAAGGCTTTATTGCTCTCCATCGTATAATGTCCGTCTGCCAGACTTCGGGTCGTACAAAGTGCACGATCGGTTACTTTTCCGTTCTCAACCGATAATATATCCATGGTTTCACACCGTGCAGTATCCAAGGCTTCTTCTTTGCTTTCACCATAATAAATCCGCACCTTTCCTTTTCCTTTCATTTCCCCAAAGTCAAGATACCCGAAAGTTTCCCTTCCAAAATCATAAAGAACACCTTTTTCCACAGAAGTTGACGAAACGGCCTGCAACGGCTTGCAGGGTAAACGAAACATAGAAGGTCGTTTTTCTTCAGAATCAAAATTCCAGCTACCCGCATCCATGTACACGGTAGCCGAGGTATCACTGGCCTTCCCGCTTTCATCTATCCATTCCTTATCTTCGTACGTCACCTTCCAGCTTGCATCACTCTTAATCGTTTGTCCGTTAATATAAATAGACGGAGGAGTAATCTGGTTCCATACCTTGATATTGATTTTGTGCTTTCCTGACGGAATTGTCAGTCTTTCGGGCATGCCAAACTGTAATTTGCCGTCCAGTTTGACGTTGTATCTGCCTTCCACACTCAACCGTATCGTTTCGGCGACAGGTAAGTCAACCTCTTTACTGAATTCAACAACCACATAGTGACTGTCTGTTTTCCAGAAAGGAGGGAAAAAAGCTCCTCTTTCCGTACGACGGTTGTTCATCTGGTTGCCCAACCATATTTCATAATCTCCCGGATACCATATCCAGGTCTGTGCCTCCAATGAAGCACACATCCCCACCGAAGCAAGCAAGGTTACAAATTTTGTTTTCATTTTGCGTGTTTTATTGTTCAAGTATTCTATCAGAATTCAGTTACCACCGGACGCCCTTCCATCCAGGCAATCATATTCAAGACCAGAAAATTCCAGTTTTGAAATCCCTTATTCAGTACCGGCTCTCCATTATCGGGCAGATAGTATTCATGCAATGCCCCGAAGCGTTCGAAATCACGTCCCAACAACAATACGGTTTTCTCTGCAACTTCACGTGCTTCTTTCTCATAGCCATATTCCAATAAGCCACGGAAAACAAGATAATTCACGTTAATCCAAACAGGTCCGGCCCATGAAGACGGATTACCGCTGGCACGTACATCGTACATTTTTTCCAGCGGAGAAAGTGTACGAATGCCAGCAGGAGCGTTAAACGAAGTGGTATCACAAAAATGTATCTGCACCATTTGCCGGGCTTGTTCCGGCGTCGCAACTTTAGCCCACATTGCCATAAAACCACTCCATACGCTAAATCGTTGAATCAGGCAGTCGTAAGTTCTGGGTTGTCCTACATGCAAGTATAAATCCCCCGGATGCAATCCTTCGATGTCGGGCTTTTCTACTGGAAGGAGATTGAAGTCTACACTATAATAAAAGCGGTCACGCGCATCCCAGCAATGTTTCTGAATATTATTTTTTAAGGTATCTGCCTCCTTTTGAAAGAAAGTTGAAATATCTTTCAGGTTCAAACAATCGGACAGGTAAGCCATTGCCAGAAGCTCCTTGTACATTAAACAATTCAGAAATATAGATCCCGAACTTTCATGAGGGCGATAAAAAGTACTCGGATCATTGTCTACTCCGATAGCCTCGTCGGTTTCCCAATAAATAAGTCCAGTTGCTTTATGCCGGTGGAAATTAAGATATTTGGAAACAAAAGCCTGTAGTGTATAAAAATCTTCCCGTAACCATTCAGCATCTCCACCCATATTTTTTACGATAAAGGCAGCATGCTGGGCAAGCGTAGGCTTATGCATATTAGTCTTCCACGGATTTCGCTTTTTCAACATATCTTCACGGCTCGGAGCATTACGCTCTATCCAGATAGGAATCCAGCCATCCATTCCTCCATAACTCAATGAATTCAGTACACATCCTTGCTCATAAGCCAAAGCTTCCCTTTTATCAGCCTCGGTTCCCTTATCCGATAAAATTTGACGCAGAGCAACATCGCTAAGCCACGAATCCCAATCCCATAACATATCCAGATACTGACTACTTCCCGGAGCCAAAAAAGGAAATCGTAAAGAGCCTCCAGCCTGACGATACATGCCTTTCATCTCCTTATATATATGTGTTTTGCAAATCTCCTTATATTTCTCAATATTCACGACGTTGCGTTCTGGCAACTGAGCCCGACACAGGCACCCTATTACAATATTTAATACAAATATCAAAATTGTCTTTTTCATAGCGACTGAATGATTTATAGTCAATAACAATAACAAAAGAAAAGGCTGATAACCTTGAAAAGATTTTCACCTTATCAACATCGGATAGATTTATCAAGTTATCAAGGCAAAAATAGCAAACCAAAATTCAAAACAAAAGCAAGCAAAGAATAAACAACATTTATTAACAGTAAGAGATTGTTTAGGAATGATTTTATCCTCACAGGCAGCAAACATCCCCTATCAAGTAATTTTTCAATCAAATAAATCAAATAAGTCAGTCGTTAAATCAAAAACAGCAATTTCGTCATTGGCTAAAGAACTACATTTGCAATATCTAAACTTGAAAAACATAAAACCAAATTAAAGCTATGACAAAATGCTTTTTTGCAGTCGACCTGGGCGCAACCAGCGGACGCACGATATTAGGATATTTCACTCCACAAGGATTGGTAACAGAAGAGATCAACCGATTTCCCAATTACCTGATAGAAACAGGAGGACATTATTACTGGGATATATACGAACTCTACCGGAACATTGTAGAAGGTCTGAAGATAGTTAGCCGAAAAAAAGATGTAGAAATAACGTCTGTCGGCATAGATACATGGGGAGTCGATTTTGTCTGCATCGGAAAAGATGGAGGATTACTGCGACAACCATATTCATACCGCGATCCACATACAACAGGAGCACCTGAAAAATACTTTCAGCGTATATCCAGAAATAAGGTATATAAATGTACAGGCATTCAGGTTATGAACTTCAATTCTCTGTTCCAACTTGATACATTACGTAGAAACAATGACAGTGCCTTAGAACAGGCCGACAAAATCTTGTTCATGCCAGATGCCCTCAGTTACATGCTAACAGGAGAAATGATTACAGAATACACCATCGCTTCGACCGCCCAACTGGTCAATGCACAGACACGTCGGCTTGAACCTCTGTTACTTAAAAGCATCGGATTGAGTGAAAAACATTTCGGACGCTTTGTTTATCCGGGAGAAAAAATAGGGACTCTAACAGAAGAACTACAACATCAGACGGGACTGGGAGCTATCCCTGTCATAGCTGTAGCAGGACACGACACTGCTTCTGCCGTTGCAGCAGTACCTGCGACAAACAATAATTTTGCTTATTTAAGCAGCGGTACATGGTCACTGATGGGAATTGAAACTCAGGCACCTGTCATTACAGCCGAAACAGAAGCACTAAACTTTACCAACGAAGGAGGAGTTGACGGAACCATCCGCCTGCTGAAAAATATTTGTGGCATGTGGCTGCTGGAGCGTTGCCGCATCAACTGGGGAGAAACTTCATACTCAACCCTGATAGCCGAAGCCAATGCCAGTGAACCTTTCCGAAATTTAATTTATCCAGACGACGACGCCTTTGCCAATCCGTCGAACATGGAAGAGGCTATCAAAAAATACTGTACCGATCATAACCAGCCTGCCATTGAAACACGCGGGCAGTTAATCCGTTGCATATTCGAAAGTCTGGCATTGCGTTACCGGCAAGTCCTCGAAAACCTGCAACGCCTGTCACCCTACCCGATAGAAGTACTTCATGTCATCGGAGGAGGAAGCCGCAACGACCTGCTGAACCAATGGACAGCAAATGCAATCGGCATGCCAGTCGTAGCCGGTCCTTCGGAAGCGACTGCAATAGGAAACATCATGGTTCAAGCCGTAGCAGCAGGCAAAGCCACCAACATTGCCTCCATGCGTCAGTTCTTAAGTCGCGCAACACACCTAAAGACATTCCTCCCAGAGCATAAGGATACATGGGATGTCGCTTATCTTCAGTTTAAAACAATTACTCAATAATCTATCAATTAACCTAAACACACCTATCATGAAAGAGGAATTAATTACCAAAGCGTATGAGATAGCCAAAGAACGCTACGCAGCTATAGGAGTAGATGTAAACAAAGCTCTGGATACACTACAAAAAATTTCGTTATCCTTACACTGCTGGCAGGCAGATGATGTTGCCGGATTTGAATCAAACGGCTCACTCAGTGGAGGAATTCAAGCTACGGGAAACTATCCGGGAAAAGCACGTAACATCGACGAAGTGCGCCAGGATGTACTAAAGGCGGCATCCTATCTGCCAGGCACACACCGTCTGAACCTTCACGAAATCTATGGAGATTTTCAGGGAAAGTTCGTCGACCGTGACCAAGTGGATGCTTCATACTTTGAAAGCTGGATACAGTGGGCAGCAGAAAACAAGATGAAACTTGATTTCAACTCAACATCTTTCTCGCATCCCAAAAGCGGAAATCTTTCTTTAGCCAATCCGGACAAGGCAATCCGCGATTTCTGGGTTGAGCATACCATCCGATGTCGTGCCATTGCCGAAGAAATGGGAAAGCGCCAGAACGATCCTTGTATCATGAATGTATGGGTACACGATGGAAGTAAAGACATTACTGTCAACCGTATGCTGTATCGTGAACTGCTGAAAGATTCGCTCGACCGCATTTTTGCCACCGAATATAAAAACATGAAAGACTGCATCGAGTCGAAAGTATTCGGCATTGGTCTGGAAAGTTATACAGTAGGTTCAAATGATTTCTACATCGGCTACGGAGTCAGCCGCCAGAAGATGATTACACTCGATATGGGACACTTCCATCCGACAGAAAGCGTTGCCGACAAATTGTCGTCACTGTTACTGTATGTTCCGGAAATCATGCTGCACGTCAGCCGTCCGGTACGCTGGGACAGCGACCACGTTACAATCATGAACGATGAAACATTAGACTTATGTCAGGAAATTGTTCGTTGCAATGCGCTCGACCGCGTACATATCGGCTTAGACTTTTTCGATGCAAGCATCAACCGTATCGGTGCTTACGTCATCGGAGCACGTGCCACTCAGAAGTCAATGTTACGTGCATTACTTGAGCCAACGGCAAAACTCCGTGAATACGAAGCCAACAATCAGTTGTTCGAACGCCTTGCTTTACTGGAAGAAGCCAAAGTATTGCCATGGAATGCAGTATGGGATATGTTCTGCTTGAAGAATAACGTCCCTGTAGGTGAAGAATATATTCCCGATATAGAAAAATACGAAGCAGAAGTTACATCAAAACGTTGCTAAATCTTGATACAGATATTGTCCAAAGGTCCTGTACCTGCGGATGATATCTGGTTTATACAAATAAAGTAAAATCGGATAAAAAACAATCATACTCTTTATGAATACGCTGATAGGTTTGCTAATTATTGCCATAGGCAGTTTCGGACAAAGCAGTTCGTATGTACCAATCAACAAAGTAAAGAACTGGTCATGGGAAAGTTTCTGGCTGATACAAGGAATTTTCGCATGGCTTGTATTTCCTTTGCTGGGAGCATTGCTGGCGGTTCCTTCCGGAAGTACGCTTCCGGAACTATGGAGCAGCGGAGGAGCTTTGTCTGCCATTATATATGGAATATTATGGGGGGTAGGAGGTTTAACATTCGGCCTGAGCATGCGCTACCTGGGAGTTGCCTTGGGACAAAGCATTTCATTAGGCACATGTGCTGCCTTCGGAACGTTGTTTCCTGCCTTGTTCGGCGGAACAGACTTATTCCATGGAGAAGGTCTGATGCTGCTCATCGGGGTCTGTATCACTCTGGCCGGCATTGCCGTCATCGGATATGCAGGCAGTCTGCGTTCCAAAAACATGAGTGAAGAAGAAAAGAAAGCAGCGGTAAAAGATTTCGCCCTGACAAAAGGCTTGCTGGTTGCTCTGCTTGCCGGAATCATGAGTGCCTGCTTCGCCTTAGGACTGGATGCAGGAACCCCTATAAAGGAAGCAGCTCTTGCAAAAGGGACAGACGCTTTGTATGCCGGCCTGCCGGTCATCTTTCTGGTTACTTTAGGCGGATTCTGTACCAATGCAGCATACTGCATACAGCAAAACCTGAAAAACAAGACCGGAAAAGAATATTTATCAGTAAGCACAAGTACCTTTACCAATAATATACTATATTGTGCACTGGCAGGAGTCTTATGGTATTCACAATTCTTCGGCTTGGAAATGGGTAAAAGCTTCCTCACAGAAAGTCCGGTATTACTTGCTTTTTCATGGAGCATACTCATGTCGCTGAATGTTACTTTCAGCAATGTATGGGGAATCCTGCTGAAAGAATGGAAAGGATGCAGTGCCAGTACCATAGGAATACTTATACTCGGTCTTGCCGTACTGATTGCTTCCATCATCGTAGTGGCAATGGCACAAGCCTGAGATATAAACTTTATCATCAATTTTAACGATATATAAACATGGAATCTATTTTGAATAACCGTCCGGCGCTGGCAGCCGAAATTAACAAAGTAGCCGAAGTTGCCGGTTATTTATGGCAAAAAGGATGGGCTGAGCGCAACGGAGGAAATATTACCATCAACGTTACAGAATATGTTGACGATGCAATAAAGGCAATGCCCGCCATCAGTGCAGCAACTCCCATCGGAGCTACCCTACCTTACCTGAAGGGTTGCTACTTTTACTGTAAAGGGACCAACAAGCGCATGCGCGACCTTGCACGCGATCCGATGGCAAACGGCTCGGTCATCCGCATTTTGGACGACTGTGCAAGCTATGTCATCATTGCCGACCAGCCGGTAAATCCGACCTCAGAACTGCCTTCTCACTTGAGTGTACACAATTATCTCATCTCAAAAGGTTCGAATTATAAAGCTTCTCTGCATACTCATCCCATCGAACTGGTAGCTATGACACACAACAAGAAGTTCATGGAAAAAGATTATGCTTCCAATTTATTATGGAGCATGATACCAGAAACAAAGGCATTCTGCCCGAGAGGCTTAGGAATGGTGCCTTATAAATTACCAAGTTCCGTAGAGCTTGCCACAGCTACCATTGACGAACTGAGCGATTACGATGTGGTAATGTGGGAAAAACATGGAGTCTTTGCTGTGGATACTGATATCATGGCAGCGTTCGATCAGGTAGATGTACTGAATAAATCAGCCTTAATCTACATTGCAGCCAAGAATATGGGATTTGAGCCCGACGGCATGAGTCAGGAACAAATGAAAGAAATATCTGTTGCGTTCCATTTACCGAAATGAAAAGGAAACGATGATACATGCAAATGCCGGAGCAATGACAGGCAGAAGATATTGAGGAATTGTATCGCAAGCCTACTAATATCACATAATCAGTTTAAAGACCAGAAGGAGAGTCTGCCCAGACCCACCCTCTGGTCTTTTTTGATAACTGACCAAACATGTTTCATAAATAATTCTAACAGACCTACGACAACCAGTTACATTTAAATCAAAATTTGTATTTTTGTTAACAGATAATACTCTTATGAAAAACAGAAAATGACACGATCATACAACGATTTAGAGTCAGAATTCAAATATCTGATAGTAAACGAAAAAGACAGAAAATTCGGATTGTGGGTCAATACCGTAGGATTTCAGTCCATCCTTCCCCACTCCCCCTACCCCATAAAGGAACATCCTTCAGGATATATGTTCAACGTTCAGAAGGGACGCACCCTGCACGAATACCAATTACTTTACATCACTAAGGGAAAAGGCACCTTTGCTTCGGACGATACGCCGGAACGGAATATCGGGAAAGGGAATCTTATCGTCTTGTTTCCCGGCCAATGGCATACTTACAGTCCGGATACAGCTACCGGATGGAATGAATATTACATAGGCTTTGAAGGAAACTTCATCGATCAGCTGATAAAAAACGGCTTTCTTTCAAAAGAAGAACAAGTTCTGGAAATAGGGCTCAACGAAGGCCTTGCCGCACTTTTCTCACAGGCACTGGAAGTATCGGAAGCAGACAAGACCGCCTCCCAGCAATACCTTTCGGGCATCCTGCTGCACATTATCGGAATGATACTGTCTATTTCGAAGAACAAAGAGTTCGAAAAAGACAATGTTGCCGAGAGAATGGAACAGGCAAAAATAATCATGAACGAAAATGTATGCAAGGAAATAGATCCGGAAGAACTGGCAGAAAAGTTGAATATAAGTTATTCGTGGTTTAGAAAAATGTTTAAGGAATACACAGGATATTCACCTGCCAAATATTTTCAAGAATTAAAGTTGCGTAAAGCCAAACAAATGCTGATCAATACCACTTCGCCGGTAAAGGAAATCTGCTTCATGTTAGGTTACACATCTACCGAGCACTTTTCTAACCTGTTCAAGAAAAACACCGGATTTACCCCGCTCGAATACCGGTCATTCGGCAAAGGCAAGCAATAACAAACAGACAGCCGCAGAGAGAAGCCGGAAATACCATCTGCTTCTTTCTGCGGCTGTCTGCAGCTTTAAAGTACAGTCAGGGCAATGACCTGTATAAACAAGATGAGGAATACCATTGCAATCGGGTACACAGTAGCATAAGCTACTCCCGGAATATTACTGTCTGTCATCGAGTCGGCAGCAGCCAGACCAGGAGTACTGGTCATACCTCCGGTAATTGTTCCCAGCAAATCGAGCATACTTATCTTAAATACCAGCCTTCCAACGAGAGCCGCCAGCAACATAGGAACTAATGTTATGGCTGCGCCTACGCCAAACAACAAAAATCCGCTCTCCTGAAAAGTGGAAACCAGCGTTTTTCCGGCAGAAGTTCCTACTTCGGCAAGAAACAGCAGCAAGCCCAACTGGCGAAGCAACTGATTGGCAGGTCCGGACATCGACCAGATAATAGGTCCCGTTTTGCCTACAGCACTCAGGAAAAGTGCCATCATCAAGATACCCCCCGTCAGTCCCGGAGAGAAAGACATGCCTCCCCCAAACGAGATATTCAGTTTACCGAACAAAACACCCAGCACAATACCCATCGCTATCGGGAAGAAATCCGTATCCGAAAGTTTTTTTGCATCGTTTCCTATCAGACGTGCTACAGCCTGAATACCTTCCTTTTCGCCCACTATCATCAGCTTGTCGCCAAAACGCAGTTCCAAGTCCGGAGAAGGCGAGAGGTCAATTCCGCTTCGACGTACGCGAGTAACCGTACACCCGAAGTTACGCTGCAAGTTCAAGTCGCACAACTGCTTACCTATCATATCCTTTTTGGTCAGCAGCAACGATTCAATACTCTGCGTATGACTTAGCGGCAATTCTCCTTCCTCGCGGATTCCCAGCATCAACGCCAGATTATTCAGCGAATCTTCACTTCCCACTGCCTGCACATAATCTCCTTCTTCCAGAATCGTATGCGCTTTGGGAATAATAATCTCCTCGCCACGTTTCAAACGAGAAATGACTGCTCCCGTCATCACACGGATATTGAGTTGCATCAGTGTACGGCCTATGACCGTAGGATTGGTAACCCGAAACAAACAAGTTCCCAACTCCGGGAACTGGCTGCGCCGTTCTTTCTCCAGACGCCGCGCCTCCTGCTCCAAATCGACATGCAGTATTTTAGGCAAAAGCTTGACAAATAAAATAACGCCAATCACGCCAAACGGATAAGCAATACCATAAGCGATGGATGCCAGTGGCGATTGAGTGCTGTCGATGGCTACGGCAAGTCCCGGTGTACTGGTCAACGCTCCGGCTATCAGTCCTACCAGACTCGGCGTATCAATATCGAATAAATATTTCAGACCTACGCCTGTCAGACAGGCAGAGGCAACAATCAGCAACGTAATCAGTATCAATGTTTTTCCCTTGCTACGGAAAGAGTGAAAAAAACCAGGTCCCGCCTGAATACCAATAGTAAAGATAAACAACACCAAACCAAAGTTGCCCAGCTCCTTCGGTATGGAAACGCCCCAATGTCCGAACGCCAAAGCGATAAAAATCACGGCAGATACGTCGAGTGACAGCCCTGCCACCTTAATGCGTCCCAACATAAACCCCAAAGCTACAATCAAGAAAACAGAAAAGTAAGATGATTGAAGTAAATCGATTAACATAAATTATTAAGTATAAAGGTGTGATTAAAGTACAAATATACGACATTTCGGTATATTTACAAATAAAACAGCAAGTTAGCCATCCGTCTCCTCCATTTATTTACTTTAGAAACTTTGAAATGCAGCAGAATACTTGTAGCTTTGCAACCGTTTTATTTAGATATACTGAATTATGAATTCTACTCAAAGACTGCATACGTTTCTTTTTTTCCTATGCTGTTTCGTGCTGATTCTTCCTCAGTTCGTACACGGTCAGGAGAAAGGGACGGAATTTCGCATCACGATTCTAAAATCCAGCGGAGAGCCTCAACGCGGAATGATATTGAAAATAAACGGCAGAAGCGAGAAATATCTGTCGAACGACCAAGGAGTAATCACCTTTCGTTACGAAATAGAAGAGGCATACAACCGGCTCGCCAATATTTACTTTCCCGGAGATGAAACAACCGCAGTAGCTTCTTTTCTGCTAAAAGATACAGAAACCATCAAGACGCTGTATCTGGACAGTGCAGAAGATATTGCATCATTCAAGCAGAGCAATAAGACTTTTCCCATAGAAGGCTTTGTCAAAGATGCATCGATGAAGCCAATACAGGGAGCCGTCGTCAGCATTCAGGGAACGGGACGCCGGGTCCTGAGCGATGAAATAGGTTTGTTCCACATCGATGCCGACTATAACCACCCCATTACAATACGTGTAGAAGGTATGGAAAACCGCTCATTGAACATCAATACCTTTCTGGAACGTCCGGAAGAACCGTATACCATCATCATGTATCGCAAGAACTCCACACGCATTTATTCGGTTGTAGAACATATGCCCGAATATCCCGGAGGAATGAAAGCCTTTATCAATTATCTGAAACGCAAGCTGGTATATCCTCCTCAGGCAAAGAAAGAAAAACTGGAAGGCGTAGTGGCTGTACAGTTTGTGGTAGAAAAAGATGGAGAAATCACCTATCCTACCATCGTACGCAGCCTGCGGGCTGATATGGATTCGGCTGCCTTGACGGCTATCCGCCAGATGCCCAACTGGATTCCCGCACGCGAAAACGGCATGAGAGTACGTTGCAAATATTCCGTTCCGGTACAGTTTAAGATAGAACAGCCTAAACCGGCTCCCAAAAAGCCGGCTGTTCCAACCAAGCCGGCAGCTACGCCTAAGGATAGCCTTCGCACCGATTCACTGGCAACCGACTCTCTGAAACGGATGATTCTGCCGGGCGATTCGTTACGAACGGACTCACTGCTGCTGAAACCCGATTCACTGTTGCTGAAAGGTGACAGCCTGACGGCTCTAAATGACTCCATCTTACTGAAGAATGATTCGACAACTCTTAAACCGACTCCTGACACTCCAGCCGAGAAACCTAAGAAACGAAACATCTTTGTACGCTTCTTCCGCTGGCTGTTCGGCATCAAAGACTGATTTCTGCTGATATAACAACACGGACTTGCGCAGGCCTTTTTTAACCTTGCGCAAGTCCGTGTTATTTTTTGTACAAACTTTTTTGTTTTTTGTACAAAAAATAAAAAAACGTCTCGACGTTTTAACCGAAACGTGGTGAGAAACCAATTCATTCATCACCACGTTTTTCTGAAAAAGATAAGTAAAACTTATCGCTTCAAGTTAGTCAGTAAGGCATTACCATTGGCAACCGGATTCCAGCCGTCATCTCCTTTCAGAACTTCTTCCGGCTGATAAGCAGAAATATCCTTCAACTGTCTGCCATAAGACGCACGTTCAGCAGTTGCCGCACCGGCTCCGGTATTCTGATATTCGGCATAAAAGACAGTCGACTCATTCGATTTCTTTCCCCAGTTGTTCCAGCCGACAGGCAAAATATGCTTGCCCAGCTCACAGCGGATAAAGACAGCCTGCGCATACGGACGCCACGGACGCGACAGATAAACCTCTTTCGCTTCGTCGGCTCCCGTCAGGCGGCAGTTCCAAAATACATATCCGTATTTTTTCCCTTTATCCGTAGAAGGGGCAGTAACATAACCATTTCCCAGACTATGGATAGTACAATCTTTAAACAAAGCGGTAGACCAGCCAAAGATAAAGTCGACCGTCCCCTCTATATAGCACCCTTCGTAATACTGACGACTGTTTTTTCCGTACGTATACAGCGTATCCTGATTTCCCAGGAAACGGCAGTTCTTGAAATAAGCCCGGTCGCCAGCAACAAAACAAGCTACTGCCTGTCCTACCCGCCCCGCCGTATTGGCAAAGGTTATGTTCTCCGCATAAAAATCGGGAGCATAAATATATACAGTCGATGAACCGGAAGTAGACATTTCTTCACCGAAGCAGTTCTTCTTCGAAGCATATGCATCATCCGTCAGCACAGCTCCGTTCTCGCCTATCAGCGAGATATTGATTTTCGATGCCGGAATAATCACACGCTCCTTGTATTCTCCCTTACGTACCAGAATAGTTGTCCGCTTATTCTTGCGGAAATCGGGAACCGCATTGATAGCTTCCTGTACAGTCAGGAAGTCACCACTACCATCTTTTGCCACTACATAGTCGTAAAAACGTACGTATTTTCCCAGTTCCGGCAACTGTTTCTGAACAGCCTCGGCAGCCAGTGCCGCCACCTTGCGCGCACCATATACATTTAAATGAGTATTATCCTCACGTCCTTTAGGACAAGCGGCGCATGTTCCGGCAGGAATCCACATGAAAAGCTTTTTAGACCCCTCAACTCCGTAAGACTCTACCAACTGCTTGGTGGCCTTGTTCAAATCGATAAAGCAGACATCCATTTCTTTTGCCACATTACGCGGAGAATCCAGATATTTTCCGTGAGTATCTACCAGCGTATCTCCTTCCACCACAGCCTCATCTTTTTCCGGACGGATATCGTCGGCAGCCACAGCATCCGGATTCACGCCAAAATTCCGGCGCACGATTGAGTTAAACAAAACGGGAATTCCTCCCTTGGCACGCGTTTCGCGCACAAACTTCCGCAAATTTTCATCGAAAGTTGTCCCCGGGTCGGTATGACGTTCCGGTTGAGGTTTTTCATCATTATGCCCAAACTGAATGAAAACATAATCACCCGGACGAATCTTGTTTACTACGGTTTCCCAACGCCCCTCGTTTATAAAGCTCTTCGAACTGCGTCCGTTCATCGCATGATTTTCTACCCGGACATCTTCTGTAAAGAAACTCCCCAACACATGTCCCCATCCTCTTTCCTGATTTCCTCCTTCCAAAGGCTTGTTCGACATGGTAGAATCACCAATCATAAAGACCGTAATCACATGGTCTGACTTGAACGCAGAAAATAGCAGTACAGCCAGTGCAACCAATACAAATTGAATCTTTTTCATCTTTCTGTTATTTCTGATTTATATTAAATTCCTTATTGAAAAACTCCAGAATTGCTTTCTGTATTTCTTTGCTACAAAAATGAGGCAAGTCGTACAGCTTGGTCTGCAAATGCTCACCAGCTCCCTGACTGTCCCATACTTTCTGCATGGTTTCATAGGCAGACTTTACTCCTTCCACCGGAAAAAGTTTATCTTTCAACCCGTTGGTAAACAACATCGGCTTCGGACACGCAATCGACGCGACATGCGGATAATCCATATAAAGGCGGATATTTGGAATCAGCATAGCATAAGCCGAACCGCCCTTGTTCTGATTGTTTGTCAACGTCATCAGGCTATCCGTTGTATTCATCCAGCATACAGCCGCTCCTGCCTTTACGGCATCGGTAGCAGCCATGGTCATCCATGCACGATGCGCCCCCATCGAAAATCCCATTGTTGCCACCTTCTCCTTATCTACCTGAGGCAAAGAGGCCAGAAACTCCGCACTACGGATATCATCCCACGCAATCAGTCCTCCCCACGACATGCCCATTTGCAGGAGATTTGCCGACAATGCCTGCTGAGAGTCATAACGGGCATATTCCTTTCGTCCGCGTTCTCCCCAGAACAAAGCATCCAGAGCCAGTACGACATAACCGTTTTCTGCCAGATAGTCGCCTACATACTGTCCGTCGTAACAAGCCTTACACCAACTGTCTGCATCTTTCATTACCATGTCCGACACGCCGAACGGACGTACCATTTTCTCCTTTCCTATCGTAAAATGTGCTCCATGGTCGTGCAAAAGCAACACGGCCGGAAAAGGTCCTTTGCCTTCGGGTACCAGCAAATAGGCCGGCACACGCGAATATCCCGACACGTTGAAAACAATTTTGCGGGCTTCATACCCTTTGCGCTTCTCCGTTGCAATGACTTTCATATCGTAAGAAACAACTGGAGGTGCAGGTTGCATACATTCCAGCAGCTTTTCGCGTGCCTGTTCCCGCCATTTCCCAAAATCTTTTTCCGGTGAATTTCCCCATGCCATCGGAAAAGTCAGACTCTGCTTCAGCTGTTCATAAAATGAAGGCATATTGTCTTGTACCTCATAGCCGGCATAAGCACTTTCAACCTCTATTTTCTTGAGCCATTCCTCATAAACCTTAAACAACTTTTCCGGCTCATAGGTGTACCAAGCATAGCCCACCCGGCGCTCCAGCTTGACGTCCGACAGCTTATAGACCTTGATACCATCACGATTACACATAAACGGTGTATTGTCAGTCATTTCATAAAAGCGAGCCCATATACGGGGAGCCTTCTTGTCTTTCACCACAACCAGATCGTACGGATACTCATGATTGGCTATCTGGTCCTCAGGAATGGCAACTTTCTCTACACGCATGCCTGTTATCGCCACCTTCTCAAACCAAGCCATAGCCGATTTAACGGCTTCAATCACTTCGCCGGAAGGGTGAGGAATCTCCATCAGTAACCGGACCACATCGCAACTTTCTCCAGCCGTCAATGAAGCCAGCTCGAATGTACGGGCATTAGTAGGAAGCAAGGTCTGATTATCATGTTGCTGTCCCCATACGGTCTTTACTCCATTCTGAACATATTGTGTTCGCAGAATCATGTCAATGCCTCTGTTCAATGCTTGATAAATCCGTTTATGCATTGCATCGTCCAGCCACGAGAAGTTAGAATCTCCCTCGTTTATGTGCAGGAACAGCCGCAGCACGCCGGTAGTCACCTCATCGTTGAACGTAATGGCATCCACATCCCATCCGCGCCATCCTCCGTTTTTTTTCTGAGTCTTGAGTAAATACTCCAGCCCGTCGAGTACCGCTTCTTTGTACACCGCCTTTTTAGTAAGCGTATAAACCTGCGCCAGATAGTTTATCTGAGAATAAGTATTCCGGTTATCGAGGGTACTGCGACAATGATTATCCGACAAGGTATTCAACACAGAATCGACCGGCAGCTCCGCCATCCAGTCAATGTTCTTAGGCCATCCTCCATCTTTATTCTGATAAGCAACAAAATTATCGGCTATCTTTACATACTGGTCTGCCGAATAGCGTTTATAGTTACGATCCTTATGCTCCAAATTCCAATGATGTATTCCATCATTAAAAGCTTGCATAGAGGGAACCGTCTGCGACATCGCATAAGCACTCGCTCCCAGAAGCAAGCTCATTACATAATATCTTTTCTTTATCATGGTATATTTCATTAAGATTGATTTGTTTCCAAAATTAGGGAAAATGCAAAGTGCGGAAAGGTAATAATTGTTCTAATATGGTTATTATTTAACCAAATTATCCACAAGCCCTATACATAAATACATTTTTTTCATATGCAACAGGCTATCTGCACGTTTCCCCCAATACAATATCTGATTACTTCAGATTGCCTTCTAATGCAGAAATAAGCTTCATCATATTCTTAATATAGACTCCTACCGAAATGCATTGCCGTCCGTCTGTACACGGATAAGGAGAAGTATCGAAATCATCGCCTACCATTTTCTGGCTATAATCTTCTTTTCCCGACAACTCCGGGGTCCATCCGCTGCGGTAGGGATGAGAAACTGAAGGCAAATCGGAAAGCCAACAGTTTCTTTCTGCTGCCTGAGCCATTAAATCACTGATATCTTGTTCCGACACCTGATGCGGAAAAGAAGTATAATATTTGGGTAGCGGACACAATTTATCCGACAACAAAGGCGAACAGGAGAACAGTTTACTTCTATCAATCTTTTTCACCGCCTCGTAATCCTGTCTCAGCTTTACAGGATTTACAAATGTAGCCGAACTATAATGTGCAATGGTCTTTTCTATGTTCTGGTCTATATAATACTTTCCGTCGTAGATATTTCCCCCCTTCCGATGTACATACAGTGGTTTCCCTGTATCAGGATCTACAAACCGAGGAACTAATATTTCATTGGGATTGTCGGACTTACGATGCCATTTACGGACTTCAGCCTCAGGAAGTTTTTGGGATTCAAGGAACTTGATGGCAGCCGGTATGCCCGAAAGGAAACGGGTGTCGGCCGTCAGTTTGTAATACTCCATCATCTGATAAATCATCCCGACAGTAGTACCGGTATTAACACTGCGAGGCTCATAAGAACGAGCATGAGCTGGCTTTAAATCGTCTACCGTATATTGGTCTGCCCAGCCGGCATAAGGCTCTCCCTGCTGAAGAGTTATCATGAGATACATAGCCCGCATAATGGGTTCCTTTATATTTTGCAGTCCCATCGCCTGATAACACTGAATAAGAAAATCGATAATCTCCGGAGTAACATCATCGTTTAAGGTTATAAAGGACGAATAGTCTTCCTTACCCTCAAAAGGGTGGTCATACCTCAGAGGGTAACGTTGCGGCCAACCGCCTACAGGGTACTGGCTCTCCAATATAAAATGAATGACTTTTTCCAAGGGCGCCCTGTATACGGGATCATTTTTCTCTACATACATGCGCAACAAAAACTTGGCAGCCGAGATAGTGCCCAGATCATCATAAGTAGCGTTGCCGTAATAATGCCTGAACTCTTCCAGACGCCAGCCGTTTTTTCCAATGGTTTCATACCAAGCCTTCAAGGAATTTTCTCCGGCAAAGTCGAATACATAATTCCATCCCCCGCACTCAAGTTGGCCCCATATCAAAACATTTGCCACTTTCTGGGCTGCCTCATAATAGAATTCATCACCAGTCGCATGATAAGCATCGAGCAATAAATGCCCTACACTCGGAGTACCGGGAGGTTGAATCCATACCATGGTCCGCCTGGCTTCCATTTCTCCCCATGAGCGGGACAAATCGGGCAAGTAATTCCAGACAAAGCCTCCCCGGTAACTTACACTGTCTATCATATAACGGGTTGTAGATTTCATCGTGTTTAAAATTTCCTCTTTCACCTCGTTGTTCATAGAACGTGCCTGCATCTCCCCGCAAAGACAAGCACCGGCCAAAAGAGTCAAGCCTACTTTTACGTAAATAGGCTTCAGCATGTGTTTCATCGTTTATTTTATTTAAGATTTGCATTTATGCAAAAATAAAAAAAATTGCAGATTTAAGAATATCAGGAATACTGAATTTATATCTGCCAAGAATTTTCATTTGTTACAAATATCTGTATATTTGTAACAGTCTAAATAAAACACATTATGATGAAAAAATTTTTATTTTCAGGCATATTTGCCTTTTCATTACTGGGCTTAACCTGTAATGCAGCCAACACAAACAACAGTACAGAAAAAGACACAGAAGTGTCTTGCAACAAGACTTGCAGTGAACCTTTTATGTTCGAAAGCCAGACTGAATGGGAACAAACCAGCGATAAAGGTGTCACCAGACAGGTTATGGGATACAACGGACAAGTAATGATGGTAAAAGTCAAATTCGAGAAAGGAGCTTCAGGTGCCGCCCATACTCATTATCATACTCAAGTGACTTATGTAGTAAGCGGAAAATTTGAATTTACTATCGGAGGAAAGACAAAAGTCGTATCTGCAGGTGACGCACTTTACATGGAACCTGACGTGAAGCATGGATGCAAATGTCTGGAAGCAGGTTTGTTAATAGACTGCTTCTCTCCGATGCGTGAAACATTCCTGCATAAATAAACGTGAATAAACGTTTTACAATAGCATAAAAAACGCCAACCGGCTTACAATAAACCAGTTGGTGTTTTTTATTACTCTACAATTCTGATATAATATCCCCATTAAGTACCCGACTTCAAACAGATAAAAGAAAGAGGGAAATGAGAAATTATCGGGTGGCAGGATATAAATGTTGTACCAATTCGTTCAGATAAACTTCCAGATTCGTATAGTCAGGGCTCAAATTATAACTACGTCCGTCGGCCGCATCACTTGGATTTAGTCCGTGAGTTTTTTCCCATTCGTCCGGCATACCATCGGCATCAGTATCAACAGGCGCCTTTTCCGTGTGATATTCCGGCCATCCCCCTACATCGGCAGGCTGATCTATCATGCCATTTGTACTGCCATGGCTTCCCTGATAGGTATAATTGCCTTGTCTGGTTTCTTCTACAATCCGTTTATCGTAAGTATCTCTCCGATAAGATGCACCTGCAAACTGCAAGACAGATTCATATGCATCCCAGGCAGGCTGCAGAGTAGTATGTTCTGCTATATTGAAAGGCTCACGGACAAGCAATTCGCTTTGCGGAGCAAATTGATTCTTTATAAGTAACCCGACCGAATTATCTTGGTTGACTTTCATTATTGCCTGACGCTGTTTATCACTCAGACTGGCACAAGTCGGATCGATATAATTGCCGGAGAAACAGAAAACCCCATGAGTTCCCTTCACATTATTGTTTTTACCATCATCGGGATAAGCCGTAAACAAACGTTTATAAGAAGATTTTGTAGCCGTATAAGGTCCCGGTTTATAATAATTATTCAGAAAATTATAACTTCCTCCTTCACCGGCATAGGCTCCGTCGCTTCCATAATTGTAAATTACATTATTGAATAGTTCCACTTTTTCTTCTTCCGGTTTTCCCGTATAGCGACTTCCGCACAAGCGGGGAGTACGGTTCGTGTGATGAGCCAACAGATTATGATGGAATGAAGCACCCTGACCTCCCCATATGCCTCCATACCCATGAGCACCTTTTTCGTGAATGGAATTGGCCAGACTCTCACTGACAATACACCATTGAAGTGTAAAACAACTGTTATCATAGAAAGTAGCGCACTCGTCCGTACTCCAGCTCATGGAACAATGATCGATTATGATGTTACGATGGTTTTTGAATCCATTCATCGCATCATCTCCTTTTTGTTTGATGTCCGCTCCCATACGTGAACGGATAAAACGGATAATAACATTATCTGCCTGAATGCCTAAAGTATAATTTTTCAGACAAATGCCATCACCCGGAGCTGTCTGCCCAGCAATGGTTACATCACCGTTACTGACTTTCAGCGACGACTGCAATTCGATAATTCCACTCACGGCAAATACAATCGTGCGAGGTCCTTTTTTCCGAAGTGCCCAGCGCAAGGTCCCTTCCGAACCATCGTCTTTCAGTGAAGTTACGACCAGCACTTGTCCTCCTGCCCCACCAGTAGTATACTTTCCAGCACCGTCCGCTCCCGGGAAAGCCGGAATCTTCGAACGGTCGGGTACCGGATATGATTTCAACTCTTGTGCCTGCAACGACACTGCACCTGCCAACAGCAGACTGCAAAGTCCGCCCATTACTATCTTTTTCATACAATACCTTTATTTATAAACCGGATATAAACTTTCAGCCAAACTGTTTATATAAATCTCCAGATTGGTATATTCCTTACTTAAATTATATTTTGCAGCGTCTGATTTATCAGCCGGATTCAATCCTTTTTGTTTTTCCCATGAATCAGGTATGCCGTCTTCATCCGAATCGGAATCGGAAGTATGTACCTCAACGTATTCGTCCCAGCCTTCAGCATCCTTTTGTGTATCAATAAAACCATAACTGCTACCATTGGAACCTTCCCGGGAATATGTTCCCGCACGCGTTTCATTTACAATACGCGTGTCTATCTGATCCCGCTTATCGGATGCCCCTGCATACTTCAGGACTGCATCATACGCCTCCTGAGCCGGCTGTACAAACGAATAATCCGAAAGAATATCAAAACGTTGCGATACCAACATTTCCTGAGCGGGGACTTCATTATTTTTCACCACAAAAGCAGTAGCTGAAGTATTATCTGAATTTGCTGCTTCAACCTCGGCCAACTGGCTTTTTGACAAATCGTTTCGAGTATCCATATAATTGCCGGACAGATAGAAGTTGCCATGTACGCCGGCAGCCTGATCATTGCTTCCATCATCGATATAGGCTGTAAAAAAACGGCAATGTACCTTTTTGGGAGCTGCTACCGGTCCCGGCTTATAATAGTTATTCATGATATTATAAGAACCTCCCTGTGCCCCATAAGCCCCCTCACTCGACCAATTATAGATTACATTATTGCACAAGTCGACTTTCTCCATATCTGCCCTGTCAGAATACCGGCTGCCACACAAACGCGGAGTACGGTTGCTATGATGAGCCAACAGATTATGATGGAATGTAGCAGGACTTCCACCCCACAAACCTCCATATCCATGGCCACCCTTTACATGAACAGAATTTGTCAGACTTTCACTGATAATACACCATTGCATCGTAAAATTAGTATTTCCATAAAAAGAAGCACATTCGTCTGTGCTCCAACTCATGGAACAATGATCGACAATGATATTTTTCTTTCCGGGATATGATGACTGATAGCCATTCATCGCATCATCTTCTGTCTTGCATTCATCCCCCATACGGCAGCGGATAAAACGAACAATTACATTATTGGCATTGATGCGTAAGGTATAGTTTTTCAAACAGATTCCCGCCCCGGGAGCTGTTTGCCCGGCAATCGTCAGATCATCGTTTTTTATAACCAACTGTTTGGTCAGAGCAATGACTCCTCCTACGGCGAAAACGACAGTACGCTTTCCTGATTTTTCAACAGCCCAGCGTAAAGTACCTTCAGAGCCATCATCTTTTAAGGATGTAACGACATAGACAGTACCTTCGGCTCCTCCCGTAGTATATTTTCCGGCACCTTCAGCTCCGGGAAAAGCCGGAATGGTTGTCCGATCGGGAGCAGGATAAACAGGTAAACCTGCTTCAGGTACCTTGTCTATTTCTCGGGTATCTGTTTGCTCTGAGCAGGCAAACATGCCTATCGAACTTAGGACAATTACTATCATCCACATTTCTTTTATGAATCCGATACTATTCATTTTTCTATAGCAGATTTCAGGTTCAAATTTAATAAAAATAAAACAAGTCCATAAACAGGCATGAACCTATATATGGACTTGTAGTTTACCAGTTACATGTTAGAATAAGATTTTATTCATTCCAACGTGGGTCGCCTGCACCCGCAACACTGCTTTGGCTGGCAGACTGTATATGGAAATCACCTTCAGCAGGATTTACGAACAGTTCTGTTGAAGACACATTCAGAATTTCGCCCCATTCGTAACCACTGTTATACGGACAGTCGGTAGTAGTAAAGACATTTGTCGTCGTTGCAATGCCTTTTACGCTTGTAGCCTTAATGGTTGATTCACCTGTATAACCGTAGAACTGACCGATAATTGTATTCTTGACATCGACTGTCACATTCGACATCTTGTTTATATCAATGAATGATTTACTTCCTGCTACACAATTATAGAAAGTACAAGCCTCAATAGATATATTTACATTATCCTGTTGAGTAACTAATACTCCACCAGCACTAAGTGTATTCACTGTAGAATTAGACAGATGGACTGAATTGAGTGTAAAGCCAGAAACTTTAGTCTGCAATACACCATATGAACCAATGTCTGTCAATACGCAGTTATCAATATTAATTGAGCCAATAGAACCTTTGGCACCGTCGCTCTGAACACGAACGACACCACGGGTCTTACTAATGTTACAGTTATCAATCAATATTTCACCAACGTTACCTTCTACATTAAAGTTCACAATATAATCATTTGCACTGCTTGTATTCTGCAAATCGAGATTATAGAAACGAATCAAATCATGGCTACCTGCCATAGAAAGTCCTTTAGGCATAAAGACAGGCTTCGTATCACCTGATTCACCCCAGAAGATAACCGATTTGAAATCGGCCGGTATCGTCAGTTCCAGACTTTCGCCCATATAATCGGTTGTAGAACCATTTGCAAATACCAATACGACATTGCCGCCATTACCCTGAATATAATTAACAGGATTTGTAAAGACATCGTTCAGCATTTCAGCATCAGTTATATTTACAATGTCGTAACCTACCGGATAAGATTCGGTTGTCGTAAAGGTTCTTGTGCCACGCTTTACATCACCGTTATAAATAGATACAGAATATTTCGTTTTTGGAGTCAGTCCTGTAAGCGTATACGATGAAGCAGCTACAGCCGCAGCATCCAGCTTAATATAGGTCGTATCAACCGCTTCTACATCATCTCTTGCTTCAGCCAGTTTCAATTCCGAAACTTCAGCACCTTCAGTCCAAGAGATGACTGCACTTTCACCCGTTATGGCAGCCACCTCATTTAATATCTGCTCAGCTGAGGTCTCAAAAGAATATTTCTCCAGATATGTCCATTTAGAATCAGCCTTTACAGAAGACATGGATTTCATACGCAAGAAATACTTGGTCTCTCCTTGTAAACCAGTAATCGTATAGGGAGTTTCAACAATCGATTTATCTTCACCTAATACGACAGAATGTTCTGTTCCTCCCATCTCTATCGCATCGTACAAGGAATCTGTACTATATTCTATCACATAATACTCTGCATCAGGAACTGTTCCCCATGAAATTTCGGCAGAGGTCGGTTGTGCAGAAACAGATATCTTTGAAGCAGTCACGCTGAACAGGCGGTCGTGTGTGCTATCTACATTCCAATCATTTCCATCGGTACACGCTGTTCCGATGACAGAGGTCAGGAGCATAAATGCTCCAGAACCTACGATATATTTAAACATCTTCATATCTTATGTCTATTTATTTTTTTGAATATTAATCTGAATATCCATAAGAGTTATGGATATAACCATTTGCAGCCGAAATAGTAGTAGAACCAATAGGCAATAAATAACGGTTCTTAACCTGTACATTGCTTCCAACCAGACCGCTTGAAATAGAAGGCCAGTTAGTCTGCAATTGAGTTTGCTTAGAGTCTTCTCTTTCAGCACCATAGAATGAGTTATTGTCATCGTAGTCGGATGATTCTTTTCCTTCCGGCAGACCATACCAAGTAACACTTGACATATCAATCTTAGTCTTGGTATCATCGGTATAGTTAAAGTAAATCTTTTCCGGATAGTAATTAGAATTCGACTCATCCATCAACTCATTGTAATAAGTATCTTTGAATTCCTGAATCTTTTCGGCCAACAGATTCCAACGGATTAAATCAAACTTACGGAATCCTTCTCCAGCCAACTCCCAGGCATTCTCGTCAACAATAGCGTTAAACATAGCTTCCTTTGTAGCCGGTATAGCGTCGATGTATTTTTCTGCATCAGCCTTATCCGCATCGGCAAAGGCGCGAGTATGTACCAAAGCCAATGCCTGACGGGCAGTCAGACCTGCAGATCCAGTATAATCGCCATCAGGACCAGCTAATTCATTCATGACCTCAGCATACCACAGCAGGACTTGAGGATAACGTGCCTTTACAACATTAATACCTGACATCCATTTTGCATTTCCTGTAGCAATAGCAGCCTGACGCCATTCTTCATTCATCTTACGTATATCCCACTTGCCGACATAGATTCCAAACGGAGCATTACCCAACATAGATTCTTTTGTAACACCGTTTTCTGCGCTTAATTGTACTTGTGCACAAGTAATGTCACGACGCAAATCTTTCTTGTCGAACGAATAGAAGAAAGGTGCAGTCAGCTTCATCTTACCAGACGAATTACCTTTTACACCATATTCAGTTGTAGCACCATTGACACGTACACCAACGGTATATCCTAATTCACTACTAACTCCAAGTCCCATCGGCATCTCAAAGATATTCTCATGGTAATTCTTATCCAGTTCACGCTGGTTTATCAAATACCATTGATTTTCTACCGACGGATTCAATTTATGTGTTCCATTAGTTATAATAGCACTCAAATTAGATAAAGCCAATTCATAAAGTTTGGTACGTGTAGCAGCATCCGGACGCTGAGTCGGATAAGTAGGATCACTATAGTCGGCTGTTTCATATCCGTCTTTAGCCTGTTCACGAATCACCCAACCAGCACGAGTCATGGCAATATTAGCCAATAAAGCATGTGCATATCCTTTCGTCACGTGTTCCGTAGTATAACCAGACACCTCATCGGCCCACGGCAATAATTTAGTTGCAGCCTGCAAATCGACCATTAACGTATCCAAGATAACGTCACGGTCTGTTTTATGTAAATAAGCATTACTCAAATCTGCCTGCGAAGATTCCAGCTTCAATGGAATATCACCGAAGAAACGTACCAGATCAAAATAAATCATGGCACGCAGCGTCAGGGCTTCTCCCTTATAACGTTCCATTGTCTTTTGTTCTGTTCCTCCAGAGGTTAGCAATGAACTGGAATTAATACCTTCCAAGGTCAAATTGGCATCCTCTATAATACCATACATAGCATCCCAAAGTTTTGCCAAGTTACCCCAAGACGGGCTGGCATTATAGTTCATATTACCACGCTCACTGGTAGTATTGTCTGCATCAGCACCTAAACCATCTACCAGTTCACAATCGGAGTTCAATCCCCATATAATAGGAATGTATTGTGAATAAGTCTGATCCTGTGCCAGTCCGCCATAAATTTTATTCACACGCAATCCTGTATAATAAGTTGAGTTGTATACAGTATTGTCATTTAGTTCAGAAGGAGCCGTCTGTTCCAAGAAATCAGAACAAGCACTCATGCCCGCAACTCCTGCTGCTAAAGCTAATAACTTAATTATATTTTTCATAAATGATATCATATTAGAAATTAGAATGTAACATTAATACCTGCAACAAACGAACGGCTCTTTGGATAAGCAGCATAATCAATACCCGGAGTCATTGCATTCTTCTTGCTGCTTGTATCGACTTCCGGGTCCGGACCAGAATAGTTTGTCAGGCAGTAAAGGTTATAACCTGTAACGTAAATACGTACGTTCTGCATAAAAGCTTTTTTCACCCAGGCTTTCGGGAATGTATATCCGATAGTAATATTATTTACTCTCAGGAATGAAGCATCTTCTACTGCATAATCGTTCAGATACATTGCCGTTACAGCAGCAGGATTATAGATATTTGCTCCTGTATTGAGAGCGTTCAATCGTGCAATCAATCCTTCGGCACCACCATAGTAATCGACTGTAGAACCATCAGGCTTACCTAAATTCAAACCATTTTCAGGATCAATCCAAGTATAACGGTTATCCAAAGCAAAATCATTAACCAGGTTATATCCCTTTGCAGAACCTGCACAGAATGAGTTAGCCAGCTTTGTTCCATTTACAATCTGATTACCTACAGAATAGTTAAAGAAGATATTGAAATCGAAGTTTCCAATGAATCCATCGAAACCAAATCCACCCGTCAGCGGAGCAACTGTATTTCCCAACTTCTGTTTAATAGGATCACCGTTTTCATCACACTCATATTTCAACTGTCCAGGATAGGGCTTACCACCCGTCAATGAATAGCTGTTATCCTTAATGCCGTCGCGCAAAGCCCATGAAGTGCCATTCAAAACCAATTCACCATTCGGATTTGTCACCGGATCGTATGCTGTATAGAAACCATTTGTCTTATATCCCCAGATTTCACCTAAGCGTCCCCCTTCTTCTACACGGTAATCTTCATATTTTGCAATTGTACTACCCGACCAGTTACTACTCTGCCAAGGATTCTCTGTACCCAGTTCATCAATGCGGTTACGGTTATAAGAAATATTAAAGTTGAAGTTCAATCCCCACTTTGCCTTGTCAGCCAACACAGCATTCAATGTCAATTCAACACCTTTATTAGAAGTCTTACCAAAGTTCTGATACTGGTAGCTATAACCTGTATTCGACGGGATTTCTGTTTTCATCAACAGATCTTTTGTTGTATTCCAATAGAAATCCAAAGATCCAGACAAACGATTATTAAAGAAACCATAATCGAAACCAATGTTACGGGTAATAGTTGTTTCCCACTTCAAGTCTGGATTATACAAATTCGAACCATGTTCCAGCATAGCGCCACGAGTTTCATCAAAGAAAGGAGCTTTACCTGTATTACCCGACATAGTATAAGTAGTATACATCAAACCAGAGCTGATACGGTTATTACCAGCAGTACCATAGCTCAGACGAACCTTCAGATTAGATAACCAATCCTGAGCTTCTTTCATAAATGCTTCATCCGACAAACGCCATGCCAAAGCTGCCGAAGGGAATACACCCCACTGGTTACCTTTTGCGAACTTACTGGAACCATCGGCACGAACTGTTACTGTTAACAGATACTTATCCATTAAGGTATAATTTACTCGTCCAAAGAAAGACAGCATATTATCTTTTGCAGAAATAGTCGTCTGAGTAGGCAAAGCAGTACCCGCTCCCATATTGGCCAAGACTTCATCAATGGTCATGGTAGTAGGAAATGCAACAGAAGTGTTTTCGAGAGATGTTTCCTGACTGCTACTTACTTCATGTCCTAACAAAACATTCAACTTGTCACGCCCATCGAACAACTTCTTATTATCGTAAGTCAATGTATTCGCATTACGCCAGTTCTTTGTGATATCACGTGTCAAAACAGACTGCGGTTGTCCGTTATATCCCAATTTAGAATTCTGAACAGCATCACTTGACCAGACCTGGTCTGTATTATCATATTTCCAACCGTAACCAAACTCAGAACGGAAGGTCCAGTTCTTAAATGGCTTCCAGTTCAAGCCTACGTTATAATTCTGATTGAATGTATTTCTCTTTTTATAAGTTGCGAGCAAACGTTCCAACGGATTCTTTTGTGAAGAAGTATTATTTTCTTCATCATCACTATTCGAAGTCAGAGGATCAACAGGACGGAAGCGTGCAGCATTTGCAACAATAGAGTTTGCAGCACTCGACTCATTAGTATCAGCACCACCACTCAAACCATCTATGGTAGTGTAACTCATACGAGCATTGAAATCCAATGTCATCCATTTACTCAATTCAGCATTAATTTTTGCATTAATGTTGTTTTTATTAAAGCCAGATCCCAACATAATGCTCTTTTCTTCATTGTGAGCATAACTTACATTATACTTTATCTGCTTGCTACCTCCACTTACATTAACATTATATTGAGCCTGATTTCCTGTACGTCCAAAAATATCATCCTGATAATCATATCCCTCTACAGACTTCCAAATATCCATATCAGAATAGTTCCCATAGTCAGTAGAACCTAATTCTTGCTGATAAGCAACATAATTATAAGGATCGAGTACTTTAGTTAATCTTGTTACTTTTTTAATACCGAAAGAGGCACCAAAATCGACCTGCGTTTTACCCTCTGTACCACTCTTGGTAGTTACGATGATAACACCATTAGCACCACGCGCACCATAAATAGCAGTAGAAGAAGCATCCTTCAAAACATCGATACTCTGAATTTCAGATGGAGCAATATCGCTGATACTTGAAACAGGGAACCCATCGACAATATACAACGGAGAATTATCCTGTGACAAAGAACCACCACCACGAACGCGAATCTTTACATCAGCATCAGGAGAACCTTCAGTTGTGGTAATATTTACGCCGGCCAATTTACCAGTCAAAGCTTCTGTTGCACTGGAAACAGGTACAGCAGCAATATCCTCAGCACTTACAGAAGCAACCGAACCCGTCAAGTCACGTTTGTTAACCGTACCATAACCAATAACAACAACTTCATCCAGCGTTTCAGTGTCTTCTTCCATCACAACATTCAGTTGCTTTTGTCCTTCATATTTTACATCTTTATTTCTAAAGCCAATATAAGTAAAAGAAATAACATCTGATCTTTTCACCCCATTCAGTGAGAAGTCACCATCGATTCCTGTTATGGTACCATTAGTCGTACCCTTCACCACCACGTTGACACCAATCATTGGTTCACCGTTTTTGTCCTTTACAATACCTTGTACTTGTAGTCCCTGTGCGAAAGAAGCAAGACAAAGCATGCTCATAATAAGCAAAGAAACAACGTTCCTTATTCTCTGTTGATAATACATAAAAAAATGTGTTTTAAAGATAATATTAAAATTAGTTCACAAATATCCCTCTAACACACATTTTTTATGTATAATTTTTGATTTAAAAAACGTAAAAATTGTTTTATTCACTAAAAGTCCATGAACTCGACAAATTATAACAATCTGATATAGTTATTCTTTCTGCCTCCTTACGAGAGAGTTGTTTCGCCCATTTCACACGAGTATCGATACAAGCCCCTTCTCCACTATTTTCATACTCAGCATAACGTGCCGTCTTTTCATTCTCGGCATTTCTCCAGTTATCCCAACCCGCTCCAACAATATGTTTTCCTAATTCGCAATTCATAAAGACGGTATAAGCATACGGCCTCCAAGGTCTTCCTAAATAAACTTTATCAATACCCTCAGCAGCTGTCAACTTACATCTATTAAATACATAACCATATTTTATATCTTTAGGCGTAGAAGCAGCCGTTATATATGAATTAGCCTTACTGTATATCGTACAACCTTCAAACCAAGCAGTTGCAGGACCAAATATAAAATCTGTCGTACCTTCAATATAACAATTTTCAAAATATAGACGAGTACCTCCAATCCCCGTATAAACAGTATCCTGATTGCCTAAAAAACGACAATTAATAAAGCGCAAGCAATCACCCTCTGTATGTAAAGCTACGGCTTGCCCCAGCCGGGGAGCATTATTTTCAATCGTTATATTACGGAATGTAATATGATTACCCTCTACTTTCAGCGTATAAGTACGAAAAGTACCCATATGATTCATATTGGCATGGTCGGCATAAGTTATAATAGTATTTTGTGGATCTTCACCTATAATTTCCACATTCTGTAACCATGATGGTACAATTAGCTTTTCTTTATATACACCTTTCTTTATATAAACCTTTACATCAAAATCCATAAAAGCACGAATACCTTCCAATGCATCAGCAATAGTGACATAATCTCCTGTTCCATCCTGAGCAACAACCAGTTCCCTCGGCTCCGCAAAACGACGCTTTTCTTTGGGTAACCTCTCCCACTCCAAACTTGCCAATATAAACGGACCAACAGCCTTAGGATCGTTATCCCGAATCTGTTCGTGTATATAATAATCATAATCTCCCATTCTATAATTCTTTCCACCTAACCCTGCAACAGCACACGCTTTTGTAATGGAAACTAACCCGTTATCATCAACTCTAATAAATTCATTCAGAATACCTTCATATCCTTTGCGGGCTACTGTAAAATAGGAAGAGGGAATATACCCTTTACGAACAGCCTTAAATAATGAATAGACGAACATTGTAGAACATGAAGACTCCAAATAATTCCCAGGTTCCCCGCTTTTATCCATTACCTGATACCATAACCCCTCCGGACTTTGATATTTCTTTAAAGTTTTGGCAATATGGTTTAGTATAACAATAACAGTATCTCGTCCAGGTTCATGTCGAGGTATGAAGTCCAAATTATCAACTATAGCCATCATATACCAGCCTAAGGCACGTCCCCAACAATGCTGTGACTGTCCTGTTTCTTTATCTGCCCATTTCTCACGCTTACTCACATCACAAGCATGACGGAACAAGCCATTGGCCGGATCATATGTATGCTGTGCTACTATTTTTATCTGATTTATCACCTCCTGATAAGCTTCTGGTTCATTGTTACGATAAGCGTATTCGGCCAAGAAAGGAGTTCCCATATAAAGCCCGTCCAGCCACATCTGATTGGGATAAACCTTTTTATGCCAAAATCCTCCATCTGTATTGCGAGGCTGCCCTTCAAACTGACTTCTTAATAAATCTAATGCTTTCTTGTATTTACCTTCTTTCGTCTGCTCATAAATACGAAACAGCATTTTACCCGAATTGATACGATCCAAACTATAATCAGTAAGCTTATATTTCTTTATCGTTCCATCTTCGTTGACCATTGTATCGGCATACGCCAAAGCATATTCATAAAATTTCGAATCCCCATAACGGTCATATACATCCATCATAGCTCCCAGTTCCAACCCATGACAATAATCCCATTTAAGCGAAGGTTGAAAATCTACCTGCCAGGATTCCGGATTACGGACCATCTCCGATTCAGCCATCCGGACCGACCAAGGTTTCTGCTCTTTTGGAAAACTTTTTTCTGTTTGAGCCATACCGGCAATGCCAAGCATAAGTCCCAGGCATCCTACTAAAATCTTTTTGTTTTTCATGTCTCGACTAAACTTTTAATAAATACAAATATAAGGAAAAACAGTTACCCGAATGTAGAAATTCTGTGCTTAAAGGTGGATTTATTATTCACGGATATAGAATAATCGTGCACGATAACGAAAAAAACTTGTTTATTTGACTAAAGTTTCGAATTAAATCAAAATTCAATTGCAAATTAAAAGAAAAGGGTTTATTTTTGGTGCAATTTAAATGAATAATTAACCCTAATATCACGATTTACTGAAAGACAAAAGCAAATTATGGAACAAGTTTTTAGCTATATCATCGGTCTGGGAGCAGCGGTGATGATGCCTATTATTTTTACTATTTTAGGAGTATGCATCGGTATTAAATTTGGCAAGGCCCTGAAGAGCGGCTTACTCGTAGGAGTAGGATTCGTTGGCTTGTCAGTAGTAACAGCATTGCTTACAAGCAGCTTGGGAGATCCCTTGAAAAAAGTAACCGAAATCTATGGACTGAGTCTTGGAATCTTCGATATGGGATGGCCGGCTGCTGCCTCTGTTGCGTACAATACTTCAGTAGGAGCATTCATCATTCCGGTATGTCTGGCAGTCAACATAGTCATGCTGCTGACCAAAACGACGAAGACCGTCAACATCGACTTGTGGAATTACTGGCATTTTGCATTCATCGGAGCAGTAGTCTATTTCGCTTCGGACAGTATCTGGTGGGGATTTTTTGCCGCAATCATCTGCTACATTATCACACTGATCATGGCAGACCTGACAAGCAAGCAGTTTCAGACATACTATGAAAAGATGGATGGAATATCTATTCCACAACCGTTCTGCCAGGGATTCGTACCTTTTGCCGTAGTGATAAACAAGGCACTCGACAAAATTCCGGGATTTGAAAAGCTGAATATCGACGCGGAAGGCATGAAGAAAAAATTCGGAATCATGGGAGAGCCGCTTTTCCTTGGAGTAATTGTAGGATGTGCCATCGGAGCACTTGCCTGTGAAAACAGTAAGGAGCTGGTAGACAACATCCCGTCCATTCTGGGACTGGGCATCAAGATGGGAGCAGTTATGGAGCTTATCCCGCGTATCACTTCACTCTTTATCGAGGGATTGCGGCCCATTTCAGATGCTACCCGTGAACTTATTGCAAGAAAGTTCAAAAATGCTGCCGGACTGAATATCGGTATGAGCCCGGCGCTCGTCATCGGACATCCTACAACACTGGTTGTTTCACTGCTGCTTATTCCGGTAACACTCTTCCTTTCCGTTGTCCTTCCGGGTAACCAGTTCCTGCCTTTGGCTTCACTGGCTGGAATGTTCTACCTGTTTCCCGCAGTTTTACCCATAACAAAAGGTAATGTCCTGAAGACTTTCATCATCGGACTGGTAGCACTCATCGTCGGACTATACTTTGTAACCGATCTCGCTCCGTTCTTCACACAGGCTGCACAGGACGTATTTGCCAAGACCGGTGACTCGGCTGTAAAGATACCTGAAGGATTTCAAGGAGGCGCACTCGACTTCGCTTCAAGTCTGTTCTCATGGATTATTTTCCATCTGGTATACAACCTGAAGATTGTAGGATCCGCCATACTCGTTGTCTGCACACTGGCACTTGCCATTTTCAACAGAAGACGGATAATCAAGGAAAGCCGACAGAAATAATTATTTTCGAACAAATCAATAATACAATAATATAAAATTAAGAACATATGAAAAAGTTAGCTATTGCAATGATGCTTGGCGTGGCTTTCGTTAGCGCAAACGCCCAGATATCCAGCGTACACATGCAGGTAGCATGCAACCCGCAGGACGTAAAGACATACGATACACAAAGACTGCGCAGCAGTTTTATGATGGAAAAAGTAATGGTAGCCGATGAGATAAACCTGACTTACTCCATGTACGACCGTTTCATCTTTGGAGGAGCCGTTCCTGTAAATAAGGAACTGACACTTGACACCATCGATCAACTGAAAGCCCCTTATTTCCTTTTTAACCGTGAGTTGGGCATTATCAATATCGGAGGAGAAGGAATCGTAACGGTTGACGGCAAGGAATATGCCCTCAACTTCAAGGAAGCCCTTTATGTAGGAAGAGGAAACCAGAAAGTTACATTCCGAAGCAAGGATGCTTCGAAGCCTGCCAAATTCTACCTGAACTCGGCAATCGCCCACAAGTCTTACAAAACACAGCTCGTCACGCTGGATGGACGCAAGGGTTCCCTTAAGGCAAATTCATTTGCAGCAGGCAAAATGGAGGAAAGCAATGACCGTGTAATCAACCAGCTGATTGTAAGCAACGTGCTCGAAGAAGGTCCTTGCCAGTTACAGATGGGACTGACTGAACTGAAACCCGGAAGCGTATGGAACACAATGCCTGCTCACACACACTCCAGACGTATTGAAGCATACTTCTACTTTAACCTGACTCCCGGAAACATGATCTGCCACCTGATGGGAGAACCACAGGAAGAAAGACTGGTATGGCTGGCCAATGAACAGGCAATCATGTCGCCCGAATGGTCTATCCATGCAGCAGCCGGAACAAGCAACTACATGTTTATCTGGGGAATGGCTGGAGAAAATCTTGACTACGGAGACATGGATAAAATATCGTACACTGAAATGAAATAAAAATCAGGATATCTCACTAAAAGCACCTGATTGCCGCACCGAATATTGCAATCTTCCTTTTTCATGGAAAGTTGTAACATTCGGGGTGACAATTTATTTATTAGTATAAATATAAAGAAGTAAAAACAGGAGGAATCGTAAAAAGAAAAAGAGTACAAGCTGTAAGATTCCTCTTCTAACGAAAAACTACATTTTAAATATCATACCATGAATACATTTCAAAAAGTAGAAGAGAAAATGACAAACTTCAGATGGGTAATCTGTGGAATGTTATTTTTTGCAACTACCGTAAACTACCTTGACCGACAAGTTCTTTCGCTGACGTGGAAGGACTTTATCGCTCCAGAGTTCCACTGGACTGACTCCAACTACGGAGATATCACAGCTATATTTTCAATTGTATATGCTATTGCCAACCTTTTTGCCGGACGCTTTATCGACTGGATGGGCACTAAAAAAGGATACCTTTGGTCTATCTTTATCTGGTCGGCAGGAGCCTGCCTTCATGCATTATGCGGATGGGCTACCGAAATGACTATCGGTGCTCACAACGCAAGTGACATGCTTTCTGCTACAGGAGCCGTAGCCTCAACCATTGCCATCACCAGCGTTTATTACTTCATCGCAGCCCGTATCGTTTTAGGAGCAGGCGAAGCAGGAAACTTCCCCGCTGCCATCAAAGTCACGGCCGAATATTTCCCTAAAAAAGACCGCGCATTTTCAACTTCCATCTTCAATGCCGGCTCTACCATCGGAGCTTTGATTGCGCCTGTCAGCATACCTCCTTTGGCACGTTACTTCCAAAGCATAGGCGTTGGAAACGGATGGGAAATGGCATTCGTTGTCATCGGTGGACTGGGCTTTATCTGGATGGGATTGTGGATGTTTCTTTATAAAAAACCGCACGCTAATCCGCATGTTAATGCTGCCGAACTGGCATATATTGAGCAGGACAACCACACTACTGATACCGACAATACAAACTCACAAACAGCAAACAGTGATTTTGATAACCAAAAGATATCATTTCTGCAATGCTTTAAATTTCCCCAGACATGGGCTGTATTCTTTGGTAAGTTCATGACCGACGGAGTATGGTGGTTCTACTTATTCTGGACACCGGCATATATTTCGGATGTATATGGTTTCTCTTCCGATACACCAACTGCCCAAATGCTGATATTCGTCTTATATGCTATTACGATGCTCTCAATCTATGGAGGAAAACTACCGACTATTATCATCAACAAGACCGGCAAGAATCCTTATGTAGCACGCATGCAGGCCATGTTTATTTTTGCCCTGTTCCCACTTCTGGCACTATTCGCCCAACCATTAGGCAATTACTCATATTGGTATCCGATTATCATTATCGGTATTGCAGGAGCTGCACATCAGTCGTGGTCGGCCAACATCTATTCGGTAGTTGGTGATATGTTCCCTAAGAGTACTATTGCAACTATCATCGGAATTGGTGGTATGGCAGGAGGTATCGGTTCTTTCTTTATCAACATGGGATCAGGACGTCTGTTCGACTATGCTGCCGAAACAAACATGACGTTCATGGGATTCGAAGGTAAAGCTGCCGGCTATTTCATTATTTTCAGTATCTGTGCAGTAGCTTATCTCATCGGATGGATCATCATGAAAATATTAGTACCTAAATACAAACTGGTTAAGGTATAATACATACTACACGAGTTTAAATAACTCTTCTCCCCCTTTACATTCAAAATCGTCAAGAATGTAAAGGGGATTTTTATTGCTCTTTCGTTTCAGACAAGACGAGATTTCAGGCAAAATTTGTACAAACATTTTTCCCTTTTGTACAAAATCCAATTTTTTTTGTACAAAACATCAGGAAAACCCGCACACGTTTTTTTTCAAGACAACACAACAGATTCCCTTGCCTCTGCCTGTCAGTTTCTCCACCCCAAGACAAGAAACAAGGGAATCCCAGCCTCAGCTAACATTTATCGATGATATTACTCCCTGATAAAGTCTGAAAGCATTTCCACCAATACGGTATCATTTAAGATGCTTCTGAATCCATTTCAATTGTCCGTATTCCGTATCATCGGAAGTCCAATGTTCGTTTATCTTTTCCGTAACCTACTACAATATAACTTTCACCAAATAAAAACGTACAGCTGTACAATTTTAACTAATAAATCGTACTATTTTATAGGCTAAAACATCAAACAAATAACAACTTTGTATTATAGAAAATAGAAAAATCTATAACTATAATTATATCTATCTATGAAGACCGTACAAAAGTATTTATGCTTATTATTTATTCTATTAATAAGCTTTCCACTAAATGTTCTCGCCCAGAATCGGACAATCACAGGTACGGTGAGAGATGCAAACGACGTAGTTATCGGAGCATCCGTCACTGTTAAGGGCAACAAATCACTAGGTACCATCACTGATATAGAAGGTACATATAGTATTTCCATTCCTGCATCAGCAAAAGAGTTAATATTTTCTTATGTAGGATATGAAACTCAGATTGTTCCAATAAAAGGACGTACAAACATTGACATTACGTTACATGAAAGTAGCCAAATGTTAGACGAAGTTGTTGCTATAGGTTATGCTAAAGTACAACGAAAAGATTTAACCGGAGCCATTTCCTCGGTCGGAGGAAAGGAACTTGCCAATGTCCCAGTAACAACAGCCATGCAAGCTTTACAAGGTAAAGCAGCAGGTGTAAACATCGTAACAGCCAGTGGCGCTCCAGGGGCAAGTGCAGACATAACCATTCGTGGAGGTATGTCACTTACACAAGGAACAGAACCTCTTTATATAGTAGATGGATTTGAAATGAGTGATGCACTCGATAATATTGATATAAACGATATCGAAAGTATTGATGTATTAAAAGATGCGTCATCAACAGCCATTTACGGTGCACGTGGTTCGAATGGAATCATTGTGATAACAACCAAGTCGGGGAAAAAAGGTAAAACTCAAATTTCATATAACACTTATTTCTCTTTCGATAAGCTGGCAAAGAAGTTAGATATGATGAATAATGTAGAGGAATATGTGAAATATCAATATGAATTTGCCGCAATGCGTGAAAATGCTTTGACTGCATATGCCAATGTATACGACAACGCAATAGGAATCGATCAAGAAGATTTTTATACAGGAGCATACGAACGTATTGCCAATCGTTATGCCGGAGCAGAAGGAATTGATTGGCAAGAAGAGGTTTTTGGAGGTTCAGCTATGACACAAAGTCATAATGTAAACATTTCTACCGGAACAGAAAAAACCCAAGTAATGTTAAGCTACAACTACAATGGGCAAGATGGTCTTTTAGCTAATCATTCTTCAAACAAAAGTTCATTCCGTGCAAAAATTAATTCTGAATTGTATAAAGGTATTCGATTGGACGTTAACACAATGTTTACTAATAAAAGTACAGATGGAGGAGGTAAATATGATGGCATGCGTAATGTATTATTACAACCAATCCATGGAGGAACTCTTTTCACTCAAGACGAATTACTATACACTCAGACCTATCCTGACTATACAAGTATGGATTCTGCATTCAATACAGCCAACCCCTTGGTCCAAAACGACGCTTCAACATCAAATAGCCGTTCCCGTTTATTTAGTGTAAATGCAGGCTTAGAATTCGATTTCTTAAAATACTTTACATACCGTGTGGCTGGTAGTTATACGTGGTCAAATAGTAAATCAACTTCTTTTGCTGATGAAAATTCAACATCTTATATCATGGACCCTGAAAATACAGGTATAAATGGAAGTATTGCCAACAAAGAATCATATAAATACCAAATCACGAATACATTAAACTATAACCAAACATTTGCTCAGAAACATAAAGTCAATGTATTACTCGGACACGAAGTAACTTACTCTGAATCAGAAGATAATTCTATGAAGCTTAGAAAATTCCCCTATCCTAACCATGGATTAGATCAAATAGACCAAGCAGAAGTATATGAAAAAGATGCTGGTCACTCACATAGCGGTATGGTTTCTGCCTTCATTCGTGCCAACTATACATTCGATGAACGTTACTTATTTACAGCCACGTTACGTGGAGATGGCTCCAGCAAATTTGCTCCATCCAATAAATGGGGAATATTCCCTTCTGTTTCAGCTGCATGGCGTATTTCGGAAGAAGCCTTTTGGAAAGGACATCAAATAGAAAATATTATTAATAATATGAAATTACGTATTGGCTATGGTACGACAGGCAACAATGGTATCGGTGATCGTTTATATGTTACAAGTATTCAACAAACCAGCTACCCGATCAATAGTAATGCAGGCAATTCAGCCTATCTTCCCGGAGAAACATTAGGTAACAAAGATTTAAAATGGGAAACATTAATTTCAACCAATGTCGGAGTAGATTTATCATTTTTCAATAGTCGCATCAATCTTACAGCAGAATGGTATAATAATCAATCAAAGGATCTACTGATGCAATGTGTTATTCCAAGTTCTACTGGCTACAAAAATCAATATCAAAACGTAGGGAAAATGCGTAATCGTGGATGGGAGTTCACTTTAAACACGGTAAATGTACGCACGAAGGATTTTAGTTGGACAAGTGACCTAAATTTATCTTTCAACTCTTCACATGTAGAATCACTTGAAGAAGGACTTACAGAAAAGACATTTGCCGTAGGTGATAGTCGTTCAGGAATGGTTACATATTATGCAAGTGTAGGACAACGATTAGGTGATATGTATGGATACGTATACGAAGGCGTATATACAACAAATGATTTTATAGAAACTCAAGACGATAATGGTAATACAGTCTTTACATTACGTGAAGGAGTAGTAAAACCCTCAGAAGGAAATGTACAACCAGGTGACATAAAATATGCTGCAGACGACATAGATGAAAATGGAAATCCCATCTTTACAAGGAAAAATGTAAAAATAGGTAATGGTACCCCAACCTGTATCGGAGGATTCAATAATAGTTTCAACTATAAAGGTTTCGATTTAAGTGTATTCATGAAATTCTCCATAGGACAAGATATTTATAATGCAACCAAACAAAGTATGTCGCCTTATGCCCAATTCCAAAATATTCCGACAGAGTTTAATAATTACTACCGTATAATTGATCCTATCACAGGTCAAAAGGCAACTTCACTGACACGTTTAAAAGAACTGAATCCCAATGAAAACGATCGTTTATGGAGTTTAAGCCTAAATAATGCAACCAGTGGATTCTACCCATCTTCATACTATGTAGAAGACGGTTCATACTTGCGTATTGCACAAGTAACTTTAGGATATACATTCCCGAAAGCATGGACACATAAAGTTATGATTTCAAATGCTCGAATTTACTTTACAGCCAATAATCTGGCTACCATCTGTGGATATTCAGGTTATGATCCTGAAGTAAAATCAGCTAATGATAATGTTATTTGTACTCCAGGATATGATAGCTCTATGTATCCTCGTTCCAGAAGTTACGTCATAGGTCTTAATTTAACATTCTAAAAACTTATTACAACCATGAAAAATTTAATATTATCCAATATAAAAAAGAAATTAATATTGTCAGCAATACTGACAGTTTCATTAGGTTTAACTTCCTGTTCAGACTGGTTGGAAATGGAGGCTTATACCAGCGATGATATAGAAACCACCTTTAGTGATGAGGTTAGAGCAGATAAATTCGTACAAGGCTGCTACCGAGGACTAATTCATAATGAAATGTATTATCAATTAGGTATGGGAGAAACCGTTATGCATTCTTGTGAAGATGGATCTACCAACAATAGTAAATACATGATGTGTAACTATAAGTTTGATGCTTTAATACCTGCGACGGTAACTACTATCTACAAAGAACAATATCGTATCATTGAAGCAACTAACATTGCCATTTCCAATCTGAACAAAATGCCTGAAACAAACAAGCGTAATCAACTATTAGGAGAAGCTATTTGCATTCGAGCATTCTGTTATTTAAACTTGATTCGAATTTATGGAGATGTTCCTGCTGTTTATACTCCTTTAGAAGAGATGGACCCGAATGATGAAAATACATTTTATCCTAAACGCTCAGCACGTGATGATATTTACGATAGAGTCATATCCGAAGTACAAACAGCTATCAACTGGTTACCATGGTTTGAAGAAAGTGATTACCCAACTCCAGAGCGCATAACCAAACAAGGGGCTTATGCTTTGCTTGCCCGTTTAGCTCTATATGCAGGAGGATATTCACTTCGATGGAATTTAGAGACTAATGACCCTTCAACACTAAAAATGGCACGTCGAGATGATGCTACACGTATTAAAGAACTCTATCAAATAGCTGATGACGCATGTTCTCAGATTATTAATCACGGAACAAACTCATTAGTTCAAGCACATGAAGACATGAGTGGCTTCCAATACTTATGGTACAATCACTGCCAAAGAAATTTTGCAGTAACAAATTCTGAGATATTATGGGAAACAGCTCAATACGGAGATGTAACTAATTCTCAGTTTACAACTTATGCACAACCTGGATCGAGAGGAGGAAAATACGGATCATTGAAAGCCATGCAGTTCATGTTACCAACCTATTATTTATCCTTCAACCCTAAAGATACTCGACGAGACGTATCATGTACTTCATATAGTATATATTTTTTAGAAAAAGGTAGTGCAAATGATACTTGGGTAGATGTAGGAACAACCTATTCTTGTATTATGCCAGGAAAATTCCGTCTTTCATGGTGCGTCGCTCCACAAGCTAATACCAAACGAAATTTAGATATACCTATTTTACGCTACGCAGATGTACTATTAATGTATGCTGAAACACAAAACTATTTAAATAATGGCCCTACACAAGCTGCCAAAAGTGCATTACAGGAAGTACGTAACCGTGCCGGAATTGGTGAAGAATTAACTATACCCAATGGGCAACAAGAATTTGAAGATGCTATCGTACAAGAGCGTAAATGGGAGTTTGCTACAGAATTCATGCTACGTAGTGACCTGACACGCATGAATCGTTTAGCAAAGGAATTAGCTAAGACCAAACAAGCAATGAAAGATTTATCTGATCGTAAAAATGAATATGCCAATATTCCTATATATCGACTATATAAATTCCATGTAGATGCTCAAGAATATGGTGATAAATTTCTGGCTATCGATTATATCGATTTAACAGATCCGAAAGAAATTGAAATAATTAAATCCATACCTACTCAAAAAGAAGAATACGAGTCTTTCCAAAATCAAATACTAAATATCGTAAAAGCACATAATATTACAGTCAACAACGGAGATAAATGGTACCCTGTAAACATGTTCGAAGCGTATACTAGTACATATAATGGCAATTCCCGCAAAATGGTTGGCTTTGGAGCTGGTTTCAATTCATTGCAGATTGGCAAAATCATTTATACTCTTCCAACAGGTTCCGCTGAAAATGGAGGAAAATATCCAACATGGATTGAATCAGCAGATGGCAGTGATGGCTTATATTATGGTTTTCAAGAAAACAAATCGGAATTATGTCCATTTGCAGCAAAAAGTCCAGGTCATCCATTAGTGGATAATCCTAATTTAACTCAATTACCAGGATATTAAAACTTCTAAAGTAATCAGACGTTCTAAAAGGCTTAAAATTAAACCTTTAAGAACGTCTGATCATTTTTTTAATTATTTAAGATGCTTCTGAATCCATTTCAATTGTCCGTATTCCGTATCATCGGAAGTCCAATGTTCGTTTATCGGTGTAATAAGCGTTTCCTTCGGACAGCTCAATACATTATAAACAATATAACTGGTAGTGGGTGGACACGTGTTATCATTATATCCCCACGTAATATATACCGGAATATTTATCTGGCGGGCAAAGTTAACTACATCATAATATGCCATAGTATTAATCTTTTCGGGAGTATCCATTCCCTGATAATTTTTGAAGAAATGCGGATATCCTCCGGCACGTCCGGCTTTATATCCAGCCATGTCACTCAATGCCGGGTGATTCGCAACACAAGCCGTTACCCGTTTATCCAATCCTGCGGTAACAAGGGCAAGTGCGCCACCTTGACTTCCTCCCTGAACGATCACATTCTTTCCGTCCCAGTCCGACTGTGAAGTAAGAAAATCGATAGCACGTATACAGCTCATATAAACTTTCTTCATATAATAATTATCACGATTATCGAGTCCGTTAGTCAGGTAGTTTCCAAAAGCCGAAGATATTTCCTTAAACTCCTCAGCAGACATTTCTGGATTTAGACCGTGAATCTCCATTTCAAACCGGATACATCCTTCCTCCGCATAATAAATATGTCGCTTCGGTTCCTTAATAGTTTTTACTCCAGCTCCCGGCGGACAAAGTACGACCGGGTATTTCCCGGATGCTTTCGGCCGAGTGAGATAACCGTAAATATATGAACCCGGACGAAAACATTGTAATTTCACTAAATAACAATCAGCCTTTTCCGTTGCATATTCAGGAGCCGGCTCGATAGTATATTTCATCGGGCAACGGGCTGCATCTGCCAGATTCTTCTCCCAAAACTGGTTAAAATCAGCCGGGAGCTGTGTATAAGGCTGTAATTTCTCGGGTGAAAAACCAACCTTCACATGATGCTTATAAACCTTTTCATCTACGACAGTCACGGAATCCGGGGACTTTCATTGTTCCCATATCAATTACTGCCCGACCATTCTTCAATTTCACCGAACCGGTCTTATCGGCAGGCATCATATCACCTCCCAGTTCATATTTCACTTCCAGACCATCCTGAGGAATACCGTACTTATAGAATTGAATTTCCACCTCAGCCTTTTCTCCTGTCTTATACAACCAGTTGGCATGATCGGGTACAGTTACCCATAGTACATCACTACGATAAGGATAGTTCTCGGAATGTAAAGGCAATGCCGCAAACATCAGCGAACAGACAAATGCCCCTTTCAGGAATAAAGATTTTACGTTTTTCATATTATTATCATGCAATTGTTCAATTAAACAAACTTTTACTGATAACAAAAATAGCTTAAAGGACTGACAAAACTGTTTACTTTTTAAGCTTTGAAGTGCAATAACTGACCTATTTTCAAAAAGAAAAATCCTCATATACAAAAGTGTATACAAGGATTTTTTAATAAATGAATATATTTTTAAAATATTCTGTATGAATCAATTCTGATAATAGACACGCTTTACACGATTAGAAACACTGGTCAATATCTCATAAGGAATTGTATTAAGTTTATCGGCAAGCACAGTCACTGGCAAATCATCCCCAAATATAATGGCTTTGTCGCCTTCCTTACAATCGATGTCAGTTACATCAATCATACAAACATCCATACAAATATTACCTACATAAGGTGCTTTCTGGCCGTTTACCAGACAGTAAGCATTACCGTTACCTAAATGACGGTTCAATCCGTCGGCATATCCGATAGGAATGGCAGCTATCCTTGAATCACGGTTCAGTACTCCCTTTCGACTGTAACCCACCGTTTCATCAGCAGGCACATTATGTATTTGTAAAATGGTTGTCTTCAGCGTCCCGACATTATGCAGAATTTTATTTGTAAAAGGATCAATGCCATACAATCCGATGCCTAAACGTACCATATCGAATTGTGCTCCCGGATAACGTTCGATACCTGCTGTATTGCAAATATGACGTAAAATCTTATGATTGAATCCAGCCTGGAGTTCGGCAGCCGCAGCCTCGAATGTTTCAATCTGACGACGTGTAAAGGAATCGAATCGCTCTGCATCACTTCCTACCAAATGAGAGAATACAGAACGAGGTATTACTGCCGACTGACGATGCAAACGGTCTACCAGATAAGGTACTTCTTCAGGAGCAAAGCCCAACCGGTGCATACCGGTATCAATCTTGATGTGTATCGGGAAATTGGAAACACCCTCACGTCCGGCTGCCTTTATCAGCTCTTCGAGCAAATGAAAACTATATACTTCCGGTTCCAGCTTGTAGTCGAACATTGTCTTGAATGCAGTCAGTTCTGGATTCATGATAATGATGGAACTATTGATTCCTGCCTTACGTAAATCGGCACCTTCATCGGCAACTGCTACGGCAAGATAATCTACCCGATGGTCCTCCAGGGTCTTTGCTACTTCAAACGAACCGGCACCATAGGCAGAAGCTTTCACCATACATACCATTTTGGTATCCGGTTTCAGCTTGTTACGGTAATGATTCAGGTTATCGACAAGTGCTTCCAGATTAATTTCAAGAATCGTTTCATGCACCTTCAGTTCCAGCAAATCGGTTATATCATCAAAATGAAAGGCACGTGCACCTTTTATCAATACAACTTCGTTACGCAATGAGTTAAGTATACCCGATTCTATCAGTTCGGCAGTAGTACGGAAAAACTGCTTTTCTATTTCAAAACGAGGAGCAGCGGCAGAGATTTCTTCTCCCACCCCAATAATACGGTCTACCTTACGGCTGTGTACCAGATCGGCAACCTGACGGTAAAGAAGCTTACTGGGCTGCCCGCTTTCCAGTATATCCGACAAGATAAGTGTACGCCGACGTGCTTTGTCCTCCGTGCGGCGTGCCATAAAGTCGAGAGCGATGTCGAGAGAAGCAAAATCAGAATTATAACTGTCGTTTATCAAGACACAGCCATTTTTCCCCTCTTTTACCTCCAGACGCATGGCAACCGGCTCCAGATGCGCCATACGTTCGGCTATATCTTCGGGAGACACCATCAGATACAATGCCACAGCAAGAGCATTCAAGGAGTTTTCAATAGAAGCATCATCGATGAACGGTATACGATATTCTTTCAGAAAACCCAAATAACGATATTTAATGGTAGTTCCTTCATTGTCTTTCTCTATCTTTTCGATAAATAACGGACGCTCATTATCCTTCATCGACCATGCTATTTCACGAGAAGTCAACAGCGATTTCGAAACACAATTGCTTATCAGTTCATTGTCGCCATTGTATATAATCACATCACAGTCCTTAAACAGTTGGAGTTTCTCCATACATTTATCCTGCAATGAAGTAAAATTCTCCTGATGTGCCCCTCCTATATTGGTCAGTACACCAATCGTAGGTTGTATAATAGGTTGCAAGGCCTCCATTTCTCCCATTTCAGAAATACCAGCCTCGAAAATGCCAAGCTCGGTATGTTCGTTCATCATCCATACGGACAATGGAACACCTATCTGCGAATTATAGCTTCGTGGAGAACGAGTTATTACTTTTTCCGGACTTAGCAACTGATAAATCCATTCTTTTACAACCGTCTTTCCGTTACTGCCTGTAATTCCTACAACAGGTACCTGATATTGTTCCCGGTGTTTGGCTGCCAAACGCTGCAAAGCCTTCAGCGTATTGGCTACTTGCAGGAAGTTAGCATCAGAGTAATGAGAAAGATCTTCCGGGACATCAGTTACCACAAAATTCCTTACACCTCTGGCATAAAGTTCCGGTATATATTTGTGTCCGTCGTTACGTTTTGTCTTCAGAGCGAAAAACAAAGTTTCCTCAGGAAAGCATAAGGAGCGGCTGTCTGTAAGAATCCAGTCAATGCTCGCCGCATGACTTCCTATTCTGTTAGCTCCGATGACGGAGGTTATTTCTTCAATCGAGTTTGACATAATGCTATTTCATTTTGTACGTCTAAGTACGGGAATTTTTCTTTTAACCTTTCTATCTTTAACATAATTTGACTTAGAAAAGTATAATAAGCTTCCGATTTAGCATCAAATGGACGATGTTCGAGAGCTTTTCTTATTTCTTGCCAGTCTTTCATTATACGTAATGTATCTGCCGTAAAGAAGCTGCTACAAAAACACTCCCATATATAATTTACGGCAAGTGGAGTAGGATGAAGCATATCGTCGGCATAAAAACGGTAATCACGCAATTCATCTAACATAATCTCGTACGAAGGGAAATAATGGCACGATGGAATTTCCCGACATAACTTTTCGATGGCCAACAGTAATACAGCCTTATTCAGTTGATTGCCGTGCATACCATCTTTGGCATGCCGTATCGGACTAACTGTAAACAGAAATTGCGCATCCGGATTTATCAGATGTATTTTCTTAAGCAAGGAACCAAAAACCGAAACAACTTCTTCCACTCCCAGTAACCTACGCGTGAACAGTCGGTCGGGTAACTTATGGCAATTGCCAACAATCTCGCCTGTTTCTTTCCATTCGTACACACGTGCCGTTCCCCACGTAAAAATAATCCATCGGGCTTTTCCAAGCATTTCTCTACCTTTCACGATGCGGAGGTTTATTTTTTCCAGACATTCCGACTGGTCTGTCGAAGAGAACGAACTATGATGCATCAAACTGTACCATATCCCTTTGTCAAAACGTAAATCTTTCTCATGATACGTTTTGCCATCAAGCAATATAGACATAGATTTTGCTATTGACAGGGGATTATATAAGACACCAAAAGGATTGACATCACAATCGAACTTATTATCAGACAACAGTTTCCCTATATTTTCAGCGAAACAAGATCCCCATAACGAAATTGAATCCGAATGACGAATTTCTCCTTGTCCAACAGGCAATTCTACTTTCGTTCTAAACTCCATATGCACACACTGTTCATTATTTTTTGTGCAAATGTAAACACAATACACATATTTATCGTATTTTTGTGAAATTAATATTGAATAAAGATCGGATGGAACAACCCATTTCTTACGAATTGTTGAATAAAATAGATAGCCCGAAGGATTTGCGTCAACTTCCTGTCGAGTCTTTACCTGAGGTCTGCCGGGAACTCAGAGATAAAATCATAGATGAACTTTCACGTAACCCTGGCCACTTTGGCTCAAGTCTGGGAGTTATCGAGCTTACGGTAGCTCTTCATTATATATTTAATACGCCCTACGACCGTATTGTATGGGACGTTGGACATCAGGCGTACGGACACAAGATACTGACCGGACGCCGGGATCGCTTTTGTACAAACCGAAAGCTAAACGGATTATGTCCTTTTCCCTCACCGGCGGAAAGCGAATACGATACGTTTACTTGTGGACATGCCTCAAATTCTATCTCCGTAGCTTTGGGTATGGCTGTAGCAGCAGCCCGAAAAGGTGAAGAAGACCGCCATGTCGTGGCAGTAATTGGAGACGGTTCTATGAGTGGAGGACTGGCCTTCGAAGGATTGAACAATGCTTCTTCTACTCCTAACAACTTACTGATTATCCTGAATGACAACAACATGGCAATCGACCGCAGTGTAGGAGGAATGAAACAATATTTACTGAACCTGCAAACATCGGAAGGTTACAACCGGTTACGGTACAAAATTTCCAGAAAGCTGCATCAATGGGGAGTACTGAATGAAGAACGTCGGAAAAGCCTGATCCGTTTCAACAACAGCCTGAAGTCGATGCTTACCCAGCAACAGAATATTTTTGAAGGAATGAACATCCGTTACTTCGGTCCGATAGACGGACACGATGTATTGGGCCTGACTAAAGTTCTGAAAGAAATAAAGGACATGAAAGGACCTAAACTGCTTCATATCCATACCGTAAAAGGAAAAGGATTCAAACCAGCCGAAGAAGCAGCTACTATTTGGCATGCTCCCGGTATATTTGATAAAGAAACAGGGGAACGAATTGTAAGCGATACAAGCGGAATGCCTCCTTTGTTTCAGGATGTATTTGGCAAGACGTTACTGGAACTGGCAAAGAAAAACGACAAAATAATCGGTGTAACTCCTGCTATGCCGACAGGATGTTCTATGAATATTCTGATGAAAGCTATGCCCGACCGAGCATTTGATGTTGGCATCGCCGAAGGTCATGCTGTTACGTTTTCAGGTGGAATGGCTAAAGAAGGACTGCTTCCCTTCTGTAATATTTACTCGTCGTTCATGCAACGAGCATACGATAATATTATCCACGATATCGCCATACAGAAACTTAATGTCGTTTTATGTCTGGATCGTGCCGGATTGGTAGGAGAAGACGGGCCAACGCATCACGGAGTATTCGATATGGCCTATTTACGTCCTATCCCCAATCTGACAATTGCTTCGCCTTACAACGAACAAGAACTGCGCCGGCTAATGTATACAGCTCAGCTTCCCGATCAAGGACCGTTCGTCATCCGATATCCGCGTGGACGAGGGGTACTTACAGACTGGGAATGTCCACTGGAAGCTGTAGAAGTCGGAAAGGGCAGAAAGTTGAAAGACGGCTCCGATTTAGCCGTCATCACAATTGGACCGATTGGCAATACAGCTGCCAAAGCCATTGCCGAAGCCGAAAGTACACAAAAATGCAGCATTGCCCACTACGATCTCCGTTTCCTGAAACCTTTGGACGAAGCATTATTACACGAAATAGGAAAAAAATTTTCGCGTATAGTGACTGTAGAAGACGGAGTACTAAAAGGAGGAATGGGCAGCGCTATTCTGGAATTTATGTCAGATAACAACTATACTCCGATGGTCAAACGTCTGGGCATTCCGGATCATTTCATCCAACATGGTCCAGTTGGCGCCTTACATGCTATTTGTGGCATAGACCAAACAGGTATATATAATACATTAATCCATATTCTGAACTCATGAAGATTATCATTGCCGGCGCAGGTGCTGTAGGGACACACTTGGCCAAACTCTTATCGGGTGAGAAACAAGATATTATCCTAATGGACGACGATGAGGAAAGACTTGGCAGGCTGGGAAGCAACTTCGACCTGCTGGCCGTAAACATTTCTCCGACCTCCATTTCGGGACTAAAAGAAGCTGGAGTGGCAGGAGCCGACCTATTCATTGCAGTTACTCCTGACGAAAGCCGGAACATGACAGCTTGTATGCTTGCGACCAGCTTAGGAGCAAAAAAAACGGTAGCTCGTATTAATAATTATGAATACCTGCTTCCCAAACATAAGGAGTTTTTCGCCAAGCTGGGAGTGGACTCTCTTATTTATCCTGAAATGCTGGCAGCAAAAGAAATTGTAGATGCTGTCAAGATGAGCTGGATTCGCCAATGGTGGGAATTTGCCGGAGGAGCACTTGTACTACTGGGTACGAAAATGCGAGAAACAGCAGAAATACTGAATGTCCCCCTTCACGAGCTGGGAGGAAGAAATATTCCTTTTCACATCGTAGCTATTAAGCGAGGAAGCGAAACGATTATTCCACGAGGTGATGATGCCATCCTGCTGAACGATATCGTGTATTTCACCACTACAAAGAAATATATTCCTTACATCCGGAAGATAGCCGGTAAAGAAAATGAAGCTGATATTCGTAATGTCATGATTATGGGAGGTAGCCGGATTGCCGTACGAACCGTACAATACATGCCGGAATATATGCGTACCAAAATCATCGAAAGTGACTTCAACCGCTGTAACCGATTGACGGAATTAGTGGATGACAAAGTTATGATTATTAATGGTGACGGAAGAGATATGGAGCTTCTTCTGGAAGAAGGCATCAAAAATACGGAAGCCTTTGTAGCACTGACGGGAAACTCAGAAACCAATATCCTTGCCTGTCTGGCTGCCAAACGTTTGGGAATAACCAAGACAGTAGCCGAAGTAGAAAATATTGACTATATCAGTATGGCAGAAAGTCTGGATATCGGTACGGTAATCAATAAGAAATTTATCGCAGCTAGTCACATATACCAGATGATGCTGGATGCCGACGTTTCGAATGTAAAGTGTCTGACCTTCGCCAATGCCGATGTTGCCGAATTTACAGTTAAAGCCGGTTCACGTATTACACGTTCTCAGGTGAAAGACGTAGGCCTTCCCAAAGGAGCAACAATCGGAGGACTTATCAGAAACGGAGAAGGTATCCTGGTTACAGGTAATACAACGATCATGGAAAACGACCATGTTGTAGTATTCTGCCTGGGTATGATGATAAAGAAACTGGAGAAATTCTTTAACTGACAAAACAAGAACTATATTCCGATTTTAATACTGAATTGGAATATAGTTTTTTTTATTTGTATATGCCTGAAAGAATCTATAAAAGAATTTCCCTAAAAAATACACACAACTCACATTTCCAACGCTGTCAAAACAGACATTTTAGTAAACTCTTATCAGATCCAACCAAAGGAAACCCTACGGTACGACAGTTCGCTATCAGCACAAAATAAAAATAGAACAAAAATATCAACAATAACTTCATATTTTCTTACTTGGCCCAGCAACTTTCAGTCCTTATAAAATGACCTAATTTTCCTCACATCAAGCAACAGAGATTTTGTTTTTTTATACAATTCTCCTAAAAAGACTAAAAATAAATGTGTATCTTTGCAGCCGTTTTCAGATGGGTATTAATGATGGGTAAACAAATAAGGATAATTGCAATTCTCTTTTCTTTCCTTATAATAACGATTATAGGGAATCTTGTTTATGCACCCTCATTAACAGACGATAAAAAATTCTCTTTTCAATTTGATTCTACCTACAGCGAACTTCAGGAACCTCAGCAACCATCCGAAAGAACGCTTCAGTATTTGTCAACACAAAACAATACAGATATACCAAACAGAACCATAATTGCTCATAAGGTCAATACTTATGACTTTAAGTCTGCATTACGAAATGCGACCAATCCTCTCTGCCAAATAGAATATGGTGTGAGTAGACAAGTGCGTTTCGCATGCTTCAATCACCCTCCTTTAAACAAAAGAATCTCCTATTATATCTATACACTGGAAAAAATATTGATTTAGTTTCTCTATAACGATAGAGATACTCAATATTCATTTTCCTCTTTATATGGTAAAGAGCGTTTTACCATATAAAAGTTATATGTTCGATTTATCAATATAAAGTTTTATTTATGTTTTTCACATTTTTAATTGTCGTCATTCTGACGGCCATAGCTCTGGTGGTAGCCGCTATGACAATCGCAAAGCTTATTGCACCGCGGTCGTTCAATCCACAGAAAGGAGAACCTTACGAATGTGGTATACCGACCCGAGGACAGTCATGGGTACAATTTAAGGTAGGATATTACCTGTTTGCCATCCTGTTCTTGATGTTCGATATTGAAACAGTATTCTTGTTTCCGTGGGCAGTAGTAGTCAACGAAGTCGGAACCTATGCACTGGTGTGTGTGGCATTTTTCTTATTAGTATTAATATTGGGCCTGGCATATGCTTGGCGGAAAGGAGCGCTGGAATGGAAATAAAGAAACCTCAAATCCGCTCAATGAAATACGATGAGTTCAAGAACAACGACTACTTGCAACGCATGGTAGACGAACTGAACCGCGACGGTGCAGGAGTCATCATCGGAACAATCGATGAACTTATCGAATGGGGAAGAAGTAATTCACTCTGGTCGCTTACCTTCGGTACCAGCTGCTGCGCCATCGAATTCATGGCATTGGGAGCAGCACGTTACGATATGGCACGTTTCGGATTCGAAGTAACCCGTAACTCTCCTCGACAGGCTGACATGATTATGGTACTGGGAACAATCACTTATAAAATGGCTCCGGTACTAAAACGTCTGTACGACCAGATGGCAGAACCGAAATATGTTATTGCCGTAGGTGGATGTACTATTTCAGGAGGGCCATTTATCAAGTCCTACCACGTAGTTAATGGTATCGATAAAATCATTCCGGTCGACGTATATATTCCGGGATGTCCTCCACGTCCGGAAGCTTTTTACTACGGTATGATGCAACTCCAGCGTAAAATAAAAGTAGAGAAATTCCTTGGAGGCGTAAACCGTCAGGAAAAGAATCCCGAATCACAAAAGGAGAGTGAAAAATAGTAAACGATAGGAAAATAGCGATTTATGAATATAACAGAAAAAATTTCCCGATTAGTGCCCGATATCACTATTGCCGAGCAAGGTGACCAAGTGATAACCATTCCGGCAGAATCGTTCCATCAAGTAGCCGAAGCCTTGAGAAATGACAAGGACGAACCGATGGACTTCCTGCGAGATATTGTAGGAATGGACTGGCAGGAAAGCGGTCTGGGAGCACTTTATTATCTGGAATCAAGCAAGACTTACAACCGCATCGTACTCAAGACATCAACAACCGACCGCGAACACCCTTATCTACCGTCGGTTTGCGACTTGTGGAAAACAGCGGAAATCAAAGAACGCGAGGTATTCGATTTCTTCGGTATTCGTTTCCTGAATAACCCGGATATGCGACGCCTGTTCTTGCGTGAAGACTGGAAAGGCTATCCGTTGCGTAAAGATTACGACATGAATTCTAATCCACTGAATATGGAGAACGAAGAAAATGCCGATATTACTGATGAATATTACCTCAATCCGGACGGGACCATTGCCGATAAGAAAAATATCGTTTTCGGGCAACAAGATTTTGTGGTCAATATCGGGCCACAGCACCCGTCAACTCACGGTGTTCTTCGTTTGCGTACCTCACTCGAAGGTGAAACCATCAGCAAAGTCGATCCTATCTGTGGTTATATCCACCGTGGTATCGAGAAGATGAACGAAAGTTTGACTTATCCGCAGACACTCGCACTGACCGACCGTCTGGATTATCTGAGTGCACATCAAAACCGCCATGCATTGTGCATGTGTATTGAAAAGGCAGCAGGCATCGAAATTTCAGAACGTGCGCAGTACATCCGTACCATCATGGATGAACTTCAGCGTATCGATTCTCACTTGCTGTTCTATTCTTGTCTGGTAATGGATATGGGAGGACTTACTCCATTCTTCTATGGTTTCCGTGAACGTGAAATGATTCTCGATATCTTTGAAGAGACAACCGGCGGACGCTTGATACAGAACTATAACATGATTGGTGGTGTACAAGCTGATCTGCATCCAGACTTCCAGCGCAAAGTAAAAGAATTCATCAAGCACTTGCGCAGTGTCATCAAAGACTATCACGATATCTTTACAGGAAACGTGATTGCCACTACCCGTCTGAAAGGAATCGGTGTGCTGAGTCGTGAAGACGCCATTTCACTAGGAGTAACAGGAGGTTCCGGACGTGCTTCTGGCTGGGCAAATGATGTCCGCAAACATCATCCTTATGCCATGTACGATAAAGTAGATTTCAAGGAAATCACTTATACGGAAGGTGACTCATTTGCACGTTACATGGTACGTATGGATGAGATTATGGAATCATGCCATATCATCGAACAGTTGATAGACAACATTCCGGAAGGAGAATATCGTGTAAAGACCAAGCCAATCATCAAGTTACCGGAAGGTAATTACTCAGCAGCAGTAGAAACCAGCCGTGGAGAATTCGGTGTAATGCTGGAAAGCCATGGTGACAAGATGCCTTACCGTTTGCATTACCGTTCTACCGGACTTCCACTGGTGCATGCCCTCGATACAATTTGTAAAGGCAATAAGATTGCCGACTTGATTGCTATCGGAGGAACACTGGATTATGTAATTCCGGATATAGACAGATAATCTCTTTCTTAATTTATCATTTCTAATTTAAAAAGTATATGTTTTTAGATTATTATAATCTTGAACCACTTTTTCTGGCAATCCACTCCGCATTATGCAGCGTGATGCCAGAAGGGCTGGCCATCTTTCTGGAAGGACTGGTAGTAGGCGTCGTAATCTTGGTACTGTATGCCGTACTTGCCATCATATTAATCTATATGGAGCGTAAAGTCTGCGCAGCTTTCCAGTGCCGTATCGGCCCGAACCGCGTAGGAGGTAAAGGAGGCTTGCTACAGGTACCAGCCGACGTTATCAAAATCCTGACAAAGGAAATCATCGAACTGAAGAACTCCGATCACTTTCTTTATAACCTTGCTCCCTTCTTGGTTATACTGGCTTCCATTCTTACCTTTTCATGCCTGCCATGGAATAAGGGAGGAGAAATTCTTCACATGAACATCGGTATCTTCTTTGTACTTGCTGCCTCATCTATCGGCGTTTTGGGTATCCTGCTCGCCGGATGGAGTAGTAACAGCAAATATACCATCATCGGAGCCGTACGAAGCGGTGCCATGATTATTAGTTATGAACTTTCTATCGGCCTGACAGTACTGACAATGGTCATGCTGAGCGGTACCATGGATATCCAGCAAATCGTAAGCGGACAAGCTGACGGATGGAATATCTTCAAGGGACATATTCCAGCTATCGCAGCATTCATCATTTACCTGATTGCCGGTAATGCAGAAGCAAACCGTGGCCCGTTCGACCTTGCTGAAGCAGAACAAGAACTTACCGCAGGTTATCACACCGAATATTCTGGTATGCACTTCGGATTCTTCTATCTGGCAGAGTACTTGAACCTATTCATTACTGCCGGTATCGCTACTACCCTCTTCTTAGGAGGCTGGATGCCATTACATATCGCCGGACTGGATGGGTTCAACGCGGTCATGGATTATATTCCGGGTGTAATCTGGTTTGTAGGGAAGACCTTCTTCATTGTATTCCTGCTAATGTGGATTCGCTGGACATTCCCTCGTCTGCGTATCGACCAGGTACTTACACTGGAATGGAAATACCTGATGCCGCTCTCATTAGTCGTACTGCTGGTTATGGCTTTATGCAAAGTTTTTGGATTAACATTTTAATCAACCGATAAGATAGGAATTGCTATCAACAAAACATTATGGAAAGTTTTAGTGAATATATAAAAGGATTTGCTTCAGGAGTAAAAAGCCTGCTGATCGGTATGCGTACATCCATGAAAGTGTTCTGGCAGCCTAAAGTAACCGAACAGTATCCGGAGAACCGTCATACTACATTGCATATTCCCGAACGTCACCGCGCAAAGCTTGTTATGATACACGACAGTGAGAACCATCATCACTGCATAGCCTGCGGCTTGTGCCAGATGTCCTGCCCAAACGGCACCATCAAGGTTATTTCTGAAATGCGCGAAGATGAAGATGGTAAAAAGAAAAAGGTTTTAGTGAAATACCAATACAATCTGGGCTCATGCATGTTCTGTGAATTATGCGTCAACGCATGTCCTCATGGAGCCATCAAGTTCAGCAATGATTTTGAAAATGCAGTCTTCGAAAAAGATAAGCTCCTGCTGACACTAAACCACGAAGGTTCAACACTTGCTAAATAAAAAGGAGAGAATATGGAATTAACACTTCAAGAAATCGTATTCTATGTTGTTGCAGCAGCTATTGCAGTATTTTCCGTACTGGCTGTAACGACTGGAAAAATCTTACGTGCCGCCACTTATCTGCTTTTCGTGCTGTTCGGCACCGGAGCTATCTATGGCGTATTGGGATACACCTTCCTGGGAGCTGTACAATTAATGGTATACGCCGGAGGTATTGTTGTATTATATGTATTCTCCATCCTGCTGACTCAGTCGGATAAGGACATGAAATACCGGATGAATCGGGCTAAACTAATTAGTGTACTACTTACCACTGTTATTGGAGCAGCGCTGGTATTATTCTTGGTTTTCACCAACGGATTTGCACTCAACATGATTCCACAAGGCGTAGAATTGCCTGCTCGTGAAATCGGTCTCGCACTAATCGGTACCGGAAAATACCAGTTCGTTCTACCGTTCGAAGTAGTCAGCGTCCTGTTGCTGGCATGTATGATCGGTGGTATTCTGATAGCAAGAAAGGAAAAATAAAAAATTACGATTATGGAAATAGAAATACACGTAATACATTATCTGGTCATCAGTACCATTATGATGTTCTGCGGAATTTATGGATTCTTTACCCGTAAAAACCTGCTTGCCCTGCTCATCTCGGTAGAGCTTATGCTGAACGCAACAAACATCAATTTTGCAGTATTCAATCGTTACCTTTTTCCGGATCATCTGGAAGGTCATTTCTTCAGTCTGTTTGGTATCGCTATCGCAGCCGCAGAAACCGCTGTTGCCATTGCCATTATTATTAATGTGTACCGCAATATCAAACAAATCTTGACCGACGATATTACCGATCTGAAAGGATAACTAAAACAGTATTTTGATTATGGAATATACAATTCTGATACTCGCACTGCCTGTGCTAAGCTTCCTGATCCTGGGACTGACAGGCATGTTCATGAAGCATCGTGTAGCGGGGCTGATCGGAACTCTCTCACTGGCTATAGTTACCGTATTGAGTTACCTCACCGCTATCAATTACTTTACAGCGCCACGTACTGCCGAAGGAGTATTCCCGACACTCACTCCGTGGAACATCCAGTGGCTACCTTTCACCGACTCCCTTCATATTGACATGGGAATCCTGCTCGATCCTATTTCGGTCATGATGCTGGTAGTCATTTCTACAGTCAGCCTGATGGTACACATCTACTCATTCGGCTACATGAAAGGAGAAAAAGGATTCCAGCGTTATTACGCATTCCTGTCGCTCTTTACATTTTCAATGCTGGGACTTGTCCTCGCTACGAATATTTTCCAGATGTATGTGTTCTGGGAGCTGGTAGGTGTTTCTTCTTACTTGCTCATCGGTTTCTACTATACTAAACCAGAAGCTATTGCGGCCAGCAAGAAAGCATTTATCGTGACTCGATTTGCCGACCTTGGATTCCTGATCGGTATTCTGATTTACGGCTACTACATGCATACCTTTACCTTCACTCCGGGTGAAGAACAACTGATGAAAGCCGGAATGGTACTTCCTTGGGCACTGGGACTGATGTTCGTGGGTGGTGCCGGAAAAAGTGCCATGTTCCCGCTGCATATCTGGTTGCCTGATGCCATGGAAGGTCCGACTCCAGTCAGCGCCCTGATCCATGCAGCAACAATGGTTGTAGCAGGTGTCTATCTGGTAGCCCGCATGTTCCCGCTATTTATCGGATTCGCTCCCCACACCCTGCACTGGGTTGCTTACGTAGGAGCATTTACCGCTTTCTATGCAGCATCTGTAGCCTGTGCACAAAGCGATATCAAACGTGTACTCGCCTTCTCAACAATCTCACAAATTGGTTTTATGATGGTTGCACTTGGTGTATGTACTTCCAACAGCCCGCACGAAGGCGGTTTAGGTTATATGGCAGGAATGTTCCACCTGTTCACTCATGCCATGTTCAAAGCCTTACTGTTCTTAGGAGCTGGATGTATTATCCATGCAGTACATAGCAACGAAATGTCTACCATGGGAGGACTTCGCAAATACATGCCTATCACTCACATCACATTCCTGATTGCCTGTCTGGCCATTGCCGGTATTCCTCCGTTCTCCGGTTTCTTCTCGAAGGATGAGATTCTGACTGCCTGCTTTCAGTTCAGCCCGATAATGGGATGGATCATGACAATCATTGCTGGTATGACAGCTTTCTATATGTTCCGCTTATACTACGGAATCTTCTGGGGTACAGAAAACAAAGAACTTCATGCAGAGCACGTTCCTCACGAAAGTCCTTTGACTATGACCTTCCCGCTGATGTTCCTTGCTGCCGTAACCATCGTCTGCGGATGGATTCTTCCTTTCGGACACTTTGTTTCGGCTAACGGTGAAGCATACGATATTCACCTCAATGCACAAGTAGCTATAACCAGTGTCATCGTAGCTGTCATAGCTATTTTACTTGCTACATGGATGTATGCACGCGATAAACAGCCCGTTGCAGACATGCTGGCAAAACGTTTCAGTACCTTGCATCGTGCAGCATACAGACGTTTCTATATGGATGAAATATGGTTGTTCGTTACCAAGAAAATTATTTTCCGTTGCATATCTACTCCACTTGCATGGTTCGACCGTCACGTTATTGACCAGTTCATGAACTTCATGGCCTGGAGCACCAATGCAGCCGGCGAAAGTGTACAACCTTTACAAAATGGTAAAGTTCAGAGCTACACCATGTGGTTCCTGGGCGGAGTTATAGTATTAACCGTCATGTTATTAGTATTATGAATATATTAAGTCTTTTTGTTTTAATTCCTCTGCTCATGTTGCTCGGACTATGGATCGCGCGCAACGTGAACCAGGTAAGAGGGGTAATGGTAGCCGGCTCCACACTTCTGCTGATTCTTGCTGCCTACCTGACAGTTTCTTATATAGGACTACGAAACGGCGGAGCTACAGATGAAATGTTATTTACAGACAGCATTACCTGGTATGCTCCATTGCATATTGCTTATTCGGTTGGTGTAGATGGTATTTCTGTAGTAATGCTATTACTGAGTTCCATCATCGTCTTTACCGGAACCTTTGCATCATGGAAGCTGAAACCGTTGACTAAAGAATATTTCCTCTGGTTTACCTTATTGAGCACAGGAGTATTCGGTTTCTTTATTTCTACTGACCTTTTCACCATGTTCATGTTCTACGAAGTTGCCTTGATTCCAATGTACCTGCTTATCGGTGTATGGGGTAGTGGTAAAAAAGAATATGCAGCAATGAAACTGACACTGATGTTGATGGGAGGTTCCGCCTTCTTGTTGATTGGTATTTTGGGTATCTTCTACGGTGCCGGAGGTGAAACCATGAACATCCTTGAGATTGTCAAGTTACAGATACCAACCGAAATGCAGCGTATTTTCTTCCCGATGGTATTCCTCGGATTTGGTGTACTGGGTGCTTTATTCCCCTTCCATACATGGAGCCCCGATGGTCATGCTTCAGCACCGACTGCCGTTTCTATGTTGCATGCCGGTGTATTGATGAAACTGGGAGGCTACGGATGCTTCCGTATCGCCATGTTCCTGATGCCTACCGGTGCTGCTATTTGGGGAGACTTCTTCTTGGTACTGACGACCATTTCAGTGGTATACGGTGCTTTTAGTGCGGTAGTACAAACCGACTTGAAATACATCAATGCCTACTCTTCAGTAAGCCACTGCGGACTGGTGCTTTTTGCTCTGCTGATGATGACAAAGGTAAGTGCAACAGGTGCTATTCTCCAGATGTTGAGCCACGGATTAATGACAGCCTTGTTCTTCGCATTAATCGGTATGATTTACGGCCGTACACATACGCGTGATATCCGCCAGTTAAGTGGCCTGATGAAAATTATGCCTTTCCTTTCTGTAGGATACGTTATTGCCGGACTTGCTAACCTCGGTCTTCCGGGTTTAAGTGGTTTTATCGCAGAAATGACAGTATTTGTTGGTTCTTTCCAACATGCAGATGCTTTCCACCGTGTATGTACCATTATTGCTACAATGAGTATTGTCATTACAGCAGTCTACATCCTGCGTGTAGTCGGAAAGATACTGTATGGCACTTGCACCAACCCGGAACATCTGAAACTGACTGATGCAACATGGGATGAACGTTTTGCTGTCATCTGTCTTATCGTAGCTGTAGCTGGATTAGGTCTGGCTCCTTACTGGGTAAGTCATGTAATCAGCGGCAGTGTAGAACCTATTATTTCACAACTTTGTCAATTATAATGCATTATGGATATCATAACAACTATACATACTATGCAGGCAGAAATCGGTTTGGCAATCATTCTGATAATCGTGCTACTTGCCGATTTATTTCAGAAGACACCGTCTCCGAAAAACATGCAAAGACTTTCCTGCGCATTGCTCGTTATCCTGCTACTTAATAATATATTCGGTTCTACCGCCAGTGGAGAGGCATTTGGAGGCATGTTTCAAAATACTCCGATGACCTCTGTCGTAAAAATTATTCTTACATTGGGAACCTTGCTGGTATTTATGCAAGCAGACACTTGGCTGAACCGTGAAGACACTCGCCATAAGGCAGGTGAATTTTATTTACTGACACTTTCTACCCTACTGGGTATGTACTATATGGTCAGTGCAGGCAGCTTCCTGCTGTTCTATGTCGGACTGGAGCTTGCCAGCATCCCAATGGCTTGTCTTGTTGCATTCGATAAATATCGCCACCATAGTGCTGAAGCCGGAGCTAAGTTCATTTTAAATGCCATGTTCTCATCAGGATTAATGCTTTATGGCTTATCATTAGTATATGGTACTTGTGGAACGATGTATTTCAATGACCTGAGTACACAACTGGTAGGAAGTCCGCTTCAGATACTGGCAATGGTACTGTTCTTCGCCGGATTAGGATTCAAACTGAGTCTTGTTCCCTTCCATATGTGGACACCTGATACTTATCAGGGAGCTCCAACAACCGTCAGTGCCTACCTTTCTGTCGTTTCGAAAGGAGCTGCTGCCTTTGCCTTGATGAGCATCCTGCTGAAAGTATTTACTCCGATGGTTGCCGACTGGAGTTTGTTGCTTTCTGTTGTAATCGTATTGACCATCACCATAGCCAACATATTTGCTATCCTGCAAAAAGACTTGAAACGCTTCATGGCATACAGTAGTATCTCACAAGCTGGATATATTATGCTTGCCGTGCTGGGAGCTTCAGCTCAAGGAATGGCTTCACTGGTGTATTACGTAGTAGTTTACATTGTTGCAAACTTGGCAGTATTCGGTGTTATCAATACTGTAGAGCAACATAATGGAGGTGCTGTAGACCGTGATGCTTATAATGGTTTCTACAAAACAAATCCGAAACTGAGTTTTGTTATGACTATTGCCTTGTTCTCACTGGCAGGTATTCCTCCCTTTGCAGGATTCTTCTCTAAGTTCTTTGTATTTGCTGCTGCATTCCATGCAGGACATTGGCTGGTAGTATTTTTGGCCTTGGTCAATACAATCATCTCATTGTATTACTACTTGTTGATTGTCAAAGCCATGTACATTACACCCAACGATACACCACTTGCTACATTCAAGAGCAGCACGATGACCCGTGCCTGTCTCTTCATCTGCCTGATGGGAGTTATTCTGTTAGGAGTATGCAGCTCGGTTTATCAGATGCTTACAGAAGTTGCACCTCTATAATATAAAATTAACAATTAAAACATAGGCTTTTATTTTATGCTGCCCGATAGAACTAATTACAGATCAATAATTATCTTATACAGATATTTATGTTGGTTTTAAGTAAAAAATAAATCGTTTTTTTATTTTAAATAAAAAACATTTTTTATTTAAAAAGTGTTCTATCAGACAGCAATGCTTATTTATTCACTTTTATAATATATTTCATGAAAAAACAATTAACAACCCAAACATTATCTTGCGCATTCATATTGCTATCCAGTTGTATGACAGCGTGTGTAGACAATGACTATGATTTAAGTAAGGATCTCGACATGACAGTCACTGTTGGTGGCGAGAATTTAACTATTCCAGCAAGCAATACCAAAGACATTACACTGGAAAAGATTTTTGATTTGGACGAAGGAAGTACTGTAAAGGCAGACGCCAACGGCAACTATGCCCTTTCTCAAACTGGAGAGGGTTCTAACACTCGTGTTTCGATTGATGATATAACCATTAATGCCAATGAAATAGAACTTCAATCAGCGAGAACAGAACTGAACTATAAAATCTCACCGAGTGGAACATTAGAGGCTACCGTAAACGATAATACCTCCTTCAACATTGATAAGAGAAACATAACGACTGACGTAACCGCATTATACAGTTCAGATGTGAATATGCCCGCTTCATTGCACATGAGCATAGAAGGGAATAATTCACTGACACTCAAAAAAGGATTCAAAATTGAGTTTCCTGAATACATGACTATCACTACAACAGACCAACGAGTTAATATAGAAGGAAGTGTATTGACATTTAAACAAGACATTAATGTTTCCAGCACATTATCGCTCAATATACCTATTAATATTACACATATCGATTTCACCGCAATGGGAGCAGGAAAAGGTCTTGTAGCTCCGGGACATTTGGTCATTGCAGATGATATAAAAATAAGCGGAACCAGTACGACAGCTGGAGGAAGTGCTATTCAAATGATAATGAATACAGAATTCAAAATTGATGGAATCCAACTGACTCAAGTTACAGCAAAAGTCGATCCTGAAATTAATGTATCTATCGATCCGATTGCAATAAATAACTTACCCGACTTCTTGAAAGATGAGCAGGTTAGAATAGATATGACTGATCCTAAGATATATCTGACAGTTAGCAATACCTCACCTGTTGAAATTAATTTCAGTGGTGTCTTGAAATCGTACAAAAATGGTCAACAGATTGCATCTGTTCCCGTAGGTCAAGCACCTAATCTGATTACCATACCAGGTGATCAGCCCAACGATTACATTATCTGCCTGCACAGACTGAACGAGGATGTAGAAGGCGCTGACGCCTGCGTAACAGTTGAAAACCTGAATGATTTAATAGAAACGATACCGGATGAAATCCGTATGGACAACATCGAGGCTAAAGCTGCCGATAAGAGATGTACCATTGTCTTAGGCAGTACATACAATGTCAAGACAGACTATGAAATAAATGCTCCTTTGCAATTCAACGAAGGTACAAACATTGTCTACAGTGACATTCTAAACGATTGGAATAAAGATATCAAAGACCTTTCTGTAAAGGAACTGGTCGTTTCGATGGAAGCAACCAATACCATCCCTCTGACAATGGATATGACTGTAAATGCAATAGACAAGGACGGAAAGGTATTGGATGAAATCTCTACAACAGTTTCAAGTAAAATAGTAGCAGGTACCGACGAGGGAGTAGTAACCCCACTTGAAATTACCTTGAAAGCAACAGATACCAATGTATTCAAGCAACTGGATGGACTCAGCTATGAAGTTGCAGCAACCTCATCTGCTGAAACAAGTGGAAAAATTCTGAATAAGAATCAATATCTTCGCTTGGACAAGATGGTTATAAAAGTAAAAGGCGGCGTTACCGTTGACATGAATTAATTAAACCTATAAAATAATAATTATTGAATTATATGAAAAAGAATAGCATATTTCACCTTTTTACAGCTATAATTTTTATATGCTTGGGTACAGCCGCTTCTGCACAATCCTTGCACTCTGGTTACTTTCTTGAAGGATACACATATCGCCATTTGATGAACCCGGCCTTTGCACCTGAAAGAAATTACGTTGCCATCCCTGGCTTAGGAAACATCAATGTTGGAGCACAATCTAACGTCGGAGTAAATACTTTCCTTTACCCGTATGGAAACGATAAACTAACAACCTTCATGAATGGCAATATTAGTAGCAGCGAGTTCCTCGGTAAACTGAAAGACAACAACCGCATCAACGTCGACCTGAATATGACATTACTTTCTGCAGGATTCCGTGCTTGGGGAGGATTTAATACAATCGACATCAATATGCGTTCAACTACCAGCCTGAATTTGCCTCGTGGTTTATTCGAATTCATGAAATTAGGCATGAACAGTAGCAACTCCGTATACGAAATGGATGATTTAGGCATCTCATCGAACAACTATGCAGAAATAGCCTTAGGACATTCTCGTCAGATCAATGACAAATTGAATGTCGGTGGTAAACTGAAGTTCTTGTTAGGATTGGGCAACGTTGATGTCAAAATGAACGATATGAAAGTCCAGATGGCAGAAGACAAATGGATGGTTCAAGCAAATGGAGAGATGAATGCTTCTGTAAAAGGATTAACTATGCCCACCAAAGGAGAAAGTGGAAAAGAAGTAAACAGTCCATCTGAAAAAGATTTGATAGATTGGGAAAATATAGACTTGGATAATCCAGGACTTACAGGATTCGGTATGGCTGTAGACTTAGGTGCCACTTATAAACTTCGTGAAGACCTGACTCTGTCGGCTGCCATTCTCGATTTGGGATTCATTTCATGGAACAATACCATTAAAGCTGCAACAAGCAATAAGCCTTGGGAATTCGATGGTTTCAAAAATATAGCAATGGGATCAGACGATGCAGACGGTGACAAGCCACTAAGATCAGTTGGAAGATTTAGGAAAAGACGTTGAAAATTATGCAAGTTTCCACCGTTCAGAAACAGGGAGCAGTTCAACAAAAGCATTAGGAGCTACATTGAATATAGGAGCAGATTATACATTCCCCTTGTACGATAAATTACATTTCGGGTTCTTGTCTTCAACACGTATTAATGGTAAATATAGCTGGAGCGAAGGACGTATATCAGCAAATGTAACTCCCGTCAAATGGTTTGATGCTGGTGTCAACTATGGCATATCATCATTTGGTTCATCCTTTGGATGGATATTGAACTTCCACCCATGTGGTTTCAACTTCTTTATTGGAATGGATCACCTGATGACAAAAGTAACCCCACAATACGTTCCGGTAGGAAAACTGAATACCAATGTCAGCTTAGGATTCAATATTACTTTTGGCAACAAAATTTAATTTTCTGTTAAACATATAGCAATAAAAAGGCTGTTTCAATATTGGAACAGCCTTTTTTATTACAATGACCAACGAGGTCCCTGAAGCAATTGGACAGAACAGATGTAAAAGAAATATACGAAAGTTCTCTCAAGATAGTTTATCCTTGCATAACCAATCAACTGCAAAAGTACCATAGAAAAATATAAAACTCCAAGCGCCTCATAAGAGCTTCTCCAGAATAAGCAAAATATTCATTGAACTATCACGAGTTTTTGTTACATTTGCCTACAATTGTAAACCTAATTATAACACTTATGTACCCTTTAAAATTTAAACCAATCTTAAAATCCACTATTTGGGGAGGAGAAAAAATTATTCCGTTCAAACATTTAAATTGCCAGCAAGCACAAGTTGGTGAAAGCTGGGAAATATCAGATGTTCCGGGTGATGAATCAATAGTTGCCGACGGAGTTGATGCAGGTAAGAACCTTACACAAATGGTAAGCGAATACAAAGGTGCTCTGGTAGGTGAAACCAACTACAAACGCTTCAACGGTAAATTTCCTTTGCTGATAAAATTTATTGATGCACAGCAGGACTTGTCTATTCAAGTTCACCCGAATGATGAATTGGCTATGAAACGTCACAATTCGATGGGAAAAACTGAAATGTGGTATGTAATAGGCAATGATGGAGGAAAAGCACACTTACGTTCTGGTTTGAGCAAACAAATCACTCCCGACCAGTATGCTGCAATGATCGCCGACAATACAATCTGCGATGCACTTTCCGACTATGCAGTACAACCGGGTGATGTTTTCTTCTTGCCGGCAGGACGTATTCACAGTATCGGAGCAGGCTGTTTCATCGCAGAAATCCAGCAGACTTCAAATATTACATACCGCATCTACGACTTCAACCGCAAAGATAAAAACGGAAATACTCGTGAATTGCATACTGAGTTGTCAAAAGATGCAATCGACTATACTGTATCGGAAGACTATCGTACTCATTATACTCCTAAACAGAATGAACCGGTAGAACTGGTAACCTGTCCTTACTTTACTACTTCTGTATACGATTTGACAGAACAGATGAGCATGGATTATACAGAACTGGATTCATTCGTTATTTATATCTGCATGGAAGGTGCTTGCACTGTAACCGACAATGAAGGAAATACCATCAACATGCAGGCAGGAGAATCAGTCTTGTTCCCCGCTACAACCAAGACACTGGAAGTAGTTCCAAATGGTCATGTTAAGTTCCTCGAAACTTATGTATAAAATAGATATCGTTATTCCAAACGATAATTAGTATTCCCGATATTACCATAGAGGTTACAGAAGACTAATTCTTCTGGTATATTCTCTATGGTAATATACTTGTTTTCCACACTCTTTTATTAACCTGATTCATGAAAAAACTTTCTGTATTCTTATATACCCTGGCACTGGGAAGCGCATTTTACAGTTGCAGTACAGCCAAGCAAGAAACATTACAAACCGATTATACACAATATGTTGATCCTTTCATTGGAGCTGCTGACAACGGACATACGTTTCCGGGGGCCTGCCGTCCTTTTGGAATGATACAAACCAGTCCTGTAACAGGCGCTGTAGGATGGAGATATTGCTCCGAATACATGTACGCCGATTCTATCATTTGGGGATTCACTCAGACTCACCTGAACGGAACCGGATGTATGGACCTGGGTGATATTTTGGTGATGCCTTTTACGGGGCAGCGTCACCGGGCCTGGGATGCTTACCGAAGCAATTTTCAAAAAAATACTGAAAGCGCTACTCCCGGTTATTATACCGTTACACTCGATCAAGCAAACGTAAAGGCTGAACTGACTGCCACAACACATACAGCCCTGCATCGGTATACGTATGAGAAAGCAGATTCTGCTTCCATATTAATCGATTTACAGCATGGACCGGTATGGAACGAAAAACAATACCATACTCAAGTTAACAGTTGTGAAGTTACTTGGGAAAACGACAGCACACTTACCGGTCATGTAAACAACAAAGTATGGGTTGATCAGGATTACTATTTTGTCATGCAGTTCAGCCGTCCGGTCATCGATCATTTTGAGCTTCCTATGGCAGAAGTCGAAAAAGGCAAACGAATCGTTGCAAGCTTCAATCTCCAGCCGAGAGAAGAAGTGCTGATGAAAGTAGCGCTCTCCACCACCGGAGTAGAAGGAGCCAAGGCCAATATGGCTGCTGAAGTTCCCGGATGGGATTTCGAAGGGGTACGAACAGCGGCTAAAGCCGACTGGAACAGTTACCTGAGTCGCATTGAAGTGGAAGGTACAGACGAAGAAAAAACAAACTTCTACACCAGCTTCTATCATGCGCTGATTCAGCCGAACGAAATCTCAGACGTTGACGGACGTTATCGCAATGCAGCCGATTCTGTAGTAAAAGCTACAGGGGGTAAATTCTATTCTACCTTCTCTTTATGGGACACTTATCGTGCTGCTCACCCGTTTTATACGCTGATGGTTCCTGAACGTGTAGACGGATTCATCAACTCGCTGGTAGATCAGGCCGAAGTACAAGGATATCTCCCGATCTGGGGACTGTGGGGCAAGGAAAACTTCTGCATGGTAGCCAACCATGGAGTTTCTGTCGTTGCTGAAGCTTATGCCAAAGGATTCCGAGGATTTGATGCAGAACGTGCATTCAATGCAATTAAACGTACTCAAACCGTATCGCATCCGTTAAAATCAAACTGGGAAAACTATATGAAATACGGATATTTCCCGACCGACCTGACCGAGGCTGAATCTGTTTCATCTACTTTGGAAAGCGTATACGACGACTATGCAGCAGCCGACATGGCCAAACGTATGGGAAAATCAGAAGATGCTGCATATTTCTCACGTCGGGCAGATTTCTACAAAAACCTGTTCGACCCAAGTACGAAGTTCATGCGCCCCAAGAAATCAGACGGAACCTGGAAAACTCCGTTCAACCCCAGTCAGATAGGACATTCTGAAAGCGTAGGCGGTGACTATACCGAAGGAAATGCATGGCAATATACTTGGCATGTACAACACGATGTACCGGGATTAATAGCTTTGTTTGGTGGAGAAGAAGCATTCCTCAACAAGTTGGATTCAGTATTTACATTGAAGTTGGAAACAACTCAGGCCGATGTGACCGGACTGATCGGACAATATGCACATGGTAATGAACCCAGCCATCATGTAACTTATCTGTATGCCCTTGCCGGACGCCCTGAACGTACCCAAGAACTGATTCGCGAAATCTTCGACACACAATATTCCCCCAAACCGAACGGATTATGTGGTAACGATGACTGCGGACAAATGTCAGCATGGTATATGTTCTCTGCCATGGGATTCTACCCGGTCAATCCCGTAAGCGGTGAATATGTGTTCGGAGCTCCTCAGATGCCAGAATTCGTACTTCACCTGACAGACGGAAAGACCTTTACCATCAAGGCAGAAGGACTTTCTGAAGCCAACAAGTATGTAAAGAGTATTACGTTGAACGGTGAACCGTATACCAAGAACTTCATTTCACATGCCGATATTATGAAAGGTGGTACACTGGTTTACCAGATGACAGACAAAAAGTAAATAAGTAACGGGATGTAAGATCTGATATGATAAAAAAGAGGCTTGTCAAACTCCGTTTCGGAGGAACGACAAGCCTCTTTTATGCCGTAAAAACAAATTTCGGATGAGGATTACTATCACTCCATCGGAACAAACTTCAGACAAACCGGCTTCGACATTTCAATTTTCTCACCAGTATCTTTCAGCAATCCAGTTTCCGCATCACGTGCAAATATCTGAATTTCATTCGTATCTCGACAAGCGACGAGTAAATATTTACCATTTGGCGTAATGACAAAGTTACGTGGATGAACTCCTGTAGGCTGATAACCTACCTTTTCCAGCGTACCATCTTCCGAACTGACTGAGAAAATGGCAATACCATCTCCTTTCAAACGATTAGAAGCATAGACAAAGTCACCGTCTGGTGAAATATGAATATCCGCACTACCACGGGCTGCAAGTGTATCAGCTTTGATAGTCTGAATAGTATCCAGCTTCATTTCATCGTACGAGAGCACGATAACATCACCCGAAAGTTCCGTAATGAGGTAAGCATGCTTTCCGTCCGGTGCAAAGCACGTATGTCGTGGTCCGGCTCCCGGAGCCAATCGCACGTCATAAGATTCTGTACGATTCAACAAGTTCCCATTCTTCTTATTATTTACGGGAAATACATGAATACAGTCGGTTCCCAAATCATTCGCCAGCAACAAACGATTGTCCGGTGTAAAAAGCACACTATGGAGATGGGGCTGAGCCTGTCGCTCCTTATCCGGTCCACTACCCGTAAAAGTCAAGGTATCACCCGCCAGCAGCTCCCCACGATTACCTAAAGGAAATACCGTTATACTACCACCCATATAATTGGCTGTCAATACATAATCTTCCTTTGGACTCAGCGTAATATTACAAGGTGCACCTCCATTAGTCGGTTGAGAGTTGATCAGTGAAAGCGTTCCTTTCGCCCGATCGAACGACAACGCATTGGCAGTAGAAGAAACCCCTTCATCCTCTCCTACCGCATATACCCGGCTACCGTCGGCCGACGGAGTAAGAAAAGAAGGGTTCGAAATGCCGGACAAGCCACTCCGGAACGTCCCTTTTCCTGTTTCCTGGTTAAATACATATACACGAATGCCTTCCTCCTGAGCCCGAGCATAACTACCTACCAGCAAATATAACGAATCCGTATTCCCGGTTACAGTTTTCGTACGGTTGGCATTTCCCGCGCAACTGCTTCCCGCCAAAATCATAGCAGCCATACATACACCTACTAATTTCATATTCTTTATCGTTTAATTAATTCATTAAAGTCACCAAAAATAGCTAAAATCCATTATATTTTGGCGAATTCACAAATATTTCCTATCTTTGTGCACAATAATTATCACATGCTTGGGCTTGACTGGATTTGACAGCGAGAGATGTGGTATGTAAGCATGCAGTGCGTCAGTGATTTGCACTATAATCTCAGTTACTGAACAATTATCTGGCAACGAAAATTATGCTCTCGCTGCTTAATCGAAGAATAGTAGATTAGCTTTATTTCCGTCACAGTGATGGAAACGAGATGTCGCTCAAAAGCTCTTGTTCCGAAGCGTTTGGTCAAGCGGCACAGCAAATTCGGGAATAGTTTCAATCGGGTTCCGAGGTTGAAATGAAATTTTAGGGACTAAGGTATAAGTGGGTGGCTCTGGTCTTGCTTATGCACGAAAACCGAAGGCAGAGATAAGCATGTAGAAAGCATATGGCTTCCTTGTTTGGACGAGGGTTCGATCCCCTCCAGGTCCACCCAGGAAAAAGATGAAAGGGGCTGTTTCAATATAAAAGATGAAACAGCCTTATTTGTATCTGTAAGTTACTATATAAAAATCTCCTGCCTCAGTCATGTAATTAGCATGAACCAAGGCAGGAGATTTCTCCATTTAAAGTATTTGTGCCTATAGTTATAATTTCGGGATAACCACGAAATGAGTTTCCGGATATTCCTTTGCCAGCAAGTCACGGATATAGGCTTCTGTATCCCGACGGATAATATCATCATCTTCTTCCGGGAAAAGATTATAAGCCACGGTGTGCAGACGAATACCCCGACGGGTAACAGCCTCCAGACTCAGCAAAGTATGATTGATGCTTCCCAGTTTCCCCGAAGTCACAAAAATCAACGGATAGTTTTTCTGCGCCACATAATCGATTGTCAGCAAGTCGCGAGTAAGCGGAACCATCAGTCCGCCTGCTCCTTCCAGCAAAACTGCATCATAGGTTTCACTCAACTGGCGGGTAGCCTTTTCTATCTTGTCGAAATCAATCGGACGATGATCTATTTCGGCTGCCAGATGAGGCGAGCAGGGATAAGTAAATATTTCGGGCATAGTCAGTCCACTCTCATCTTCTGGCAGCAAACCAGTTCCCATAATCTTGCGGTGCAGTTCAATATCCTCCGACATACCGACATTTCCTGTCTGAATAAATTTCTGCGTAATCGTACGCACGCCTTGTTCGTTCCATGTCTTAGCCAGATAACCAGTAGCATAACTCTTTCCGACATTGGTATCAATGCCGCTCACAAAAAAAACATTGTCTTTCATATTATTACATTTTACTTTTTACAAATCATATAAATAGGATGATAAGTCAACGGAACAGTTCCATCGGAAGCCGTATACAGCTCTTTATAACGGCGGCAGAAATCGTTTAGTTCTCCCCTCGTCCAACTTTGCTGACGTATGCCCGTCACCCCCGTTTCCTTCAGATGCTTCAGTACATCCAGCGGCGAAGCAAACGACAATTTCAGCTTTTCCTCTCGACTATATACAATCTGGTATTCAGTCGACAAAACCTTTGTCAGTTCCGCCAGCGAACGATAAGGAAGTGTATCCGAAGTAAGCGATACTACCTCCTTTACATTCTGAGGGCCAAACGTACTGAAAGCCAGATAGCCATCAGCCGTCAGAAGCCTGCGACAGCCAGCCAGAAACTTTTCCGGCTGATCGAACCACTGAATGGCAGAGCACGACACAATCAGATTCTGCCCCGACGGGAAATTCAACGCCTCCGCATCGGATGCAGCAAAGCGGATCCTCTTATTAGCAAGTAAGTCAGTGAGATACGGTTCCACCTCGGGACACAAATCGTTCAACAACAAATGTTCGGGAGTAGCACGATGCAGAAAAGCACGAGTAAACATACCCGTTCCGCAGCCAATCTCCAGCACATTACGCCGTCCCCCCGAAGGGATATACTTGCCTATCGCATCAACCATGTGGTAAGCAATCTGCCGCTGTACATCCGCCCGTATGGAATAGCTGCTCACAGCCTTGGCAAAACGGCGGCGAATCAATGTCTTGTCCATTCGTCCCCCTTTCCTTCCAGCAGACGGTCGAACAGCGCCGTGTCATAATGTTCCGCTTCCACCTCCATCACTTCCGTACCTGTCCAAGCGGCACGCTGATTCGCCGGAATAAAAATCTTGTCACACAAGCCGATGATAGCCTTGTCCCATACAAAAGCCGCTGGCTGAGCCTTTCCGACCTCATGCTCCAAAGCTGCCAGTTCCGCTCTTAGTTCCTCCGTCGTACGGTACGGCTGATGCGAAAGAAACTCCTTCACCTGTCCCGCACCGCCACATATCCTCCGGCGGAAACGTGCCAGCGTAGCATCCGAAAAATTCTCCAGCGTACCGTGAAAAACCGCTTCCGCAATCCCCCGCTGGTCATCTATCGGGAAAGATGTACCGTTGACAGCCAGTTTCATCTCCCAAGGACAGGTACGTCCCGAAAGAATCTGCCCGGCTACCCATACCCCCATCGACCAGGCAAGCAGCCTGATTTCACGATAGCCATCCAACAAAGAATAATCGAAGTCCAGCGTACGGTAATCAAAACAAAGCAGATAGTCGTACCCTTCTGCTACCGGACGGCGAAATAAATTCTCGTCACTTCCCCACCCTGCAAAGAAGAGCAGCAAGCGCGGATTACCCTCTTTTTTTATAAATACTTGCTTCATATTCAGTCATTCGACACACATGTATTAAAACGTGCTGACATTTTAGAAAAACACGCCGACGTTTTCAGTAAAACGTGCCGACGTTTCCATACATTTGCGCCGATGTTTTTTAAACGTTCATAATCTTTACAATTCACGGCATAAGCTGTCCACTTCCTCTTCCGTAATAGCTGCCGTCAGCGAAATACGCAATCGGGAAGTTCCTTCGGGAACCGTAGGCGGACGAACCGGCAACACATAAAATCCTTTCCGCTGCATGTCTTCCGCTTTCAGGATAGTCTTGCTGCTCTCTCCCACGATAAAGGGAACAATATGACTTGAGGAAGGACACTCATGCCCTGAAGCCCGGACAGCCGCCTGCACCCGAAGAGCCGCCTTTGCCAGCCGTTTCCGACGGTCATTCCAGCCTTCCAAGCGCGACAGGATAAACTTTGTCCATGCCACATTCAGCGGAGGAAGTGCTGTCGTAAAGATAAATGTCCGCATCCGGTTAACCAGAAACGAGCGCATCACCTCACTGCACACCACATACGCTCCGACCGAAGCCAACGCCTTACCGAACGTACCACAAAGGAAGTCGATATCCTTCAGACATCCCTGCTCCTCGGCCACACCCAGTCCGTTTTTGCCACGTACACCGATACCGTGAGCCTCATCCACATACAGCATCACACCGGGATAACGCTTTTTCAAGTCCACCAGCCGGTCGAGAGGAGCCACATCTCCATCCATACTGAAGACACTCTCCGTTACGATAATAATCCGTTCGTAGTCTTTATAACTCTTGGCAAGCAAAGCCTCCAGTTGCCCGTAATCCTGATGACGATAACGGATGCACCGTGCAGCCGACAGCCGGATTCCGTCAATCAGACTGGCATGTACCAGCTTGTCTGCCAGAATCAGTGTATGCGCATCAGCCACGGCGGGAAGTATTCCCGTATTCATGTGATAACCGCTCGAAAAGACCAGCGCACCACTTGCTCCGAACATCTCGGCAAGCATCTGTTCCAACTCATCGTATACGGTAAAGTTACCGGTCAGCAGGCGCGACGACGACGACGAGAACAGAAAATCACGTTCCGAAAGCGTCCGCATAAACTCATCACGCAGCGCAGTGTCGGCAGCCAGTCCCAGATAGTCATTCGAAGAAAGATTCAGCATGCGCCTGCCTTCCTTCCAAATCCATTTTCCTTGATGTTCTGCCTGCGACAGCGTCCGCAGATTACCCGCTTCCTCCAGCGCATCGAGCGTCCGGCTATATAAATTATCCGATGAAACCATCGTTTCCATTCCTTTCCTTTTTTTATTTAACAGGTTATTTCTCTTACAATCTTCAGCAAGCCGGAAGTCAGCTTCGTCAGTTCCTCCCTGCTGATAATAAACGGAGGCATGATATATACCAGCCGTCCGAACGGGCGCACCCAGATACCTTCTTCCACAAACCGACGTTGCATCCATGCCATATCCACCGGATTCTTCATCTCGATGACTCCGATAGCTCCCAGCACACGCACGTCTGCCACCTGAGGCAGTCCGGCAGCCGGAAGCAGTTCCTCCCGCAGTTGCGACTCAATGCGTTTCACCTTCTCTTCCCATCCACTGGACAAGAGCAGATTGACGGAAGCGCAAGCCACCGCACAGGCAAGCGGATTTCCCATAAAAGTAGGCCCGTGCATAAAAGCATGCGGCTCATGTGAAGAAATACAGTCCGCCACCTTATCGGAAGTCAGCACGGCCGAGAAAGTCATATATCCTCCGGTCAGCGCCTTACCGATACACATGATATCGGGTTCTACTCCGGCATGTTCCCAGGCAAACAGTTTTCCAGTACGTCCGAAACCCGTAGCAATCTCGTCGAAGATAAGCAGCAACCCATATTCGCGACACAACTTAGCCGCCTCACGCAGATACTGCGGATGATAAAAACGCATACCACCAGCTCCCTGAACAATCGGCTCCAGTATCAGTCCGGCAAGCGTCTGATGATGCTTTTCGATTGTTTCCTTCAGTGGAAGAATATCCTTCTCGTCCCATTCGGCACCGAAACGGCACTGAGGCGCAGGCACAAAATAACGTACCGGAAGTGCCGGACCGAACAAACTATGCATGCCCGTCACCGGATCGCATACCGACATTGCATTCCACGTATCTCCATGATAGCCGGAACGGATCGTCACAAAATTGTTCTTTTCAGGCTTTCCCGCAGCAAACTGATACTGCACCGCCATCTTCAGTGCGACCTCCACAGCCACCGAACCACTATCGGCATAAAAAATCTTCTGCATGGAAGGCGGAACAATCTTCAAAAGCAATTTTCCCAATGCGATGGCAGGCTCGTGCGTAAGTCCTCCAAACATCACATGCGACATGTTTTTCAACTGCTCTTCAATCGCCCGATTCAATACCGGATGATTATATCCATGTACGGCACACCACCACGACGACATACCGTCTACCAGTTCCGTACCATCTTCCAGCGTAATGATACACCCTTTTGCCCGTTTTACCTTATACGTAGGCAACGGGTTAATGGTCGACGTATAGGGATGCCACAAATGCTCCCTGTCGAAGTTATCAACACATTGTTCATAATTCATAGCCCACCTCCTTTATTCGTTTTTTATCTTCTGCTACTTTCGAGCCCAGCGTTGTCAGCAAATCTCCCACAATAGCCGAGTTTACTCCGATATACATCGCCTTACGTACCGCCTCGTCACTCAGTTGTGAACGTCCTCCCGCAAAGCGAAGATAAGCCGAAGGATTGACAAAACGGAACATGGCTACCGTACGCAAGACCTCTTCTTCCGAGAGCGCAGGCTCCGTTTCCAGCGGAGTACCTTTTATCGGCTGCAACAAGTTGAGCGGGATAGACTGAATATCCAGCGATTTCAGGGTAAAGGCAAACTCCACACGCTGCTGCATGGTTTCCCCCATTCCGATAATTCCACCGCAACACACATCCATTCCCGTACGACGGGCAGCCTGTATGGTAGCCAGTTTCTCTTCCTGTGTATGAGTAGAACAGAGATTGGCGAAATGAGAAGGCGCCGTTTCCAGGTTACAATGATAGCGGACTACCCCTGCTTCATGCAGCAATGCGAGCTGTTCCTCAGTAGCCAGCCCCAGCGAAGCGCAAAGATGTATGTCCGAGTGCTCTTTCAAGTATGCAAAATGCTGGCACAAAGCCTCTATTTCCTTATTGGAAGGTTTCCGTCCACTCGTCACCAGCGAGAAGCGAGAAACTCCCTGTTCTTCGTTCGCCTTTGCATGACGCAGACATTCTTCCTGCGAGACCAGTCCGTATACCTCAACACCCGTTGCATAATGTGCCGACTGGGCACACCACTTGCAGTCCTCGGAACAGCGTCCCGACTTGGCATTGATGATGGAACACATATCAAACTTATGCGAAGCATATTTCATCGTAATCCGATGAGCCGCTTCACACAATTCATCCAAAGGAGCTTTCTCCGCCAGCCAAAGCGCCTCTTCCTGCGTCAGTGCAAGACCATCGTCAACTTTCTTTTCTAATTTTTCAATCATAATCTATTTTTTGTATACATAAAAAAGCGGAATGGCGAAAGTACCCGAGTGCATCTATAACCAAGATAGCACACGAATCCTTTCGCCATTCCGTTTCGATAAATGACAATCATTCTGAATCTTTTTAATACAAGCGACCTCACTACCCGTCGGTTCAACAACCACAGGTTGTCCCATCAGAAGCAGCATGACACATCCCAAAGGAATCCCTATATCCTGCTGCGAAGCATCCTGCTCCCTGATGCCGTCCATGGCATATACACGCTGCCCGTTACCGGCTACTGGCACAATATGTCTTGCCTTATCCAACGATGAATCAGCAATTCCCTTACATACCCTTCCAATCGTCACATGCCGGTGCAGACTCCCGAACGCAGCATAATTTTTCCGGCTCCAGCGGCGGAAACGGATCGATTTTCTCTGGCTATGTAATGTGTTTTCGTGCATATAGTTTCATTCAGACGGTTGCAAATATAGAGAAAAAACCGAAAGACGACTTAAAAAATCGGATAAACTCATTACGGCAAGGCATTTTTAAGCCTTCTTCAAACCGTTTTCCTTTATTTTAATTCTCCTTCACACAAAAGTTTAGGAAAGGAATATGATTTCATAAAAATATGTATCTTTACGCCTCGTTACAAAACGACTGTACAAACAAAGACAGAAAAGGTAAACAAAAGGCATAGATTACCAAACACTTAACGTAAAAGAAAAGAAATGAAAGTCTGCAATTTAGAAACAGTAACAGCTCCCGAAGACATCCTGCAACTCGCCGATGTCATCTGCAAGGAAGCTCCTCTCCTCGTTATCGTTCCTGCTTTCGACTGGATTAAACGCAGCCTGCAAGATATTTCCATCCATCTGTTCCGTGCCGAAGAGGAAAAGGCTTCACAAGCCATCCTGCATCTGGAAAAACGCTGCATGGAAACTGTTTCCGGATTCCTGCCCGATCATGGTCCTGCCTTTGAGTTTGCCCAAACACAGATCACATCCAATTTCCAACATATCCGGCAATTGGCAAACAGTACGTTCAGCCAGTCCGACGAACGCAGATTACTCATTTCGGGAGAATACATTTCGTCTGCACTGATAGCCGCCTATTTAAAAAGCCGGCACATCGATGCCACTGTAGCAGATGCTGCCACACTGATGCACCTGGATGCCGACGGAAAACCTGATTTAGAAACAATCTGCCAGCAGGCACAAGCTTTCTCGCAAACAGCACAAGCCGCAGTCTATGTCACCCAGTCGCTTGTATGCCAGAATGCTTACGGTGAAGTAGAATATATCGCCAAAGGCGACAGTTGCGCTTATGCCGTATATCTGGCTATCGCTTTCCGTGCTCAAGAACTCGTACAACGGACACAGGCAAAAGAAATATACATCCCGAACGACAACAAAAAGCCGGAAGAAAACAACGGCACCATGTTCTCCTTCGAAGAAGCCGAGAGCCTCATCAATGCCGGTGTTCGTCTGATATCGCCCCGCAGCCTCTCGCTTGCTCATCAATATCAGATTAACATCCGTCTGATAAACGGACAAGGCCGCATCATTCGCCTCGTCAGTGAGATACAAGAAGAAACGCATACCGTAAAAGCCATCACAGCCCGAAAGCATATCACCTACATCCGACTGCACTCATCGGGAAGTGTTTCTTCCTTCCGCTTTCTGGAGAAAACACTTTCTGTCTTTGCGAAGTACAAGGTATCCATTTATCTGATGACATCATCCAGCACCAACATTTCGATGGCGATAGAAACAGATAACGAAACCCTGAGCCTGCTTCGCCGTGAGCTGGCCGGATTTGCCGAATTAATCACAGAAAACAACATTGCCACTATCAGCATACTTGGAAAACTGAACTGGGGAGATTCGGATGCAAGCAGCCGTATCATCGAATTGCTGCACGACATACCTATCCTGATGATTTCGTACGGGAATGACAACCATTGCGTATCGATAGCCATCCGACAGAGTGACTGCAAATACGCTCTCTGTACGTTATCCGATCATTTCCTCGGAACCGATTTCACACACGAAAACGGCTCGCATTTGTTCAGTGAAGAGTACAATGCTTTTATCATCTGATTTTCAAGCGAGTTGCAATCCATGTCAACAGAACTTCATTGTATGTTGTCTTAAACGTCTGCATGAAGTTTACAGCTTTTGTACAGATTATTGAAACCTTTGTACAAAAATTTATTTTTTTTGTACAAAAACATAAGAAATCCTCATGAGGTGTTTCTTATAAGACCTGCTCTTTTATACCATACATCATGGAAAATACAGGAATTATACGTCATTCCCTACAACCAGAACAAAAGAATCATACGCAGATAACTCAACTTCTCGCGTAAAATTTTCAGTGCCTTATACATGTGTGCTTCTACCGTACGCAAGGAAATACCCATTACGTCGGCTATGTCCTTATTCTTCATGTCGTGCAGGTAGCTGAGTTTAAATACTTCTTTACACTTGTCGGGCAATCCGTCTATTGCCTGTCTGATTTCCGAACGCAGCTCGCGGTTCTCTATCCGTTTGATGACTTCCGAATGGTCGGGCTGATAATACTCCATCCTTTTCTGATAGAATTCCACCTCGGCAGCGCTGTAGTTTTCGGCTACTGCCTTATGTTTCAGTAGATTGATTGCCTTAGTATAGATAGACCTGTAAAGAAAGGACTGAATCTGTTCGCCCAACTCCACCGAATCCTGCCGCTTCCATATTTCAACAAAGACATCCTGTACTATATCTTCTGCATCATCTTCCCCCACAAGACGTGTCGCATAAAATAAGAGTCCAGTATAATAGCGACGGAACAAAGCTTTGTATGTTTCTTCAAAATTTCCTTTCATCCAGTATTTCGAGGCTAATATGCAGGCAAATGTAGCGAATTGACAGAAATGAAGCAACGAAATAAGTGTTTTTCTCATATTTCTTGTTATATTTACAAATCAAAACTAGTATTATGAGATTTAAGACAATTCCACTTTACGCAGCTCTGGCTTTTGCCGCATGTACATCATCGAACCAATCTTCAAGCATCACGGAAGATTACACTCAGTATGTCAATCCGTTTATCGGAACAGACTTTACCGGAAATACTTATCCGGGTGCTCAGGTTCCTTTTGGAATGGTACAGCTAAGCCCTGACAACGGATTGCCCGGATGGGACCGCATTGCCGGTTATTTTTACCCGGACAGCACAATTGCCGGCTTCAGTCATACACACCTTTCGGGTACGGGCGCAGGCGATCTTTACGACGTTTCGTTCATGCCTGTTACGCTTCCATACAAGGAAGCCGAAGCTCCGCTGGGTATATATTCCAAATTTTCACATGCCAACGAAAGTGCTTATGCCGGATATTATCAGGTAAAGCTGGACGATTACAATATTAATGTGGAACTGACAGCTACCGAACGTTGCGGCATCCAGCGTTATACATTCCCGAAAGCTGAATCGGCTATTTTTCTTAACCTCGCCAAAGCCATGAACTGGGATGCGACGCAAGATTCTCATATCGAGGCGGTCGACTCGGTAACCGTGCGGGGATATCGTTTCTCCGACGGCTGGGCTCGCGGACAGAAGATTTATTTCTGTACCCGTTTCTCACGTCCGTTTACCCGGATGACAATCGATTCTACTGCCATCGAAAAGGATGGAAAGCGTATCGGAACAGGGGTTGTCGCACGTTTCGATTATACCACAGACGAGAATGAACAGATTACACTGGCAACTGCCATTTCGGGAGTAAGCATGGAGGGGGCAGCCAAGAACTTACAGGCTGAAGCTCCCGACAATAACTTCGACACGTACCTGGAAAAGGCTAAGGCTATGTGGAACAAGGAGCTTGCCAAAATACAGATAGATACACCCGACAAGGATGAAAAGACGGTGTTCTACACGGCTTTGTATCACAGTATGCTGGCTCCTACGATATACAGTGATGTGGACGGTTCTTATTATGGCCCCGACAAACAGGTGCATCATGCCGACGGATGGACGAACTACAGTACGTTCTCTTTATGGGATACGTATCGTGCAGCACACCCGCTGTTTACTTACACACAGCCTGAACGTACCAACGATATGATCAAGTCGTTCCTGGCATTTTATGAGCAGAACGGACGCTTGCCGGTATGGAATTTCTATGGAAGCGAAACGGACATGATGATCGGTTACCATGCTGTACCGGTGATTGTGGATGCTTACCTGAAAGGTATCGGCGACTTCGATGCAGAGAAAGCACTGGCTGCTTGTGTGGCAACAGCCAACATCGACGAGTATCGTGGCATAGGAGTGTACAAGGAAAAAGGATATATTCCTTACGACCTGCACGACCAGTATAATAACGAGAACTGGTCGCTTTCTAAAACACTGGAATATGCTTTCGACGACTACTGCATAGCCGAAATGGCTAAGAAGATGGGTAAGGAAGACATTGCCAAACAGTTCTATGCGCGCTCTCAGAATTATAAGAATGTGTATAATCCGGCTACTTCGTTCATGCAGCCGCGTGACATGAAGGGTAACTTCATCGAGAACTTCAAGGCTGACGAATATACGCCGCATATCTGCGAAAGCAACGGATGGCAGTATTTCTGGTCGGTACAACATGATGTGAACGGACTGATTGAACTGACCGGAAGCAAAGAACGCTTTGCCCAGAAACTGGACAGCATGTTTACGTTCCATCCTACCGACAAGGACGAACTTCCTATTTTCAGCACGGGCATGATCGGACAATATGCACACGGTAACGAACCAAGCCATCATGTAGCGTACTTGTACAATGCGGCAGGACAGCCATGGAAAGGACAGAAATACATCAGCCAGATTACTCACGAGTTGTATACCAATACTCCGGCAGGACTCTGCGGCAACGAGGATTGCGGACAGATGTCGGCATGGTATGTATTTAGTGCCATGGGATTCTATCCGGTCAATCCGGTATCGGGCATGTACGAAATAGGTAGTCCGGCATTCCCCAAAATGCAGTTACACCTGAACAACGGAAAGACATTCACCGTCATTGCCCGGAATGCCAGCCGTGAGAATTGTTATATCCAGTCGGTGAAGCTCAACGGAAAGCCATACGACAAGAGTTACATTACTCATCAGCAAATCATGGAAGGAGATACACTTGAACTGGAAATGGGAAACAAACCGGGATATATATGGTTCAAATAGCCGGATAGTTATTGTCAAAACGTTTTTCAACATGCAGTAAGTGTTTTTATTCAGTCGATTGTTGTATATTTGACAAACAGGGTGAAAAGATGAATACAATAAACTATCATACAATAGTACGTTTCTTTAAAAACGAATGTACTGAAGAAGAACGCTTGCTCATTATCCAGTGGGTGAACGAATCGAAAGAACATGCTGAATGGTTCTTTAAATGGGAGGAATTATACCATTTGGGCACGCTGCCGGAGCAAGACAATGACTTGGTTATCAGAAAAGCAGAAAACGAACGGATTGAAACGGAAAAGAATCGCCAATGGTTCTTTTCCCGTATCAATCACTGGGTTAAATATGCAGCTATAATAACATCTATACTGGCTATATCCGGTTTCTCACTGTGGTACTTCGTTGCCGATTCTCAAGAGAAATGGATTACCGCATCGACTGAAAATGGAGAAACAAAAGAAATAACGTTGCCAGACAACAGTAAAGTATGGCTGAACGAAAACTCAACCCTGAAGTACCCTCAACATTTTGCAAAGGAGGAACGTGAATTGCAACTTGATGGAGAAGCCTATTTTGAAGTAACCAAAAACAAGCACAAACCTTTTATCGTGCAAAGTGCAGCCATGAGCGTACAAGTACTGGGAACGAAATTTAATTTTAAAAGTACCAGTAACTGCCGGATTGCAGAAACTTCACTGATAGAAGGTGAGGTGAAAGTAGCCGGAAATAATAATGAGGGAGCCATCACACTTTCTCCAGGACAGAAAGTGGAACTGAATACCGTAACCAAACAGATGAAAGTGTCGGAAACCAATGCCGCACTGGATGCGATATGGCATAACAACCTGATCCCATTCAAGAATGCGGATGTATTCGACATTGCCGAAGTATTGGAAAAAGTCTATGGAGTCAAGATTATCTTCTCGCCTGATATCAGTCCTTCAACGACTTATTCAGGAATGCTACAAAAGAAAGATTCCATCGAAGATGTACTGAAGATATTGCAGAATACCACACATTTGCAATATAAAATACATCAGGGAACTATTTTCATTTCGTCTGCATCAAAATAATAATAATCCAAAAACTTATAACTTAATATTATGAAAATTAAAATCTGTGCGATAGCATGTGTCGTAGGAATGGCAGTGGCTGTAGCTTCATGTAATCCGAAAAGCGTAGAAAAGGACTATGCTGCATATGTAAATCCATTTATCGGAACGGGAGGACACGGACATACATTTCCCGGAGCTGTAGTACCCAACGGAATGATTCAGCCGAGTCCGGATACCCGCATCGACGGATGGGATGCTTCTTCAGGATATTATTATGAAGATTCCACCATCAACGGGTTCTCGCACACACATGTTAGTGGCACCGGTTGTGCCGATTATGGTGATATTTTACTGATGCCGACGGTAGGCAAGCAGATTTACAATCCTCAGGACTATACCAGCCAGACACTGCCGTATGCGTCGGGATTCTTACATAAGAACGAAACAGCCGAACCGGGATATTACTCGGTTTTTCTGGACCGGTATAAGGTAAATGCGGAACTGACTGCTACCAAGCGGGCGGCTTTGCACCGGTATACGTTCCCGGCAAGCGACGAGGCCGGATTTATTCTCGACATGGATTACTCTATCCAGCATCAGACAAACATGGATATGCAGGTGGATGTGGTCAGTGATACGGAAATCAAAGGATATAAGCTGACTGAATACTGGGCATTCGACCAGCAGATCAGTTTTTATGCCAAGTTCTCCAAACCTTTTACGTATCAGATTGTAAGAGATACGCTGACCGACCAGAATGGCAAGATGCAGCCCCGCTGTAAGGTACTGCTCAGTTTCAAGACGAAAAAAGATGAGCAGGTCATGGTGAAGATGGGTATTTCGGCTGTCGATACGGAGGGGGCAAAGAAAAACCTGGATGCCGAAATTCCGGCATGGGATTTCGAAAAGGTGCGCTCCGACGCTCGTCAGGCATGGAATGACTATCTTTCTAAAATAGATGTTTCAACTTCCAGTGATACCGACCGCACCATTTTCTATACGGCTATGTATCATACGGCTATCAGCCCGAATTTATTTACCGACGTAGACGGACGTTACTGGGGAATGGACCGGAAGGTACATCAGGGAAATGCAGACCGTCCGGTTTACACGGTATTCTCTCTATGGGATACGTTCCGCGCATTGCACCCGCTCTTGTCTATCATCGAACCGCAGATGAACAATGACTTTATCCGTTCGCTGCTGAAAAAGCATCAGGAGGGAGGCATCTTCCCGATGTGGGATCTGGCTTCGAACTATACAGGAACAATGATCGGGTATCATGCGGCTTCGCTCATCGCCGACGCTTATACCAAAGGATATGCTGATTTCGACTTGCAGGAGGCTTACAAGGCTTGCTTGCGTGCTGCGGAATATGATACGACGGGTATAAAATGTCCGGCGCTGGTATTGCCGCACTTGATGCCGATGGCCAAGTATTATAAGAATACGTTAGGGTATATTCCGTGCGACCGCGAGAACGAATCGGTTGCCAAGGCACTGGAATATGCTTACGATGATTATTGCATTTCTGTCCTTGCCGAAGCGGTAGGCGACTACAAGAATCAGGAAAAGTATGCCCGGTTTGCCAAGGCTTATGAATTGTACTTCGATCCGTCTACGCGTTTCATGCGCGGACTCGACTCGAAAGGAGAATGGCGCAGCCCGTTCAACCCGAAATCATCGAACCATCGTTTCGATGATTATTGCGAAGGAAATGCCTGGCAGTGGACATGGTTCACTCCACACGATATTGAGGGGCTGGTGAAACTGATGGGAGGAGAACAGGCTTTCATCGGTAAACTCGACTCGCTCTTTACAACGGATTCCAGTCTGGAAGGAGAAAATGTTTCGGCTGATATCAGCGGACTGATCGGACAGTATGCACATGGGAATGAACCAAGCCATCACATTATACACATGTACAATTATGTAAACCAGCCGTGGAAAACGCAGGAACTGATTGACCGTGTACTGAAGGAGCAGTATCGTGATGCTCCCGACGGACTTTCGGGCAATGAAGACTGTGGACAGATGTCGGCGTGGTATATCCTGAACGCAATGGGATTTTATCAGGTTTGTCCGGGTAAGCCGGTTTATTCTATCGGACGCCCGTTCTTCGACAAGGTAACAATCAACTTGCCGGAGGATAACAAGGCGTTTACTATTCTGACAAAGAATAATTCCAAAGACAACAAGTATATCCAGTCGGCTACGCTGAATGGTAAGGAACTGGATGTTCCGTTTATCGAGCATAAGGATATAGCTGCCGGAGGAACACTGGAAATAACCTTAACCAACCAACCTACAAAATGGGGAGTAAAACAATAAAATCATAAATAAGCCATGAAAAAATTATCATTACTTATTTTGCTGGCAGGCTTTTTCTGCCTTGCCAAAGCGACTAATTATGCAGACTATGTGAACCCACTGGTGGGTACTCAGTCTACTTTCGAGTTGTCTACGGGTAATACGTATCCGGCTATCGCACGTCCGTGGGGTATGAACTTCTGGAGCCCGCAGACCGGAAAAATGGGCGACGGCTGGATGTATCAGTACACAGCTACGAAGATCCGCGGATTCAAGCAGACGCACCAGCCCAGTCCGTGGATAAACGACTATGGTCAGTTCTCTATCATGCCGATGGTAAATAAGCCGGAATTCAACGAAGACAAGCGTGCAAGCTGGTTCGCACACAAGGGTGAAACGGCAAAAGCCTATTATTATAAGGTGTATCTGGCAGAATACGATATCGTGACCGAGCTAACTCCGACAGAACGGGCTGCCATGTTCCGCTTTACATTCCCGGAGAATGAACATTCCTACGTAGTGGTGGATGCTTTCGACAAGGGTTCGTATGTCAAGATTGATGCGGCAAACAACCGTATCATTGGTTACTCAACCAAGAACAGCGGTGGTGTTCCGGCTAACTTCAAGAATTATTTCGTGATCGAATTCGACAAACCGTTCACGTATCAGGCTACCGTTGCCGACAGTATCGTAAAAGAGAACGGCACGGAACAGCAGGCGGATCATGCAGGAGCTATCATCGGCTTCGCTACAAAGAAAGGGGAAATCGTACATGCTCGTGTGGCTTCTTCGTTTATCAGTCCGGAACAGGCGCTGTTGAACCTGAAGGAACTGGGCAACGACGACTTCAATACACTGGTGGAAAAAGGTAAGGAAGCATGGAACGATGTATTGGGTAAGGTAGAAGTGGAAGGTGGAAATCTGGACCAGTACCGTACTTTCTATTCTTGTTTGTACCGCTCATTGCTTTTCCCGCGCAAGTTCTACGAAATAGACGCACAGGGACAGATTGTTCATTACAGTCCTTATAATGGAGAAGTGGTTCCGGGATATATGTATACCGATACAGGTTTCTGGGATACGTTCCGTTGTCTGTTCCCGCTGTTGAACCTGATCTATCCGTCGGTCAACAAGGAAATTCAGGAAGGTCTGATCAATACATATAAGGAAAGTGGTTTCTTCCCCGAATGGGCAAGCCCGGGACACCGTGGTTGTATGATCGGAAACAACTCGGCTTCTATTCTGGTGGATGCTTATTTCAAGGGAGTAAAGGTAGATGATCTGGAAACACTTTATAAAGGTCTGATTCACGGAACGGAAAATGTGCATCCGGAAATATCTTCTACTGGCCGTCTGGGATATGAATATTACAACAAACTGGGTTACGTGCCTTACGATGTAAAGATTAATGAGAACGCAGCTCGTACACTGGAATATGCTTACAACGACTGGTGTATCTATAAACTGGCAAAGGATTTGAAGCGTCCGAAAAAGGAAGTGAACCTGTTTGCCAAACGTGCCATGAACTATAGAAATCTATTCGACAAGGAAACATTGTTGATGCGTGGCAAGAACAAGGATGGCAAGTTCATGTCTCCGTTCTCTCCGCTGAAATGGGGTGACGCATTTACTGAAGGCAACAGCTGGCATTATTCATGGTCGGTATTCCACGATCCTCAGGGACTGATTGACCTGATGGGCGGTGATGCCATGTTTGTAACGATGATGGATTCTGTTTTCTCTGTACCTCCTGTATTCGACGACAGCTATTATGGTTTCCCGATTCACGAAATCCGTGAGATGACAGTGATGAACATGGGTAACTATGCACATGGCAACCAACCTATTCAGCACATGATTTATCTGTACAATTATGCCAAACAGCCGTGGAAAGCACAATACTGGCTGCGTCAGGTCATGGACCGCATGTATACTCCTACTCCCGACGGCTACTGTGGTGATGAAGATAACGGGCAGACTTCTGCATGGTATGTATTCTCTGCTTTGGGATTCTATCCGGTATGTCCGGGAACCGATCAGTATGTACTGGGGGCTCCGCTGTTTAAGAAAGCTACCATCCATTTTGAAAATGGCAAGAGCATCGTTATCAATGCTCCTCAGAACAGTGACACCAACTATTACATTCAGGATATGAAAGTAAACGGTCAGGAATATACCAAGAATTACATTACACACGCTACCTTGCAGAATGGTGGTACCATCGATTATGTCATGGGAAACAAACCTAATATGAACAGAGGTATCACACCAGAAGATGCACCGTATTCATTTAGTAAAGAAGTGAAACAATAAATCATAAAAGGACTGTTTTATTAGTCCCAATAAAAGCAGGTTACTTCCTATTAATCATTAAAAGTAAGAAAGGAAAGTAACCTGCTTTTATTTTATCACTTTTTTTTAGATATATATACAACTTACTTCTCCCTTTTCAGGCTTCTTTTTGAGAGAAAATTGTATATTTGCAGGTAATTAAATGGGCTAAAGAATATTCTTTTAAAAACTCCCTATTTGTTTTGCATAAATTTTAATATCGGAATAACAGATATAGCAGTTTTTCTGTGAAGAAATGCATCAGCATGGGTGAAAGAAAATTCTAAACTCTAAAATATATTAAAACCCTGATAAAAATTTACGTACTTCAGGGACACAAAATGTTATTAATAATGAATTAACTGATTGACAATACTATGAAACAAAACAATCATCCGAAAAAAACCAAGAGTCCGATAACATGGGTTCCGACAGCGTATTTTGCTATGGGACTACCCTTTGTAGTACTGAATATGGTAACGGTCCTTATGTTTAAAGGATTAGGAGTAGAAGATAAATTAATTACATTTTGGACTTCCCTGATTTTGCTTCCATGGACTTTGAAACCGTTATGGAGTCCGTTTCTTGAATTATTCAAGACGAAAAAATTCTTTGTCGTTGCTACCCAGCTTATAACAGGAATCACATTTGGCTTAGTGGCATTTTCACTGAATTTACCCCATTTCTTTAGTATAGCTATTGCCTTACTGGCTGTCATTGCCTTTAGTGGTGCTACCCACGATATCGCATGTGACGGTGTATACATGAGCGAATTGTCGAACGACGATCAGGCAAAATACATCGGTTGGCAGGGTGCTTTTTACAATATTGCCAAAATCATTGCTACGGGTGGTCTGGTATATCTGGCTGGCTATCTGATTGAAAAATATGGAGGAGCAGGCGCCGAAGGAGATGCGCTATTCGCAGCCAACCAAAAGGCATGGATGATTATCATGACTATCTTGTGTGTCATTATGGTTGTATTGGGTATCTATCACTTGTTTATGCTGCCTTCAGGCGGAGCCAAGAAGCAGGGAGAACAGCGTACAGCTGGACAGGTGATGAAAGAACTATCGAACGTACTGATTGACTTCTTCAAGAAAAGTCATATTGTATATTACATTTTTTTCATCATTCTCTATCGGTTTGCAGAAGGATTTGTCATGAAAATTGTTCCTCTGTTTCTGAAGGCGGCAAGAGAAAGCGGTGGCCTCGGACTGAGTGAAAAGGAAATCGGACTTTATTATGGTACTTATGGTGCAGCAGCATTCGTTTTAGGTTCCTTGCTGGCCGGATATTATATATCGGCACGGGGGCTGAGAAAAACGTTGTTCTCGTTGTGCTGTATATTCAACTTACCCTTTGTGGTATATGCGTTGTTCGCTACGTTCCAGCCTGAAAACGGACTGCTTATTTGCAGTGGTATCGTATTGGAATATTTCGGATACGGTTTCGGTTTCGTGGGACTGACGTTGTTTATGATGCAGCAGGTAGCTCCGGGAAAGCACCAGATGGCACATTACGCATTTGCTTCAGGTATCATGAACTTGGGAGTAATGATTCCGGGGATGCTTAGCGGCTGGGTATGCGAAACATTGGGCGAATGGTTCAACAAACCGGGAGGATATGAACCGTTCTTTATCTTTGTATTGATTGCAACCATACCGGCATTTCTGATTACTTATTTTGTACCGTTCAAATATAAACAGGATGGTACCCTGATAGAAGGAGAAAGAGAATAAATTAACAACCAAATAATATAAAGAATATGGCAGAGAAATTTAACATGCCGTGGGAAGATCGCCCGGCAGGATGTACAGATGTGATGTGGCGTTACTCAAAAAACCCCGTAATCGGACGTTATCAGATTCCCTCATCAAACAGTATCTTCAATAGTGCTGTCGTTCCGTTTAAAGACGGATTCGCAGGAGTCTTCCGCTGCGACAATAAGGCAGTGCAGATGAATATTTTTGCGGGCTTCAGCAAAGATGGTATCAACTGGGAAATCAATCATGAACCGATTCAGTTTAAAGCTGGAAATACGGAAATGATTGAATCGGAATATAAATATGACCCTCGTGTGACTTGGATTGAAGACCGTTATTGGATTACCTGGTGTAATGGTTATCACGGACCAACAATCGGTATCGGTTATACATTCGATTTCAAGGAATTCTATCAATGTGAAAATGCATTCTTGCCATTCAACCGTAACGGTGTTCTGTTCCCGCAGAAAATCAACGGCAAATATGCAATGCTGAGCCGTCCGAGCGACAATGGTCATACTCCTTTCGGTGATATTTATATCAGCTATAGCCCTGACATGAAATACTGGGGTGAACATCGTTGCGTAATGAAAGTGACTCCGTTCCCCGAAAGTGCATGGCAGTGTACTAAAATCGGAGCGGGTTCTGTTCCTTTCCTGACCGAAGCCGGATGGTTGATGTTCTATCACGGAGTAATTACTACCTGCAACGGATTCCGTTATTCAATGGGTGCCGCTATCCTCGATAAGGATAATCCGGAAAAAGTATTGTACCGTACTCGTGATTATATTCTGGGTCCTGCTGCACCTTATGAACTCCAAGGAGATGTGCCCAATGTAGTATTCCCATGCGCAGCTTTGCAGGACGGAGAACGCGTAGCCGTATATTATGGTGCTGCTGATACAGTAGTAGGTATGGCTTTCGGATATGTTTCTGAAATTATCGATTATGTGAAACGTACTTCGATTATCTAATGCCCCTGATTTTTTTCATAGGTATTCCTACATAAAGTAAACCTTTTGGGCTGTATCGAATAACTTGCTGGAGTTATTGGTACAGCCTTTTTCTGTTTTTTTATTTATCTAATATCATTCTTATGAAACAACTGTTAATCTGCATGGCTAGCTTTTTTGCCTTAGGTACATTGCATGCACAGGAACCGGCCGACTATGTGAATCCATTTATCGGAACGACTAACTTCGGAACCTGTAACCCGGGTGCTATCTGTCCTAACGGCATGATGTCGGTCGTACCATTTAATGTAATGGGATCGGAAGATAATAAATATGATAAAGACGCACGCTGGTGGTCTACTCCTTATGACTATACCAACAGTTTCTTTACGGGTTTTGCACATGTGAACCTTAGTGGAGTAGGATGTCCGGAACTGGGTTCTCTACTGCTGATGCCTACTACCGGAAAACTGGATGTCGACTATCACAACTACGGAAGTAAATATGAAAAAGAAAATGCAACCCCGGGATATTATACCATCTCATTGACTAAATATAACATCCTGGCCGAGGCGACTGCTACACCACGTACGGGATTGTCACGCTTTACGTTTCCTAAGGGAGAAAGCAATATCCTCCTGAACTTAGGAGAAGGCTTGACCAACGAAACAGGAGCGTTTATGCGCCGCGTAAGCGATTGTGAAGTGGAAGGTATGAAACTGCTGGGTACATTCTGCTATAACCCGCAGGCTGTTTTCCCGATATATTTTGTGATGCGTGTCAATAAAACACCTAAGGCTACCGGCTACTGGAAAAAACAGCGCCCGATGTTTGGCGTAGAGGCTGAATGGGACAAGGATCAGGGAAAATACAAATTGTATACACAATATAACAAAGATATCGCAGGTGATGACATCGGTGCCTGGTTTTCTTTCGATACAGAAGAAGGAGAACAGATTGAAGTCGCCATGGGAGTATCGTTTGTCAGCATAGAAAATGCCAGAGAGAATCTCGACAAGGAACAGTCTGGAAGACACTTTGCTGCCATCCAGCAGGAGGCTCGTCAGCGCTGGAACGATGATCTGGGAAGAATCATGGTAGAAGGTGGAAGTAAGGACCAAAAAACGGTATTCTATACAGGACTTTATCATGCGTTGATTCACCCTAATATTTTGCAGGATGTGAATGGTGAATATCCTCAGATGGAAGGTGACAAGATTCTGACCACAAAAGGAGATCGCTATACCGTATTTTCTTTATGGGATACTTACCGCAATCTGCATCAGTTGATGACACTGGTTTATCCCGAACGACAGATGGATATGATTAATACAATGCTGAATATGTATCGTGAACACGGTTGGTTGCCGAAATGGGAACTCTATGGACGTGAGACATTGACGATGGAGGGAGACCCGAGTCTTCCGGTTATCGTGGATACATGGATGAAGGGATTGCGCGATTTCGATATCAACCTGGCTTATGAAGCGATGTATAAATCGGCAACCTTGCCGGGTAAGGACAACTTAATGCGTCCGGACAACGACGATTACATGAACATGGGTTATGTACCTTTGAGAGAGCAATACGATAATTCGGTATCACATGCGCTGGAATATTATATCGCAGACTACTCGCTCTACACACTTGCCAAAGCTTTAGGCAAGAAAGAAGATGCTAAATTGTTCTATAATCGTTCCATGGGATACAAGAATTATTATAGCAAGGAATTTGGTACGCTCCGCCCAATTCTTCCCGACGGTAAGTTCTATTCTCCGTTCGATCCGAAACAAGGTGAAAACTTCGAACCAAGTCCGGGTTTCCACGAAGGAAATGCATGGAATTATACCTTCTATGTGCCTCATGATATTGCAGGACTTGCCAAACTGATGGGAGGTAAGCAAGCCTTTGTCGACAAACTACAAATGGTATTCGACAAAGGTTATTATGATCCGGCCAATGAACCTGATATCGCTTATCCTTACTTATTCAGTTACTTCAAAGGGGAAGAATGGCGTACACAGAAGCTGGTGAAAGAATTACTGGCCAAGTATTTCACAACTCAGCCGAACGGAATACCGGGTAATGATGATACCGGAACCATGTCGACATGGGCTATCTTCAGCATGATGGGATTTTATCCAGACTGCCCAGGAGTACCTGAATATACGCTTACCACTCCGACATTCGACAAGATCACCATCAAGCTCGATCCTAAATATTATGGAAAAGACCAGTTGGTTATTGAAACGATGAATCCGGAAAGTGACTCAGAGTACATAAAAACAGTCAAGATGGGTGACAAGAAGTGTGGCTATCGTATAAACCACAACGATCTGGTTAAGGCTGGAACTCTCCAATTCTGGAAGAAATAAATGTACTAAGCTCTAAGCTCCCGTACAGAAAGCACTACTTCGAACAACCGCAAACGGTGACTGTTCATAAAAAAGAAGAGTCGTATCAAACTCCATTTTTTGAGTAATGATACGACTCTTCCTTTTACCTTTAAGAATAATATTCAAACTTCAGATTTAAGTAACCTATCTAAAAATGAATTTTGAACAGCTTCCTGATTAATATTTATATCAGAACAAACTACTCTACGTTTAATGACTGGACTGAATGATATCGATAAGAATAGGTTTCATACCACCTACGAAACATTCTACCGCAATAACCATCAAAATAAGGCCCATCAGACGCATCATCACATTATTACCGGTTTCCCCTATTATATCAACCAAACGGGTCGACAGGCGCAAGATAATATAGGTTAGGATATATACAACAGCTATGACGGCCACCAGCGTTGTCTTCAACTCCCACGTATTCGCATCATCCATCAAAATAATCCCATTTGCTATAGCTCCCGGACCACATAACATCGGAATAGACAACGGAGTAATGGATATATCGTCTGCATAAGTTTTTATCTCTTCATCTTTCAGTTTCGTATTTGTATAACGTGCCTGAAGCATATCATAACCTATTTTTAAAATAATAATACCTGCAGCAATGCGGAAGCCATTGGTGGATATTCCAAAAAACTTAAATAGGAACTGTCCGCAAAAAGTAAAAGCTATTAGAATAATGAACGAAATGATCGTAGCCCTTTTTACAATATGGCGACGTTCCTGCTCACCAAGACCATTGGTCATTGTCAGAAATACGGGCATAGTTCCCAACGGGTTTGTCAATGTAAAGAACGAAGTGAAGCACAGCAGTGCATAGGGAATAATTGTATCCATAACCAGTTAATTATATATTGCTCAAAAATAGAAAAAATAATTCAATAATCTTTGATAACTATAGCAGAAACATAAATTCGGCCAATTTGTTCTCCCACTAAAAGAAAACTTCTCTATACCATGCCTCCGCCGGGGCAGAGGGAAATCTTCACTTCCATTTCCTTCGTAACATGAAC
>ENA-UONW01000164-UONW01000164.1-human-gut-metagenome-genome-assembly--contig:-CS52-NODE-164-length-104754-cov-24.203249_pt1 | contig 104754 bp, 97 predicted proteins | sample MGYA00242463_ERZ724010 | MGnify/ENA metagenome assembly ERZ724010
TCCATGTGTTCAGCCTAGTTCGTAAATATGTGTCCAGGATTCTGGGTACATATCAGATTAGATGTCAGGGATTTTGAAGTGATTTTTGAAAGAGGAAAAAGTTGACAACAAATCCGGCAACTCGATCATTTTTGGTGGTTGTAGGCAGCGGAATAGATGTTGGGAAGGAGGAGGTTAGAATGCCGACCAAAAAGCAACACTTTGTTCCACGTGTTTATATGAAGGCATGGGAAACACAAGTTGAAACCCTTAAAGAGCCCGATAAAAAATTCAATGGAATTTATGTAATAAAAGATGGAAGTATTGGGGATGGCGCAAACAGAAATTCCGTTCTTTGGAAGCCTCATTTATATACCATAAATTTTAAGTATTCATTTATTTGCAATTCATGTGCAAAGGTGAAATCGCAATATGTTGATTTGATTTATGATTTGCTTAAGACGGGATTTAAACAGCCTGTTTATGGGAAATTAGGATATAGCATCATCAAAACAAAAAAGAGCATAAATAAGCATTTCTTCGAAATACATGATTGGGACTTTTATTATTACGATGGAAATGTAGCAAAGAAAGCTGCTATATTGAGTCAAATAGATGCACTTAACTGTTATATTTTAGAAGATTCATTTGATGATTACTTAGAAAAAAACTGGGAAAATATCATGAATTCATTCGTAAGTGGTGTTCATAATGGCCAGCCAATTGGACTTGAAAGAAGTGAAAGAATCATATCTGAAGACATCGCAAGGAATATGCTGGCGTCGTTTTTCATTATGCTTTGTAGAAATCCAAAATTTGACGCTATGGGTGTTTATACAAAAATTAAAGAGAAATTATTGTATCCTGTTTTTGAGTCAATGTGTAAAGATGAGGAAGCAGAAACACTAGATGTAGGGAAAAGCGAAGGAAAAGAGTATGCAGATGAGTTAATGACCGGAATATGGTATTCTGAATTATATAAAATGTTTTTTAAGAACAAAGGTGGCTTTTATCATAATGTTGTACAACATGCTTTAAGTGGTTGTCAGATGATTCTTTTTGAAACCTACGATAATGCAGGACAATTTATTACGTCTGATAATCCAGCGTTTGAGCATAAATCTACTGTTGTCGAAAGAAATAATGGAAGTGGTCTTATATTTCCGATATCTCCTAAATATCTAGTTTTTGTCGCTAAGGGAGATGAAGGAATTAATGTTGTTGACCATAGATTTGCAGATACAGATACTGTTAAGTATTTTAATAGAATAATAAATGCACACAAGACAGAGATAATAATATCTTCATCGAAAAGCTTAATGGATATGATTTGATTCGCGAAATTTACAAGGCCTATTATAGAAAACCAAAGGAGGTATTTTATGGCAATAGCGCAAGATGCATATTTCATTCCTGATGATATAGCAACAGGATTAGCAACAGGAATATATCGAAGAATCGGTAGTGTGGTAAGGTGGGCAACTGGTCCTAATAAGGGACAAATAGTAAAGCACCTTAAGCCAATTGACCTACCAGCAGCAGAGCAGGTTCAGGGTGTTGGTGCTAAAGCATTACAGTTTGTAAAACAGCATAAAAAAGGAACAATAATTGTTGTGGCGAGTGCAGTAGCTGTTGGCGCTGGTGCTTGGGTTTGCAATAAAGTAAAAAAACATGAACCAAAGGTTGTAACAGAATTCAGAGCTAGCCTGAAAAGCTATATTGATGCAATTCGCAAGGGGGAGATGGATATTGATAAGATTAATAATCTAATGAGCTCTTTGGAAGCGTTGAAAGCTGACAAAAATTATTCAAAAATCAGTATTCAGCTTACATCAGAAGAACTTGATGTTTTAGTAGGACGAATTTATGAATATACCCTGAAGCTGGCAAGTGATAATGAAATAGAAATAGCCGCAGACGATTTAGAAGAAGAAAAAGATGTTATCAAGAATCTGCAATCTTATCTTAAGGTACAGAGACGTATATTTGCTGAAGCTGCATAGAATGGAGGATAAATATGGGCTTTTTCGGGAATTTATTTAAAAGTGAATTTGAAAAATGGGTTGAAGGAGCTTCTCATGAGGAGTTATCAGAGGCTTATGAAGAAGAAAGACAGGATTGGATTAAGAACGGATTCAATGGTGGAACCGGTGAAAAAACTCCTAAAATGAATTGTCTTAATAAAGAAATAAGTAAACGTGTAGCTGAAGAATGGGAAAATGACCCACGAAGAAATAAAGACCCAAACTTCCGTTGGACAGATGCTAATCGTTGGGATAAGGATTAAAATGATAAAGACTCCCCATCACCGGATGTATTCCAGTGGTGAGGAGCCTTTTTGAGTCTAAGGGACATCATCCTTCAATCTCAATTTTCAGTCCGGACTTAAGCTCCACAGTGAAGTGGTCATCCCAGACGATGATTCGCTCAAGCCAGCGCTTTACCAGGGCCTCGTCGAAGGCTTCCAGGTGAGAGGGTTGCTGCTTGATGAAGTCCTGCAGTTTATTGATGCGGGCAATCTGTGCGTCCCTGGCCGCGGTGTCAACCGTGCATTTTTCTCGCTGTTCCCGGAGTTTGAAGATTTCGTCGGCAATCTCATCATAGGCCTCTTTGTTATTGGCTTTTTTGAGAAGCTCTTTCTGGAGCTCCTGCAGTCTTTCGTTGATACCATCAGCGGTATTTTGCTGAGCGCTTCGGATCACCTTTGCAATGTTCTGTTGGAGCTGCGCCTGGTAGGTGGACTTATCGCCTAGGAGCGTGTTGATAGCCTGAACTACCACATTCTCCAATACCGGTTCATTGACTGTTCTTGCGTGGCATTCCTGCCCGGTAGGTTCCAGTCTACTGATGCAGCGCCAGACGATGGATTTGCAGCCGCGATTGTTCCAGTGAATTCTGCGGAACATTTCACCGCATTCGCCGCAAATGACAATCTGCGCAAAGCAGTGGTTGCAACTGTAGGAGCGCTTTTTGCCATTGGCGCTTGTCTTGACCACTCGCCTGCGTACCAGCTCTTCCTGCACCCGTAAGAAAATATCCTTCGGAATAATTGCTTCGTGGTTGCCCTCCACATAGTATTGCGGAACATTGCCGTTGTTCTTGACTCTGGTTTTATTCAGGAAGTCTGTGGTGTAGGTCTTCTGAAGAAGAGCATCACCGATGTATTTTTCATTTCGAAGAATCTTGTTGATGGTGCTGGTCCACCATTTTGTTTTGCCAGCGCCGGTGAGGATGCCGTCTGCTTCCAGACCTTTTGCAATCCGATCCATCGAGTATCCCTCTAGGTATTCCCGGTAGATTCGCTTTACCACTTCTGTCTGTTCCGGATCGATGATGAGATTCCCATCTGCATCCTTGGTGTAGCCGAGGAAGTGATTGTGATTTACCTGTACCTGGCCATTCTGGTAGCGAAACTGGATTCCCAGCTTTACATTCTGGCTGAGGGATTGTGATTCCTGCTGAGCCAGGGAAGCCATAATCGTAATCAGAACCTCACCCTTGGCATCCATTGTGTTGATGGCTTCCTTTTCGAAGAAAACGGGAATGTTCTTATCCTTCAGCTGGCGGATGTATTTCAGGCAGTCCAGAGTGTTTCTGGCAAATCGGCTGATGGACTTGGTGATAATCATGTCGATGTTTCCGGCCTCGCAGTCGTCAATCATACGGTTAAAGTCCTCACGCTTTTTTGTGTTGGTGCCGGAAATACCATCATCCGCGTAGATACCGGCAAATTCCCATTCTGGTTTTTTTTGTATAAATTCTGTGTAATGCTCGACCTGCTCATCGCTGTCAGTACTGACTCTGCAGTACGCTGCGACTCTAAGCTTTGGCTTTGCATCCTGCTGTCTGGCAGTATTTCCGACCTGCCGTTTTGCAGGGATGACCATAACATTTCCCATTATTTGACCTCGCTTTCTATCAGGCTGTATAGGTATTCTGCTTGCCTGACCGGATTTTCATAATTCTCTGTAATATCACCAAGTTGAAAGGCGGTAGGTGGCCTTTTTATGATTGGTGCAATATAGCGGTCGTTCCGTCCGAGCTGCGTAGAGCGCTTGCTAAGCTCCGCACTGACGGCATCGAAGGATGCCGGATCAATGATGGCCGGGTAGAAGTCATCTCCGAAGTAATGCCTGTTTAGCATCATGCGCTTGGCACCAGAATGGAGTAGGTTGAGCCCGGCTTCCTTTGCAGCATTGGTAAGGGATAGACCGCTTAAATAATTTTTGTAAAGGTCTCGAACCTGAGCGGCAGCAGCTTCATCTATCACTGCCTTGCCATTCTCGATCTGGTAACCGAAGGGGGTGTGTCCCATCAAATCATCTCCTTCAAAATAAGACCACAATGAAGTGCAAAGCCGATTTTCTGGCGGCTGTAAACCTCAATGTGATCCACGAATAGTTCAAATAATTCTTCACTGTATTCCAGCTGCATTTCTCCACGTTCGCAGAAGTGTAGCAGGCGCTCCGTCTCGTATACCTTTGTGGCATCCAGTGATTGGGAGCGATTTAAGAGCTCAATTTGGTTCCTATATTCGCCAGCCTGGGAGAGAAGGACATTGTTTTCCTGGGTAAAAAGAATCTGGTCAATGTAGCCCTGTCCCATCAGCTTATGCAGGGTTTCTCGCTGTTCGGTGTTCTGCTCCAGCAGCATTTCTAATTGTTGGATATTCAGAAGCGATGCATCGCCGGTGTTTTCCTGTAGTGCTTTCAAATAAGGCTTCAAGACCAGCTTGTGGCAGTAGACCAGCTTATTGATCATCGTGGTAAATGCCAGCTTCAAATCATCATCACGGATATAAAGCATAGAGCACCTGCTGGTGTCTTCCAGGTGAGTGTTGCACACCCAGGCTGCGTATTTCCCGTAGGTGCTGGAATGGATTCTCCTACGGAAGGTATTCCCGCATTCGCTGCAGATAATCTTGCTGGAAAAGGCATAGCGCTGTTGATACTTAGTATTTCCCTTCTTGATGCCTTTCTCACTTGCCCGTTGTTCAATCAAGGCTGCTGCGGCTTCAAAATCTTCGTGGCTTATAATTGCTTCGTGGTGATCTGGCACATAGTACTGATCGAGGTGGCCGCCGTTCTTGTGGCGATTAAAATTGCTGTCTGTATAGGTCTTTTGGAAAATGCAGTCACCGGTGTATTTTTCATTCCTGATGATGTCGCGAATGCTGGTAGAGGTCCAGCGGCCGCCTTTCTTGGTTGGAACCTGTTCCTGGTTCAGCTCCTTGGCGATAGCCTCTGTGCCTTTCCCGGAAAGAAGCTCTCGAAAGATGCGCTTTACAATTTCAGCCTGCGCAGAATCCACCAGGATTTCTCCATCCTTCCAGCAGTAGCCGTAAGGCACATAGCCGAGCTTATAGGTTCCATCCAGGAAGCGTTTCTTAATACTCCACTTGTTATTTTCGGAAATCGAAGCGGATTCGCCTTCGGCCATAGAGCTTAGGATGGAAAGAAATAGCTCACTTTCCATCGAGCCGGTGTTGGTATTTTCTTTTTCAAAATAGATCGGAATATCCAGTGACAGAAGTGTTCTTACTATCTCCAAGCAGTCTGTAGTATTTTGGGAGAGGCGGCTGATGGACTTGGTGATTACAAAGTCAATTTTTTGTGCTTTACAATCTTCGATTAGTCGCAGGAGCATTGGCCTTTTATCAGCCTTGGTGCCGGTGATACCTTCGTCAAAATAGAGCCCTGCAAAGGTCCAGCCATCACGGGAGGTGATGTAGCTTTTGTAGTGCTCCTTCTGTGCATCCAGACTTTCGAGCTGTGCATCAGAATCCGTGGAAACGCGGCAGTAAGCAGCCACATGGAGCTTCTTTTTCGAAGCCAGTGAAGGTTGGATTTTATCGATTTTGGTTACCTTCTTCATGGTGATTCACCTCCTTTGTCAGTGTAAGATTTTCATAGATTGTCCTTTCTACCAAAAAGGTGGTGAGATTGCTCCCACCACCTCCTTGGATTCTTTTTCAGTAGATTAGTTTGTCTTCTCGTAAACCTTCATGCGAGCTTCGTGATATTCAAGATCACGCTTAGCACTTTCCTGTTCGCGAATCTCACGCTTGTGGTCATTGATGAGGTTCTGGATCGCAGTGATAAGGAATACCACACTGAACAACAGCCAGATTGCAAGAAGAACAACAACGAGAATAGTCTGTAACATTTCCATAGTTGCCACCTCCATTAATTAAGAAAATCGTCATCTTCATCAGATGCGAAATCAGACTCAGCACTTGCCTTACCACCAAGAGGCTCACCGTCACGAATCTTCTGCAGATTGTTAAGTCCACAGGCGATACCCTTGTTACCGGAGCTGTTGAATGCATAGAAGCTGATGCTGGCACGACCATACACACCAGAGTAAACCTCGGAGCGAGTAAGGATCGGATTGCGATCTGCATCCACGATGCCAGGAGCAGAGGTTGTATTGGCATTTACGAAATAAGCATTGGCGTAGGCCGGATCGTCCGGATGCTCCATGTCGCCATCACGAAGCGGAGTCTTGATGACAGAGAGGGCAGGTACAGACTTGCCATTGCCTTTGAGCTTGGCCTCGCCTTCCTTGTAAGCGGCCTCGATGGCAGCTTCAATCTTGGCGATGGTCTTGGTATCAGACTTCGGAATAATCAGAGATACGCTGTACTTCGGTGTACCTCCATTGATGGATTTCGGCTCCCAGACGTTGGCATAAGACCAACGAGTGTCAGGACCAGTGATTACCTTCATAGGATTGTTGATTTTTACATTCTTGTTCATTTAAATTTCCTCCATAAAATCAGTTTTTGCATTGTTCATTGCCGGACGTTTATCGCTCTTCAGCACGAGCGTCGGTTTACCTTGCGGCTTTTCAATATAGGCGGTAAGCAGCTCATCGAATCTGGATTTGCCAAGACGCTTCTGCATGGCTGTAATACCAAGGAGTTTCTTTTCATATGGATCAAACCCGGCATCTGTAACTACTTGGATGACCGCTTCCTCATTGGAATACTTGCGGTTGGATCTACCTTCGACCAGCTTCCAACCAGCCCATTCCTTACCGCTGATGGCCTGCTGCAGAGCATATTCCTTGATATCGGATGCCCAGGCAACTAATTCATCTGCACGAGAGAGGATGTATTCAATCTCCGAATCCTCTAAAAGAGGTGGAAGCTTGAAATCGTACTGAGCCAGTGTGAGATTGGCCTCGGCTCTGGCACGGCATTCGTGCTTGGCCTTGCAGAAACCACACCATTCGCCACAGAGAAAGTTCCCATCTCCGGCAAAGGCAAGATCTGCGGTCGGCTTCAACACTTCATTCGCCCACATGTACAGCTCTTCCTTGGAAAGCTCGAAGGTGGAGATGTTCTGACGTCTAGGCTGATAAATGGTCATGCTGACGTTATCAATGTCGTAGATGTCATCAAAAAGCTCCAGGGCTCCAAGTGCGTAGCACTTCATTTGCGGATTAGCGGTCGCATCTACGAGGACTCCAAGACCGTGCTTGTAATCGCATATTCTCAAGGTGCTATCTGCAATGATGATGCAGTCAGCGGTTCCGAAGCCCTGCTCCACCCAGCGAGAAAAATCTACACGCTGTTCAAGCAGAACCTTCGGGTCAGCGCAGCTTTCCTTGGCGGCCTCTACCATTTCAAGGATGTAGGCGGCATAGCCATTGGCACAGTCCTCCATTTCCTCGTTGTACCAGGTGAGATTTTCCGTCGGATCACTGGCATCCATGCCCAGTGCCTTTTTCAGCTTGTACTCACAAAACTCGTGAGCATTGGTGCCTTCCGCAGCATAATCGCTGCCTTTATCCTCGTAGGTCTCGCAGAGTCTTGCGGAAGGCGGACAGTGAAGCCAGCGGTCTGAAGAGGAAGCAGATAAGGTAGCGTGTCCTTTAGGTGGCATCGTCAAGCACCTCCGCATCCTTTAACAAGGCTTCATAGTGCTTCGGATCAACAGCAGATAGCTTGGAAGCACCATACTTCTGAAGTAATGTACGGATAGCAGCGGTATGCCCGGCACGGGACTTCTCTGCTAAGACAGCTCGTACATCTTCAAGTTTGAGTTCCGGTTTCTTTTCTTCCTTGGCAGCAGGCTCTTTGGCAGATGCTTCATCAACAGTGCCACCAAACTGTTCTGCTAACCAGTTGGCTGCTTCGTTAATAGCAGCGGCTGCACTGCGCAGCTCTTCGATGGTCATAGCCATATCGCTCATTTTGTTCATAGCGACGTTCTCCTTTCTCTGATTGTCTTTGCTGTGCGAGGATTGTCATGTTTCTCGCCATTCTTGCGGATATGTGGGAGATTGCATTCAGTACTGCAATCAGCTCCGTGTCGTTACCGCCTGAATTGAAATAGGACTTCTTCATGTGCTTCACCTCCGTTTCTGTGATGGTTAAGGCTTGTTGTTTCGTGCCTTACATCTTCCACTGGATATGAGTGGTGGATTTGAGCGGAGAAATTTTGAAAAAATATAAAATCCCTCTGAGCATTGGTTGGTGGATGCCAAGAGGGATGAATTGCTACATATGATATGTAGGATTAATAACCACGGATTTTACGGAGCTCCGTACGGATCTTCTTCATCTGATCAGCGAAGGTGCGCTGTTTGCGGCCGAGCTGTTCTGCAATCTTACGATCAGAAAGCTCGTCCCCCAGCAGTTCAATAATGCGGTCTGCATCTGGATCAAGCTCGCGGAACCTTGCAATGAGCTGTTCCAGGAGCATCGCATCAGAAAGAACATCCTCCATAGTTGGAGTAGTATCGGGAATAGTGTCATACAAATTTGCGTTACCGTCTTCCGTCGGAACGTCAAGGGAAAGCATGTCCCCGGCGGCATGATATTCGCATAAGTCACAGTTGCCATCGCATTTCCAGATATACTTTCTGGTACACATACAGCGGTGATGGTGCTGTTTACGCTTCTGGGTAGTCCAGATCTCAGGATACAAAGCTCTGTACTGAGCCTCAGTGATTTCGACGAGTGTAACCTTGTAAGGATTGCTCGCGTCGCGAAGCGGAAAATAACGTCTTTTACTCTGATTTGCTTCTTTTGACATTTTAAAACCTCCATCTTGTCAATCCGAGATGGAGGTTCCGTACTGTTACCGGCAAAAATGTATAGTGGTACCACGGTCAGGAGAAATCTCCATCTCATGTGTGCCACCAGCCTTTCCAGGTGCCAGAAGCTTATATTTAGTTTTGTGATAACCTCAGCACTGGAAAGCTGTCTGCGCAAACTACTGAAGTGATTAGGAAAAAATAGAGTGAATTTCTAATGTCACATCGCTGAACTAAAATTTGTGATTGCAAACAAAAAATCGACAATTAAACATTTCTGTGATATAATTTGAAAATATATATATTTGTCCGAATATTCACTTTCTTTCCTACGAACAAAGTATATAGGAAAGAGCGATTTTTACCGAACAACGCTGTACATACTTATACATGGTTGTACATGTTTAAATGAAATGGAGGTGCTTGGGATTGAAAGAAACTGAATTCAGTGTGTTTGCTAGTAAATTAGCAACGTATTTTCAAGGAGAAAGATCCCCAGAGGAATTTACGAGGACACTTTTTGAAAAGGTATATCTCAATTCCAAAGGCGATTCTCTGCTACATGACATGGAAGCAAGAACCTTACGTGGCTATTTCTATGGCGAGCATGACATTTCAAACGTGGCTAAGAAAATTAGCAGTGATTTGGATTCTGCATATTTTGAGAAGTTTATCGATACCGAGACGGACGATACAATCAATGGTTTATGTGATGATTTTGCTGAAGAATGTCCTGGTATAGACGAGACAAACTTCAAACAGAGAATTTCTGAAAGGTTCAAGCAGATTATTCATAATGCCGCTGCACCAAAGCGTAGGACAAAGAAGAAAGGACTCACTTTACGTTCGGATGCAATTATTTCTCCATCCATAAAAGAAAAATATGGAGCTTTGTTGGTGGCAGAAGAAAGAAGTGTATGCCCAAATGATGGATGCTGTGCACCATTGTTTGTCAATGTTGGAGGAAAACTTGGACCAAACTATGAGGTGACCTACATAGATTCTTCTATGGCTGAAGAGAGCATGGAAAATATGATCGCACTTTGCCCATCGTGTTATAGCCGGTATATGGCGGGGAGAACTGCAGCACAGATTCAACGTTTAAAGCAAATAAAAAAAGACCTCGTAGATGATTACGAGGCAAAGGAAGTTGGAGCATCACAAAGAATTGAAGATGGCATACGTAGAGTCCTTGAAAAAATACCGGAAATATCACCACCAGAAGACGTGGATTTGAATTATGATCCGGTGGAATTAAGGCAAAAGATATCTAAAGACAATTTAATGCTCTATTTGAAGGTTAAAACAAATGTAAACATGTATAACAGTGCAGTGGAAGAAGTGTTCTTTGAACTGAATGAAGAACGAATTCTTCGTTTTAGACCATTTTGTACACAAGTGAAACTGATGTATCTGAATTTTGCGGATAAAGATTGGTCACAGGGTAAGATATTCGAAAAAATGGTTGACTGGCTGCAAAATGCTACGAATGAGGATAGAAATTCGTGTGAAGTGATTATTTCTTACTTCATACGGAAGTGTGAGGTGTTTGATGTTATTACCGAATAAATTAATACCGTATGACCAGAGCATCTTGTCGAAACTGCCGATCATATTGAAAGAACTAGATAATCACCCGATACCTGTGCATGAACTTTATAAACGGGTGATAAAGAAGATGTCTGGTGTCAATGAATTCATTGATGCATTAGACTGTTTGTATGCACTTGGAAAAATAGAATTTGATGAAAAGGAGGAGGTACTGCGATATGTTGTATGAAATATACTGCGACAAATTTACAACAAAAAAAGATGGTCAGTTCGTTCCTCGTGGACGCATTCGATTACATGAGGGCCTTAATACTGTACTGGGCGACAAGGCAGCACAGAACTCTATAGGCAAATCAACATTCCTTCTTATCGTGGATTTTTGCTTTGGTGGGGAAGATTATATTAACCCTAAAATATGTAAAGCTAAAGAAAAACTGCACTCCCATACGATTAACTTTGCATTCAAGTTTGGCGATAGAATTGATTATTTTTGCAGACGAACAGATACACCGTCTGAAGTCGGTATTTGTAACTCGCAATATGAAATTCTGAGGACACAGTCACTTACGGAATTTAAGAACTATTTGTTGATTGCCTATGACATTAAAACGCCATTCATCTCATTTAGAGAGATGGTTGGACGTTTTCTGCGTATTTATGGCAGAGAAAACTATGCAGAGCGTTACCCTTTAAAATATGGAGACATTAAGCAGGAAGCTTCCATTGAAACATTGGAAAAAATGTTCAACGTTTTTTCATTCATCGAAGAATACAAAAATGTCTATGAAGATAAAAGTAAGCGAAGCAAACTACGAAAAGATGCGACCAATCTTGGCGAGATGACAAATGTTGCAAAGAACAAAACAGAATATAAATCGAATGTAAAAGAAATAGAATGTCTGAGAACAGAGTTAAAAGAATTGGTGGATAAAGAGGATGCAAAGTTGTCTGAAGAACAGACGGACAATTTAGATAAGGCATCGGAACTGAGAGGTCAGTTAACCGTTCTAAAGAGAAGGAGAAGTCGGCTTGTATCACAATTAAACGCAGTCAAGGCGAATATGACCGGGGGGTTTACACCTGTTGAGGAAGATTTAACTGAGCTTACAGAGTTTTTCCCAGATGTAGATGTTCAGAAGTTAGCGCAAATAAAACATTTTCACGACAAGATGCAGAGCATGTTATCGCGGGAAATGGATGATGAGATTGCACAGCTTCAAATTTTAATCGCTGAAGTAACGCTAGAAATGAATCGACTTCAAGATGAACAAAGGAAACTTGGAGTTCCAGTGACGGTTTCCAAAAAATTCATGGATTATGTCGTTGATATTCAGCGACAGATTGATATTTTAGATGCAAAAAATAAAGGATTCGAGAAATCGCAAAAAGTAGAGGAAGCGAAAAAAGAAGCAAAAATTCAGCTGGAGGATGTCCGTGAAACACAATTGCAGGTGGTCGAAACCAGCATTAATCAGGAGATGACCCGGTTGAATGACTTCATCTACAATGGAGAACGCTATGCTCCAACAATTAAGTTTGGAAATTCGAGAACAGGAAAGCCTACTTATGATTTTGGGACAGAAGATGATACCGGTGCCGGTACAAATTTCAAGGGATTAATTATATTTGATCTTGCGCTTCTCAAACTTACAGAGTTACCAGTCATAGCGCATGACTCGAATATATTTAAGAATATTGCTGACTTGCCGATTGATAAAATTATGGAATTATACAAGCAGAGTAAAAAGCAGATTTTTATTGCATTTGACAAGGAAGAAGCTTTTTACGAAGTGACTCGTGATATTGTTCAGTCAACAAAGGTGATTGAACTTTATGAAAATGGTGGAGAGCTGTTCGGCTGGTCATGGGCAAAGAAAGCGACAGAAGAGAAACAGGTTGCTATTGAAACTAAGGTGACTGAATAATCATTATAGATGGAGGTATTGGATGCGTATCAGTTATAACCCGTTATGGAAAATGCTTATTGATAAAGGTATGAATAAAAAAGAATTAAGAGAACTTAGCGGAATCAGCACAGCTTCTATGGCGAAATTGGGTAAGGGAGAGAACATTACTACAGACGTATTACTTAGAATTTGTACGGCGTTGAATTGCCAGATTAGTGATATTTTAGAAACTCTGCCAGATGAAGAAACGGAAAAGAATGAAGGGCTCCGAGAAAAATAAAGGGGGAAAATAAATGTTTGATTTTGGTAATGCGAATGATGGCCAAAGACAAGCTATTTCTACTACAGAAGGTCCTGTTCTTATTACGGCGGGTCCAGGTACCGGAAAAACCTATACTTTGGTGCAAAGAGCTATTTATTTAATTGAAGAACGAGGCGTTAAACCAGAAGATATTTTTATTGCCACATTTACGGAAAAAGCAGCGAAGGAGTTAATCACACGTATCACAAACGAATTGGCGAGTAGAAATATTACAGTGAATGTCAACGAAATGTACGTGGGAACATTTCATTCGCTATGTCTTCGCATTATTAAAGAGCACTTAGAGTATACAAGACTGAAAAAGAACTACAGACTTTTAGATACATTTGATCAGCAGTATTTGGTTTTTAGGAATATCTACAAATTCAGAATGCTTTCTGGAATTGAAAATGTTATGCCAAAGGGTGGTGCTTGGAAATGGGCACAGGCAATTTGCGAATTTTCAAATAATTTGACAGAAGAGGTTGTAGATATTGACGCAATGCTTGGTGATCACGATATGGAAATATCGGTAATTGCTAAAGTTGTAAACACATATCAAGCGATGCTTGATGAGGAAAATTTAATAGATTTTTCTGCTATTCAAACAGAGTGTTATCGACTGCTGACAGAGAACAAAGATATTCTCGAAGACTTGAGAAATTCGATTAAATACATAATGGTCGATGAATACCAAGATACAAATTATATTCAGGAACAGATTATATTTTTGTTAGGAACCCATGAGAATATTTGTGTAGTGGGCGATGATGACCAGGGTTTGTACCGGTTTAGAGGTGCAACAATACGAAATATACTTGAATTTCCATCTAAGTTCGACGTGGGAAAATGCCAGATAATACCGCTTGTGATCAATTATAGATCGGATAGCGATATCGTTGAGTTCTATAATAAATGGATGATTACCACGTCTGGATCAAAGTTCAAATTTGAGTGGGATAAATTCAGATATGACAAGAGAATCGTAGCTAACGAAACGTCTAAAATAGAGAGTCCGTGTGTCGTGAAATTAGCGAGCAAAGACGATGAGGATGAATGGCATGAGAGAGTTCTTGACTTTATAAACAGGCTTAAGAATTCTGGAAAGATTCAGGATTATAATCAGCTGGCTTTCTTGTTCAGTTCGGTTAAGCATGAGCGGGTTATATCGCTGGCAAGATTTCTGGAGTCTAATCATATCAATGTTTATTCACCAAGATCAGATATGTTTTTTAGAAGAGAAGAGGTTATGCAAACACTTGGGTGTATGATGCTAATGTTCCCTAATTACGTTAAAGGTCTAGAGAATGGTGAGTATAAATTTTTAGATAACACACACTATTTTTATTTTAGAGATTGTATAAAAGCAGCTAATGAATTTGTAACAAAGCCTGAGAATCTTGAACTTAAGAGATTCATCCGAGCACACGGGAAAGAACATGCTACGCTGGCTGCAAATTTATCAGGGACAACAGATTATACATATTCTGGATTGCTTTATAGGCTATTTATGTATAAGCCATTCAGTGACATTCTGGATACTGATATTGGCGTTGGTGTAGTAGATATCAGGCCTGCTAGAAACCTTGCAAAGCTAACGCAGATAATCGGGAAGTTTGAATATCTTCACAATGTAGATGTTTTGACAGGAAAATACATCATTAAGGATACAGAGCTACTATTCAATATGTATATCAAACTTCTCTTTGATGGAGGAATTGCAGAGTACGAGGATGACGAAGAATATGCACCTACCGGTTGTGTTTCGTTCCTTACAATTCATCAATCAAAAGGCATGGAGTTTCCTATTGTGTTTGTAGATTCATTAGGGAATGTTCCGAGAAAAAGCTATAAGGATATCCTAAATAAAATTGAAGGAAGATATTACCATAGAGAGACATTTGAACCATACGACGAAATGAAACTCTTTGATTTCTGGAGATTGTATTATACAGCCTTTTCCAGAGCACAGGATTTATTGGTGCTAACCTGTAACGAAGATAAGAAAACACCAAGTAAATATATTAAAGAAGTTTATGGCGAGCTTCAAAGTGTGGAGGCACTTGATCTTTCTGAGTTTACTTTTCATACAGTAAAGAGCGTGAATTTGAAAAATACTTTTTCGTTCACATCACATATTGCTGTTTATGAGACCTGTGCCCTTCAGTACAAATTTTATAAAGAATTGGAATTTATGCCTATTCGTCAGGGAGCTATGTTATTCGGTACCCTGGTTCATGAAACGATTGAAGACGTACATCGTGCAGCACTTAGACATGAGACCGAAAAAATAACCAAGGATAATATTACTAGTTGGTTTGACAGCAACTATATATCACTTATCAAAACTGAGCACGGTTATTTGGCGGAAGCACAACGTAAAGTAGCTTTAAATCAGGTGCTTCGATATGTTGAAAGACAACATGGCAATTGGAGTGCCATACAGCAGGCAGAGGTCGATGTTAGCTTGGTGCAGCCGGATTATATCATTGAGGGAAAAATAGACTTAGTTAAAGGCGAAAACGGAACGGTTGAGCTTGTTGACTTTAAGTCAGAGAAAAAGCCTGATATGGAAAAAATGAGAGAGCGATTGGAGCACTATAGAAGGCAGCTGCATATCTATGCCTATCTGATAGAGCAAAGAACCGGTCAGAAGGTAAGTAAGATGCACTTGTACTACACGGGAGAGGAAAATGGAAATCCGATGATCAGTTTTCCGTACACGAAGAGTGCGATAGATGGAACGGTGGCTGCGTTTGATGATACAGTCCATAAGATTTTGAAAAAAGACTTTAGGAGTTGTTCGAATGACCCCAGGACCTGTTCCAACTGTGATTTCAGGTATTATTGCCAGAAATAACTGAGAAAATAAAGACAACCTATGGAGGAAAATAAAAATGGATGAGCAATTGACTTTTGAATTTGCAGAGAGACCTACTATAAAAGGTTTCCCTGAACTTCGCTGGACCGGTAAGAGACCATATCGCTCCACACAGTATTATCCAGCACAGTTACGCGAGCGTTATGGCGAGGAAAAGGACGGATGGATTAACAAGATATTCTGGGGTGATAATCTTCAGGTAATGAGTCATATGCTCAAAGAATATCGTGGAAAGATAGATCTTATATACATTGATCCCCCGTTCGACAGTAAGGCAGATTATAAAAAGAAAATAGAGATTAAAGGTGTTGGAAAAGCGGAAACAGATTCGACTTCATTCGAGGAAAAACAATATGGAGATATTTGGACTAATGATGAATACCTTCAATTTATGTATGAAAGAATTATTCTTCTGAGAGAACTCATGAGTTCTTCGGGTAATATTTTTGTTCATTGTGATTGGCATAAGTCAAGCTATTTGAGAATTATTTGTGATGAAGTATTTGGAAATAATAATTTTGTGAATGAAATAATATGGAAACGAAAAGGAGGATCGTCAAATCCGTCAAAACAGCTGGATGTTGCTACAGATACTATACTTTGGTATCGAAAAACAGAGTTGGCTATTTTTAATGCTCAATTTTCTAAGGATTCGCCTGAAACACAACAGTATATTGAAGAGCGCTTTAATAATGTTGACGAAAATGGCAGACGTTTTATGAAATCACCTATTGTCAGTCCAAATTATCGAGAAAATCTCATATATGAGTATAAGGGATATACTCCTCCAGCAAATGGATGGTCAATCTCTCGTGAATTAATGGAAAAATGGGATGCAGACGGTAAGTTATATTTTCCGGAACGTGGAAATCGGATTTATAGAAAGATTTTTCTGGATGAATATCCGGGACAGCCGGTAAGCAATATTTGGACAGACATTTTTGTTATTAATCCTATGGCGTTGGAAAGATTAGATTATCCAACACAAAAACCAGAAGCATTGCTTGAGAGAATTATAAAAATGGCATCTAACGAGGACTCACTTGTCTTTGATTGTTTTATGGGAAGTGGGACCACACAAGCTGTTGCCATGAAACTGGGAAGACGATTTATAGGCGCAGATATTAACCTTGGAGCAATTCAGACAACGACTAAACGTCTTATCAATGTTGCAGATGAATTGAATGGACAATTGCAACATGAGGAAAGGTATACAGGTTTTGAAGTCTACAATGTAAATAACTACGATTTTTTCCGTAATCCAATTGAAGCTAAAAATTTGGTTATTGAGGCTCTTGAAATTCAGCCATTTGTCCAAGGTAATGTGTGGGATGGAGAACTTGACGGTCGCATGGTAAAGATAATGCCAGTTAATCGTATTGCAACTAAAGCGGATCTTGAGGAGCTTAAGGCGAATCTTCCATATAAAATTTACGAGAAAAGAAAAGAAGAAAATCCGAGACAGCCAGTAGAACTAATCACAATTGTTTGCATGGGCCATGAACCAGACCTGAAGGCATCTTTAGAACAGTCTTTGTCTGAGTACAAAGTTGATGTGCAAATTGTAGATATCTTACGAGATAAGTCTGAACTTCAGCTCAAGCGAGAGGCGGAGGCAGAAGTGGTTCATGAAGGCAACAAGCTTGTTATTCGCTCGTTCTATCCTATGAATTTGATGCAGAAGCTTTCTTTACAGAAGGAATATGTAAAGGATTGGAAGCAGCTTGTGGAATCTATCATGATTGACTGGAACTACGATGGCGTAGTGATGCAGCCGACTGTTACAGATGTACCGGATAAAAAAGAATTTGTTGCTGGTCTATATGATATTCCGGATGATGCCGGAACAATTAAGGTTAAGATTACTGACTTGTTATCCGAGTCTTTGGAAGTGGAGGTGTAAACCATGGCCAAAAAGTCTTCAATGACATTTGTAGAGGATTTTGCATTTTATGAACAGCTATGGAATTACTACATTTCTAACAGAGGTAAAATCCGCTCCAGATATAATGACTTAACAAAGAAGTTCTTAGCCTATAATGATAGAAATGAAAATCCGGATGCTTTTTTGCGTACACCACAGTTTGAAGCACTTGAAATGTATGTTTTTATTAAGGAATTTATGAATAATGCTCATATGTTTCAGATGTTTGATGATTGGAGAAATCATAGAGATAAATTTTCAGATGTCTCATATTATACAATTCACAAACGTGGGCAGATAACTTTACTGGACCTTGGGGACGAACAGAACGAAGCAATTTTTAAGCAAATGAAAAAATACAGGGAATCTTATCCTAACTATATTTATGCTCTGACAATGGGACTTGGAAAGACTATCCTTATGGGGACTTGTATTTTCTATGAGTTTTTGCTTGCAAACAAATATCCTAAAGACAAAAGATTCTGTCATAATGCGCTTGTGTTTGCACCGGATAAGACGGTACTAGAGTCTCTTCGTGAGATTATGACCTTTGATAAAACAAAGGTTGTACCGCCCGAATATGCACGTGTATTAGATGCCAATATAAAGTTCCACTATTTGGATGAGAGCGGAACTACTTTACAGACAATTGATGATTCAGACTTCAATATCATAATTTCTAATAACCAGAAAATTATTGTCAAGAAAAAGAGGAAAGAGGATAAGCCTACCGATGTTTTATTTGGAAGCGGTTCTCTCCTCGCTGATGTCTACGGCGACGATGATGATAGCGACGTGTGGGATGATGCAACGCTTATGGATAACCAGCGTTTTAAGAAACTGTGTCGATTACCTCAGTTGGGTGTGTATGTAGATGAGGCCCACCATCTTTTCGGGGCTAATCTTGAGAAAGAATTACGTTTAGGAGGAGCAAATAAGACAACGTTACGAAACACCATCAATATGCTTGCAGAAGCAACATCGATAGTGGCTTGCTATAACTATACAGGTACACCATATGTGAAGAGGCAGGTGCTGCCGGAGGTCGTCTATGCCTATGGCCTTAGGGATTCTATAAGCCATGGATTTCTTAAGGATGCAGACCCTATAGGGTTTGATAATGTTAAGAATGAAGAGTTCTTAAAGAAATCTATTACTATGTTCTGGGAAAGATATGGTGGAAAAACCTATGAGGGATTACCACCTAAGATGGCCATCTTTGCTGCAAGCGTAGCGGAGGCTACAGATGTTGTAAGGCCTGCTGTAGAGAAGATTTTAAGTGAGTTAAATGTATCGCTTGATACAATCCTTGTGAATACGGGAGATACGACGGTTACAAAAAACGACGATATACGAGATTTCAACAATCTGGATGTTCTCGGAACAGAAGGAAGCAGGAAGCAGTTTATCATTCTTGTTGAAAAAGGACGTGAAGGTTGGAATTGCCGCTCACTATTAGGAATAGCTTTATTCCGTAGTCCTAAGTCAAAGATCTTTGTGCTACAGGCCACGATGCGTTGCCTAAGAAAACTGACAGATGAGCAGCTTAAGGCGACGGTGTTCTTGTCAAAAGAAAATCTTGATACCTTAGATGAAGAGCTACGTAACAATTACAATATGGAGATAAAGGATTTAGGACAATCTTCAGATAAGAAAAAGAATAGCTATAAGGTGCGTGTGCTTCCACCACCAAGAAGTATCAAGATGAAGCGCATCTGGCATGAGTATTCTCTGATAGAAAAAGAGTATTCAGAGCCGATTGATTTTAAAGTTTCGGAAATCGATGATGCTAAGTATGAGTCCAGGATGTATGAAAAAGGAAGTATTAGACTTGAGCTTTCAACCAAAGAAACTGTAATTGATGATATCAAAGATCAGATGAGATATAGCAGGTTTTCATTGGTTGGCGAAATTTCACGCTATATGAACTTGTCGTGTGTTTTAATTAGTCGAATTCTTTCTGAGGCTATTGATGGATTTGACAACTTAGTTGAAGCAGTAAATAAGCATAACGAAGTATTGGATGATGTAATTATACCTAAAATTTTCAACACACTTTATGAGGTTAAATCTGAGCAGAAGAATGAGGATGTGGATGTAATATTACTAAAAGAGCCAAAAGGTTCAGGATATTATGAGTTCTCTGCCGATGAGAATTTGGTGATAGAAAAAGATCATAATAGTTTTACTCCTGAGGAAATCAAGAAAAGCTTTCATGCCGACACATATTGCTTTGATTCAAAGCCAGAGAAGGAATGCTTCTTACAGTATATTTCAAGTAAAAAGGTCAAAGAAATATACTTTACGGGTATGTTTACGGCCAATCAGGGAGATTTATTTGTTCAGTATTATGATCCAGAATCAAAACGTATTAGGCAGTATTATCCGGATTTCTTGGCTAAGATGAATGATGGTTCATATCAGCTTATTGAGGTCAAGGGTGACAATATGATCGATGATGAAGTCGTAAAGGCAAAGGCAGAGGCCGCAGAGGAGATGTCTGTCGCAAGCGGTATGAAATATGTTATGTATGCGGGCAGTGTACTCATGAAGCAAAATGTATTAGAGCATCCGCCTGTGACATATTCCGATGAGCCGTCACCTTTGCTTATGGTAGCTGAAGACCCCGTGCCTTACGGCAAGTAATGATCTTAGAAGGTTGCTACTGAATATAGATATAAAAGAGGAGGGCGTAAACATGCCAACAACGATAGAAGTAAATAAACAAAGCGTGGAAGCGCTCCTGGGTAGCGGAAAATCAAAACCGTTTGTTGTTCCTGAGTACCAGCGACCATATGCTTGGACAGATGAACAGGTAGAAACACTCTTTGAGGATTTATGGGATTTTACTGCTACAAGTGGCGGTACAGAAAGAGAGAGTTCCTATTTCCTCGGAAGTGTGGTTTCCTATGAAAATGAAGATGGTGAGCAGGAAATAATCGATGGACAGCAACGTATTACGTCTTTGTTTCTGCTGCTGCGTGCGATTTATACGAAGCTTGTTGCTATGCCTGCATCAGAGAGAACGGCAGAGGCCAATAACTTTATTGGAAAGATTGAGCCTACCATCTGGAGAACCAATAAACTTACCGGAATGGTGGATTTCAAAAATATCCTTTTGACATCACGAGTTGTGAATAACGAAGGAAATGAAATTCTGCGATCAATCTTGGAAACCGGAAAAGCGGATGAGGATGCGAAAGACAACTATTCGAAAAACTATCGCCATTTTCAAGAGCTGTTTGATAAGCATTCCACTGAGAATCCATTGATGGTATATCAGTTTATTTATGCGCTCCTGAACCAGGCTATTCTGCTGCCTATCACAGCAGATACCCAGGATACTGCGTTGACCATTTTCTCAACGTTGAATGATAGAGGTCTTCCTTTGTCGGACGCAGATATTTTTAAGGCAAAGATTTACAACCAACTTGCGCCGGATGATAAGAAGGCATTTATCGACCGCTGGAAAGATTTAGATGAGCAGTCTACAGATGCTAATGAAAGCATCCAGCAGCTGTTCTACTATAATATGTTTTATTATCGCGCACTGGATAAGGATACGAAGACAACTACTCCTGGCGTCAGGAAATATTATGCGACTAATAAGTTTGAGCGCTTGTATAAGCCTGAATTACTGGACACTCTTTTTGTTATTCTGAATCTGTGGAAGGTTGTAAACAAAGGCGAGGAACTCGAAGATGAAGCCTGGTCTAAGAATACTAAAATAAGGCAGACACTGGATATTCTGACTTCATATCCGAACGAGTACTGGAAATACCCGGTTGTTATTTACTATGTTTGCTACAGGAATGAAGAAAATTTTGAAACACGATTTGCTCGATTCTTGAATAAGCTGCTCATGGAGCTGATGACAAAGTATTTGATGATACCGACGATCAATGCTGTAAAGCCGGATATCCTGAAACTGAATTCTGCAATTGTAGCATCGGATATACCTACGTTTGAGTTTAAGACTGCCGATATGACACAGCTGGAGCCATATATCCAGAATCCGAATCGTAATGCAGTGCGTATGCTCCTGAAGACGCTTGCGTATGAACATCAGGATGATCTGCTTCCGGCTAAGTGGGAGATAGAGCATATCTTTCCACAAAAGTGGCAGACGAATTATTTTCCGGATGAGCCAGACGCAACCATCAAAGAGAAAATTGAGCATATAGGCAATAAGCTCCCATTTGAAAAGAAGCTGAACATTGTCGCTGGTAATGGATATTTTGGCAAGAAGAAAAAAGAGTACACAGCTTCCAAAATTGTAATTACTAAGGCAATGGGAACCTCTGATGTAATGGATTGGAACCTGGAATCCATCACGAAGCGTGATATTCGCGTATCTGATGAGGTCGTCAAAATCATGAACAGATGGAATAACGAATATTTAAACATTCCGATCAGCGAGGGTAAGATGGGCGAACCTTCTGAGGAAGAATTAGCTCAAATCGAGAAATTTAAAAAGAATGGCTGGATCTAGTGATATGAAGAAGGGAGACATTTTATTTGGCAAAGAAAAAAGATGAGATAATCATCCGTTCCAGTGCAGCGGAATACCTGACCTATGTTGCCTCTGTAGGTGATCAGCAGGACAGCATAGAGATGCGCTATGAGGATGAGAATATATGGCTGACGCAGAAAATGATGGCCACCTTGTACGATGTGGATGTTCGTACAATCAATGAGCATATCAAGAAGATTTATTCTGATTCAGAGCTTGAGGAAGATTCAACTATCCGGAATTTCCGGATAGTTCAAACCGAAGGTTCTCGTCAGGTCACACGCGATACCAAGCACTATAACCTTCAAATGATCATTGCTGTAGGTTTCAAGGTCAATTCCGAGCGTGCGGTACAGTTCCGTAAATGGGTAAACCAGATTGCAAAGGACTATACCATCAAGGGCTGGGTGATGGATGATGAACGGCTGAAACGAGGAACGTATCTAACAGAGAAGTATTTCGACGAGCAGTTAGAACGCATCCGTGAGATTCGTGCCAGTGAAAGAAAGTTCTATCAGAAGATCACTGACCTATATGCGACAGCCATTGATTATGATAAAAATTCTGCAATGACGAGAAGATTCTACGCGACTGTTCAGAATAAAATGCATTACGCAGTGCATGGGCATACGGCAGCAGAACTGATTGTGAGAAGAGCTGATCATACAAAGGAGCATATGGGATTAACCACTTGGGCAGATGCACCGGAAGGAAAGATTAAGAAAAGTGATGTAACAGTTGCTAAGAATTATCTGAGTCAGGATGAAATGAAGCAGTTGAATCGTATGGTTACGGCATACCTGGATTTTGCTGAAAACATGACCTTACGGCATATTCCGCTTACGATGCAGGACTGGGAAAAAAGGCTCAACAGCTTTATTGAAATGTTTGACTATGGTATTTTACAGGATGCGGGTAAGGTGTCCGCAGAAATTGCAAAGCTTCATGCTGAGACAGAATTTGAAAAATACCGTGTCATCCAGGATAGATTGTTTATGTCTGATTTTGATAAGTATATGCTGGAATTAGAAGAAAACACAAAGAAATAAGGATCGGATAACAGGTCGAGACGGTGAAATCCGGCAACTCAACTCCCTGCGAGTGTATGGCAAATTTGTGGTCAGAGCGGATGGATTGAGTAGAAGTTGAGCGTTCTTCACTGTCTCAACTATCGAGACAGTGGCAGGCGGTAGCAATGTAAAAACCCCTTGCATTATAATAGATAGAAAAGGCCTTATACTGACTTGTTCCCGTAGACTTCGATGGCCAATGCCTTGATATGAATGTCACTTTTGCCACAGATTGCATCTGTTTGTAGCTGTGAATGTGCGGCTTCAGAAGGTGTGGATCTGTTTCTGTTTTGACCGGATATGTTTCCGCGAACGGGCACAAAATCTGACATCAATCAGAAGGTATCGTGCCATGTTGAGACAGTTGTCTTACTTCCCGAGGACGCTAAAGGTCCGGTGGACCTTTGCTCAGCGCGGACCGAAGTGGAACGGAGAATGGTCGACAGCAGAAAAGTGAAGGTGGACTTCTCTCTGGAGGATATGGATTTATCTGAATTCAAAGGAAAAGCGACATATGAGTAGATAACACCAGAAAAGGAAGATGCAATTATGCAGGCGTTTAGGCATTTTGGAATCATATAGGGTGTGGATAAACAGAGCATCATGTGTTAAAAATATAGTGAAGTATGGGGAAAAAGGACATTCCAGAACTGTAGATTTTACAGGTCAGGGGATGTCCTTTTTGCTGATATGGAAGTGTTCAATGGACAAGGTAATGATACTGAGAGATATTAAGACTGATAGGAATGATATCTATCTTATCTATTGTTACTTGTTCTGATTTCTCCATTCCCGTGGGGAGACACCATAAATATTTTTAAATGCACGGGAAAAATGAAGTTGATTTTCGTATCCGACAGCAGAGCCGACATCTGCAATGGATAAGGAAGTCAGCTTTAATAATTCCGTAGCCTTTACCATGCGGTAGTTCATAAGAAATTCCTGCGGGGAGCGGCCGATCGAGTTGCGGAAGATTTTTCCGAAATAACTCCGGTTGATGCCGCATACCGCAGCGATATCTTCAATCGAAATATTATTCTGAAAATTCTGTTCCATATAATTGATCGCTTCTTTTATATAATAATCACTCATGCGTCCGCTGGAGACCAGCTTTGTCGATTTTGCCGACTGTAGCAGATAATCCAAAAACAGATACAGATGCCCAATCAGATGGAAGGAGGATTCCTGCGGATGATTGACGATATAAAGCATTTCATCGGCAAGTTTTTCCCGTAATTCTTTGGAATGGGAATGATAAACGGGCGCGTCTTTGCACAAATCTGTGACACTTAAAGCCTCTTTTACACGTAAGCCGTCAAATTCGATCCACATATATTCCCATGGAAGCTGTTCATCGGCAATGTAAGTATTGATCTGCCCCGGGAAAATCATAAATCCCTGTCCGCTTTTTACGGAATAGGTCTGTGTATCCCCGTTTGCATTGTCTGCCATGAGTGTTCCGGTTCCGGAAAGAATGTAGTGAAACAGGTAGTGGTTGCGTGTTGCAGGCCCGAATGAATGGCCGGGATCACACTGTTCATATCCAAACTGATACATGCACAGATCGATAAAATTTTCATTTGGAAAAATATTAAAAAATGTATTACTCATAAAACACTCCGTATATACCAAAATGCGATATTAGTATCTATTATAGCACAAAATATTGCATTTGGGTATAAAATTAAAAAAAAACGGATATTTAAGGATGCATAAAGGTATGTTATAATCAGATTATCAAAAAGGTAAGCGGATATATTTAAGAAAAGGAGAGAAGAATATGGCAAAAAGAAGTATTTTCCGTAGTGTTGCGGTTGTGCTCGCATTTGGCATGTGCATGACGGGACTAGCCGGATGCGGAAGTGAAAAAAGGGCAGACGGGAAAACCGAAATCGAAGTGGTTTCCTACAAACCGGAAGCAGTTAAGGCATTTGAAAAAATTGAAAAGCGGTTCAATGAAACACATGATGACATCCATCTGACGATTTCATCTCCAAACGAAGCAATGACCATTTTAAAGACACGTTTTATCCGGGAGGATTATCCGGATATCATCGCAATCGGAGGAGACATCAACTATTCCAACTTTTTAGATGCAGATCTGTTTGATGATATTTCCGATCTGGATGAAGTCCAGACCGTAAAACAGGCATATCTGGATATGGATAAGGAACTGGAGTTTATTCCAAAGGATGGCACGTATGCACTTCCATATGTGGCAAACGCGGCAGGAATTTTATATAACAAAGATCTGTTTGAGGAAAATGGCTGGAAAGTTCCAACCACCTGGCAGGAATTTACCACACTGTGTGATGAAATAGAACAGAGCGGAACACTTCCGCTGTATCTGGGCTTTAAAGATACCTGGACCTGTCTGGCTCCGTGGAATGCGCTGGCAGTCGGACTTACCGATTCGGATACCTGCAATCAGGTAAATATGGGAAATACCACATTTTCCGATACGTATGGACCGGTAGCAGAAAAGATGCGTGCGCTTTTGGATTACGCAGAAAAAAATCCGTATGCATATGGTTATAACGATGCATGTACAGCATTTGCCCGCGGGGAAGCTGCCATGTATCCGATTGGAAGCTATGCGATCCCGCAGATCAAATCGGTCAATCCGGATATGAATATCGGCTCTTTTACATTTCCTGCAAATGATAACGAATCAGACAATGTATTAAATTCAGGAATTGATCTGCAGTTTTCCGTAATGAAATCATGCAAAAATAAAGAGGCTGCATATGAAGTTTTAAAATATCTGTATGACGATGAGACCATTCAGATTTATCTGGATGATCAGGGCGGAATTGCCTGCAAAGACGGGGATTTTGCAATTCCGGAAACACTCGAGGATATGCGTCCTTACATTGAAAACAACCGCATGGCAGATTATCAGGATCACCATTATCCGAGTGAGATGAGTGTGGATGCCATGATCCAGACGTTCCTGCTGGATACAAGCGACAATGCACAGGAAAAGTTTTTGAAAAAATTTGATTCCGACTGGAAGCGCTATAACCGGGATCTGATTCGGAAAGTACAGGATTATCAGAAAGAACAGGAGGATGCACAATGAAAAAGAAAATGTCAAACAGGGACAAAACATTCTGGGCGGTTGTTATACCGGTTGTGATTTTATTTTTTGCATTCAATACACTTCCAATGATCAAAGGTGTGATTTACAGCTTTACTAATTATAAAGGATACGGAACGTACGATTATGTCGGGTTCCGGAACTATGCAGATCTGTTTACGGATTCCCGCGTGGGAAAAAGCTATTTGTTTACGTTTAAATATGCACTGGCAGGAACGATACTGGTAAATGTGCTAAGTCTGATCATGGCAGTTGGATTAAACAGTGCAATCCGTTTTAAAAGTGCACTGCGCGGTATTTATTTTGTACCGAATATTTTAGGAGGACTTGTCATCGGCTATATTTTCAGTTTTATTTTTACTTACATTCTTCCAACCGTGGGAAATGTGTTCCATATTGGATTTTTACAGAACAGTATTCTTGCAAGTGAAAAATACGCATGGATTGGTGTGCTGATTGTTGGTGTATGGCAGGCAGTTGCCATGAATACCATCATCTATATTTCCGGTCTGCAGACTGTACCGGAGGAAGTCTACGAGGCGAGCATGCTTGACGGAGCCAGTAAATGGAAGCAGTTCTGGAAAGTAACATTTCCACTGGTGATGCCGTTTGTGACGATCAATCTGGTACTGAGCACAAAGAATTTCCTCATGGTATTCGACCAGATCATGTCATTGACCAAGGGAGGTCCGGCACAGAGCACCGAATCCATCTCTTACCTGATTTATAAAAATGGTATGGATGGCGGACAGTTTGGATTCCAGAGTGCAAATGCAGTCATTTTCTTTATTGTGATCGTGGCGATTTCACTTTTCCAGATGACAGTCATGAATAAGAAGGAGGAGCAGCTATGATGAAAGAAAAACAGAAAACAAACTGGGTACTTACAATTATTCTGATTTTGGGGACGGTTACGGTATTTTTCCCGCTGTATATGGCAGTGATCATTGCGTTTAAGAAACCGAGTGAGATGACAAACGATGTGGCGGGTGCACTTTCTTTCCCGAAACAGTGGAGTTTTGAAAATTTCCGTCAGGCAATGGAAGTGACCGATTTCTGGCACTCTCTTGGAAACAGTTTACTGATCACACTGGTAACAATCGTACTGGCAATCCTGATCCACTCAATTGCAGGCTACGTGATTGGGCGCGGCATGGCAAGAAGAAAAAGTTTCCGATTTATCTATCTGTATATTGTCAGCGGAATGTTTGTTCCGTTTTCCATCTTAATGATGCCTCTGGTAAAGCAGACGGCGCATATTGGACTTGGAAACCGCGCGGGTGTCATTCTGTTGTATCTGGTATTTTATATGCCAATGAACGTCCTTCTTTACAGTGGGTACTTAAAAAATATTCCGATAGCGCTGGAAGAGGCGGCAGATATTGACGGAGCAAGCACATGGACTACTTACTGGAAAGTGGTCTTTCCAATGATGATGCCAATGCATGCAACAGTTGCAATCCTGACAGCTCTTGGAACGTGGAATGATGTTATGACACCGCTTGTGATTATGTCTGGAACCGGACAGAATACGCTGCCGCTTGCACAGCTTAATTTCCAGACACAGTTTGGAACCAATTACAATCTGGCATTTGCTTCCTATATTATGGCACTGATTCCAATCCTTATTTTCTATGTAATTTGTCAGAAACAGATTTTAAACGGTGTGGCAAACGGTGCAGTCAAAGGATAAAAATAAAACGAGGTGACTTCTATGGCAATTATATACAATCCAAATAAAAAAATATTTAACCTGCATACGGTGCATACAACTTATCAGATGCAGGTCGACCCACTGGGATATCTGCTGCATCTGTACTATGGAGCTAAAACAAACAGCCCCATGGATTATGTCTTAACCTATGCAGACCGCGGATTTTCCGGAAATCCTTATGCAGCGGGCATGGACCGCACCTATTCGCTGGATGCGCTGCCACAGGAATATCCGTCCCTTGGCACCGGAGATTACCGCAATATTGCACTGAATATCAAAAATGAAAAAGGGGTGGAAAGTGCAGATCTGCTTTTTAAGAGCTATGAGATCCGAAGCGGCAAGTATCAGTTACAGGGACTTCCGGCTGTCTGGGCAGATGAGAATGAAGCACAGACACTGGAAATAGTCCTTGCAGACGAAAACGCACAGGTTGAAGTTCATCTGCTGTATGGTGTTTTGGAAGAAAACGATGTCATTACAAGGAGCGTCCAGATTAAAAATACGGGAACTGGGCAGATTACGATCGAAAAGGCAGCGGCAGCCTGTCTGGATTTTGTACAGGGAGATTTTGATGTCCTGCGGTTTTATGGAAAGCATGCCATGGAGCGCAATCTGGAGCGTACGCCGCTGGGGCATGGAACCATTGCGTTTGGCAGCCGCAGGGGAACGTCCAGCCATCAGTATAATCCGGCAGTGATTTTGGCAGAAAAAGGAACAACAGAGACCGCAGGCAGCTGCTATGGAATGCTGTTTGTATACAGCGGAAATTTCTCCTGTGAGGCAGAAAAAGATCAGTTCAACCAGACGCGCCTGCTTCTCGGATTAAATGAAGAACTGTTTTCCTATCCGCTTGCGTCGGGAGAAACCTTTACGGTGCCGGAAGTTATTTTATCTTATTCGGCAGAGGGATTGTCGGCATTGTCGCAGCAGTATCATAACTGCATCCGCAACCATGTGTGCCGCAGCAAATATGTCCATATGCAGCGCCCGGTGCTGATTAACAGCTGGGAGGCAGCATATTTCGATTTTACGGGAGATACGATCGTGGATCTGGCAAAAGAAGCTGCTTCCCTTGGAATTGATATGGTAGTGATGGATGACGGCTGGTTTGGGAAAAGAAACGATGATAATTCTTCCCTTGGGGACTGGCAGGTCAATGAAAAGAAACTGGGGGGAAGCCTGGCAGAGCTTATTACCCGTGTGCATAATCAGGGGGTGAAATTTGGCATTTGGATTGAGCCGGAGATGGTCAATGAAGACAGCGACCTTTACCGGGCACATCCGGACTGGGCAATTCAGATTCCGGGGAAAAAGCCGGTGCGCTCGAGAAACCAGTTACTGCTTGATTTTTCCAGAAAAGAAGTGCGCGACTGTGTATTTGATCAGATTTGTGCCGTGTTGGATCAGGGAAAAATTGATTATGTCAAGTGGGATATGAACCGCAGTATGGCAGATGTCTATGCCGGAAATCTTTCCTATGATTACGTGCTTGGTGTCTATGATTTTATGGAGCGCCTGTGCAGCCGGTATCCGGATCTTCTGCTTGAGGGATGCAGCGGTGGCGGCGGCAGATTTGACGCAGGAATGCTTTATTATTCCCCACAGATCTGGTGTAGTGACAATACCGATGCAATCAACCGCACAAGGATCCAGTACGGAACGTCGTTTTTCTATCCGGTTTCCGTAATGGGGGCGCACGTTTCAGCGGTGCCGAACCACCAGACCGGACGGGTAACAAGTTTCCACACCCGAGGGGTGACGGCGATGGCTGGAACCTTCGGTTACGAATTAAACCCGGCGCTTTTATCTGATGAGGAAAAACAGCAGATCCGGGAGCAGATTAAAACATACAAGAAGTATGAAACGCTCATTAACGAGGGAACCTACTGGCGGCTGTCCGATCCGTTTATGGATGAAATTGCGGCATGGATGACGGTGTCAGAGGAACAGGATCATGCATTAGTCAGCGCAGTGCGTCTTAGGGCAGAGGCAAATCAGGCAGCCGTTTATGTCCGCCTGCGTGGGTTAAAACCGGATGCCGTGTATCTGGAAGAACAGAGCGGCAGACAGTATTCCGGTGCAGCACTGATGCATGCGGGAATTCCGCTTCCTCCGTTTACCAGAGAATATGAGGCGTATCAGTTTGTTTTTACAGAGCTGAAAGAGGCTGGAGCATTATACGAAAAAGTACAGAAATGGTGTGAGAGGAATACCAAAAATCGCATGGTCATCAGCATTTACGGTGGCTCCGGTTCCGGAAAAACAACACTTGCCACGGCATTGCAGCAGTATTTTTTAAATGACGGAACCGGATGTTATCTGCTCTCGGGCGATGATTATCCACACCGGATTCCAAAACGCAACGACGAAGAACGGCTGCGTGTGTATAAAGAAGCCGGGGAAGACGGACTGCGTGGATATCTCGGAACAGAGAAAGAGATTGATTTCGACCGGATCAATGAAGTGCTTGCGGCATTTCATGAGGGAAAAGATTCGATCACATTGCGGCATATGGGACGGGAAGATGGCGAGATTTCATCGGAGGAAACCGATTTTTCCGGAATATCCGTATTACTTCTGGAGTGGACACACGGAGGCAGTGACGATTTACATGGTGTGGATCTGCCCGTCTTTCTGGAAAGTTCCCCAGAGGAGACCAGGGAGCGGCGTATCCGCAGAAACCGCGATGAGAATGCCGCAAGCCCGTTTATCTGCCGCGTGGTAGAACTGGAACAGGAAAAACTTGAAGTGCAGCGCAAAAATGCAGGATTAATCGTGGGAAAGGACGGAAGAGTTTATGAACCATAAACCGATGCTCAATGCATATCCAGACAGCCTTGGAGGAAATCTGGGAGATATCGTAACATTGCTGAAAACTGAGGCTTTGCAGGATGTATTTTCTTCTTTTTACATTCTGCCGAGCCTGTACCATTCCGATCTCGACCGGGGATTTTCCGTGATCGACTATGACCTGAATGAGCAGCTTGCCGACCGGGAAGACCTTGACCAGTTAAAGGATATGGGAATCGACCTGAAACTGGATTTTATTTTAAACCATGCTTCCGCACAGTCCCCGCAGTTTCGGGATCTTGTGGAAAAAGGGGAGGCTTCTGCGTACCGCGATTTCTTCATCGATTGGAACCATTTCTGGGAAGGACATGGAACCATGACGGAGGAAGGCTATATCCAGCCGGATGAAAGCTGCCTGAAGCAGATGTTTTTCCGCAAACCCGGGCTGCCGATCCTGATGGTGGAATTTCCGGATGGAAAAAAAGTGCCGTACTGGAATACCTTTTATCAGGAAGTGCATGGCAGACAGTATCTCGGACAGATGGATGTAAACATCCAGTCACCAAAAGTGTGGGAGTTTTATCGTGAAACACTGGAAAAAATAGCCTCTTACGGTGCGGCGATTGTGCGGCTGGATGCCTTTGCCTATGCGCCGAAGACACCGGGAAAGAAAAACTTCCTCAATGATCCGGAAACGTGGGAACTTTTACAGAAGATCCATGCGCTGGCAGAACCTTTGGGACTTACGCTTTTGCCGGAGATCCACGCAGCGTATGATGAAAAAATATATGAGACACTTGCAGAAAAAGGCTATGCAACCTATGACTTTTTCCTGCCGGGACTGGTCATTGATGCGATTGAGAACCGGCGGGGAACGTACCTTGCGGCATGGGCGAAGGAGATTGTGGAAAAGAAGATCTCCACGGTCAACATGCTCGGCTGTCATGACGGCATCCCACTTCTGGACTTAAAGGGGCTGCTTCCGGAAGAGGAGATCCAGTCGTTAATTGACCGGATTGTATCCCGCGGAGGCATGGTCAAAAATTTACATGGACAAAAGAATCTGTATTATCAGGTAAATGCCACGTACTACAGTGCATTGGGAGAGTCGGATGAAAAAATGCTTCTGGCGCGGGCAATCCAGATGTTTATGCCGGGCAAACCGCAGATCTGGTATCTGGATCTGTTTGCCGGAAAAAATGACCATGAAGCGGTGCAGCGCGCGGGAGAATCCGGACATAAGGAAATCAACCGGACAAATCTTTCCACTGATCAGATCACGGAAGGGTTGAAAAAAGATGTGGTTCAAAAACAGCTTGCGTTAATCCGCATGCGAAATACCCATAAGGCATTTTCGGAAGGCGCAGAGGTAGCAATCTCCGGAGGGGAGAGAACTCTGGAAATCCGCTGGGAATATAATAGTGCATTTGCAACATTATATGTAAATTTTGAATCAGGAACATATACAATAGTAGAAAGCAGATAGTTAAGTTGGGCTGTCGATTGTACATGAAACCTAAACTTTATAATGGAAGCTTTCATGAGAGAGCAATTCTGATAATAACCGTGGATTATATTTTTCATCAGTCAGTATTTGAACTGCATCATCATTGAGATGCAGATCGGATACTGACTGATTTGTATGTTCACGTAGTTCGGTTCGGCAAAGAAGATAATCGGTGCTTACTTGATAAAAGTCTGCAAGCGTCAGTAGATTGCCAAGTGACATATCTACATTTTCATCTTTCTCATAGTTACCGAGTGTAGAACTTGGGATGCCGGTAGCATCAGACAATTCCTGCAATGACATTCTTTTTTTCTGCGACTCTCAAATCTTTCAGCCGTTCCGGTATGGTAAGCCTTGTGTGCATAGTGCAAAGGAAGTGTGGGAAGCAGGTAATCGGAAGAAAGCAATAAGGACTTGTCAAAAAAATTTTTTAAAAAAATAAAACCTGCCATAATATTTTTCCGTCATATAAGTGAAAACAATAATAAAAACCGGTGGAACATCGGAGAAAAGAGGAAAATATTATGGCAAAAGAAAAAAGAAATCTTTATGAAAAAGTAGAATTTGGTAACGATTATGGTTATGCAATGCAGGTAAAACGGGAAGCGGAGACACAGTTATATGAGATTCAGAAAATCTGGGGACTGGCAATTGCCGGAACGGTCTGTGGAGGTATCGGAATGGTGCTGGCATTCCATCCGATTTTTATTATGATAGGATTTGTTATGGGCTGTGTTTGTTACAGCAAAGTGGGTGGTTTTGGAATAGCGGCAAAATGGGCATGGAACATTGCAAAATTTGGCTGGTTTGTAGTCCCGTATTTTCCGATTGATTTATTAGTCGGTGCCATCGCATTGTGTTTAGGTTTCCTTTCCTTATTTTTCCTGCCTTTTTTCGTGGTTAATCATATCAGAAAACAGGCACAGCAGAACCAGCAGCTGGCAGAGGCATTCCTGCATACATGCCAACAGAATGATGGTGCAGCTGCATAGTTGTTCGTCAAAATACATATAAAAATTACAGATTATCAAAATATTTTGATATTTCATCCAAAAAAATTCTATTCTTTCCAGATTGGTTTGTGATTATAATGAATTTAGTCGATGAGACAGGTTCGGAGAAACCAAAATCAACAAATTGCAAACCAGGAGGAAAAAAGAATGAGAAGGAAAAAATTATTAACTGTATTGGTAGCAGCAACACTTGCATTATCCATGGTTGGATGTGGCTCTTCCGGAGGAAGCGGCTCTGGTGACTCAGGAAGCACCAGCAGCGTAGCAAACAAGGATAAACCACTTTGCTGGTTTAACCGTCAGCCATCCAACAGTTCCACAGGAGAACTTGACATGGATGCATTAAATTACAACAAAGATACCTATTATGTAGGCTTTGATGCAAATCAGGGTGCTGAACTGCAGGGACAGATGGTTCTTGATTATATCAAAGAAAATGCAGCGACCATTGACCGTAACGGAGACGGAGTAATTGGTTATGTACTTGCAATCGGAGACATCGGACATAACGACTCTATTGCACGTACCCGTGGTGTCCGTTCTGCACTTGGAACCGGAGTAGATGCAAATGGAGCAATTGATTCAACACCGGCTGGTACAAACGTAGACGGTTCTGCAAAAGTTGTTCAGGATGCAACACTGGATGTAGATGGAAAGACTTATACAATTCGTGAACTTGCTTCACAGGAGATGAAGAACTCTGCTGGTGCAACATGGGATGCAGCTACAGCAGGAAATGCAATCGGAACATGGACCGCATCTTTTGGTGACCAGATTGACGTAGTTGTTTCTAATAATGATGGTATGGGAATGTCAATGTTTAATGCATGGGCAAAAGATAACAAAGTACCAACCTTCGGATACGATGCAAATAGTGATGCTGTTGCAGCTATCGCAGAAGGATATGGCGGAACAATTTCACAGCATGCAGATGTTCAGGCTTACCTGACATTAAGAGTGCTTCGTAATGCTTTAGATGGAGTAGACATTGATACCGGTATCGGTACTCCGGATGATGCAGGAAACTGCTTAACAGAAGGAGAAGATTACAGATATAGTGAAGAAGAAAGATCTTACTATGCATTAAATATAGCTGTTACAGCTGATAATTATCAGGATTTCACAGACTCAACCAAGGTTTATAGCAAAGTATCCAACCAGCTGGATGCAGGCAAGAGTCCAAGCAAGAAGGTATGGCTTGATATTTACAATGCTTCCGATAACTTCCTTAGCTCAACTTATCAGCCACTTCTTCAGAACTATGACAAACTTTTGAACCTTGAAGTAGATTATATCGGTGGTGATGGACAGACAGAGTCTAACATTACAAACCGTCTCGGCAACCCGGGTGAGTATGATGCATTTGCAATCAACATGGTTAAAACAGACAATGCATCATCTTATACATCACTTCTTTCAAAATAAGGTTATTGCCCGGAAGAAAACAGCATAGATACAGAAGGGCATCAGATAAAAATGGTGTCCTTCTTTTCAAAGAAAAGGAAGTAGAATTATGGCAGAGGATAAGAATAAATATGTCTTATCGATTAACGGCATGAGCAAATCGTTCGGAAGAAATAAGGTTCTGAATCATATCAATCTGAATGTCAGACCTGGAACAATCATGGGACTTATGGGTGAAAATGGTGCCGGTAAATCGACAATGATGAAATGTCTCTTCGGAACTTATCAAAAGGACGAAGGAACAATAATATTAGATGGAAAAGAAGTTAATTTTTCTGGCCCAAAGGATGCACTTGAAAATGGTGTCGCAATGGTTCATCAGGAATTAAACCAGTGTCTGGAGCGCAGTGTCATTGACAATATGTTCTTAGGACGCTATCCGAAGAATTCATTGGGAATGATTGACGAAGGAAGAATGAGAAAAGAAACTTCCGATTTATTCCGTAAACTTGGTATTACTGTTAATCTGACACAGCCAATGAAAAAAATGTCTGTATCACAGCGCCAGATGTGTGAAATTGCAAAAGCAATTTCTTATCATTCCAAAGTAATCGTATTAGACGAGCCGACTTCATCACTGACAGCACCGGAGGTTGCAAAACTTTTCAAGATGATGCGGCAGTTAAAAGAACAGGGAATTTCATTGATTTATATTTCACATAAAATGGATGAAATTTTTGAAATTTGTGATGAAATATCAGTTCTTCGGGATGGCAGCCTTGTTATGACAAAGGCAAGTAAAGATACCAATATGAATGAACTGATTTCTGCAATGGTTGGCCGTTCTTTGGATAACCGTTTTCCACCGGTAGATAACCAGCCTGGTGAAACGGTTCTTTCTATACAGAATCTTTCAACTAAGTATGCACCAAAATTACAGAATATTTCTTTTGATATTAAAGAAGGAGAAATTTTTGGACTGTATGGTCTGGTTGGAGCCGGTCGTACGGAACTATTGGAAACTATTTTTGGTATGCGTACCAGAGCGGCAGGAAATGTAATTTATAATGGAAAAGTAATGAATTTTACATCCCCGAAAGATGCAATGGATCATGGATTTGCTTTAATTACAGAAGAACGAAAAGCAAATGGACTTTTCCTGAAAGCAGATATTACATTTAATACTACAATCGCCAATATGAATCATTATAAAAATGGATTCGCACTTTCCAATGATGATATGATTCGTGCGACGGCAGAAGAAATTAAAGTCATGCATACAAAATGTATGGGACCAGATGATATGATTTCCAGTTTGTCCGGAGGAAATCAGCAGAAGGCAATATTTGGTAAATGGCTGGAGCGCTCACCAAATATATTTATGATGGACGATCCTACAAGAGGAATTGATGTAGGTGCCAAATACGAAATATATGAATTAATTATCAATATGGCAAAACAGGGAAAAACAATCATTGTTGTATCCTCTGAGATGCCGGAAATCCTTGGAATCACAAACCGGATTGGTGTTATGTCAAATGGACATCTTGCCGGAATTGTTAATACTAAGGAAACAAATCAGGAAGAGTTATTAAGACTCAGTGCGAAATATTTATAATCAGGAAGGAGCATTGGATATGGCAGACAGTAGTATTATTCTTTCATCCGCTGCAGAGGCAGAGCTTTTGAAGCCGATTGATGAATATGTAGGAAAAATACAGGCACAGATTGATGAACTTCGTAAGGATGGTTCAGATAAGGTGCGCAGCTTAAAAAATCACATTGCAATCGTAAAGGAAAATAAGAATTTAACAAAAGAAGAAAAGAGCAGAATGATTGCAAAGGACAAGGAAGCCTTAGAAAAGGCAAAAGCGGTGGAGTCTTCGAATAAAGACAAAGTATCAAAGCTTATCGCAGATGCAGAAGGTTATCTTGCAAAACATTATAAAAATGATTACTATCAGAAAGTTGCTGATAGCTGCAAAGCTGAGAAAGAAGCTGAAAATGCAGAATACAAAAATATATGTGCTTCCATCAAAGCAGAGCATGAGCAGAATATGAGCAGACTCAGCGATGCAGATGAGAAAAAAGACGAGAAGTATGTTTATAAGAATAAATTATTTGATGCCCAGATGGCACATGAGTCCAGACTTCAGGAGATTAAGGACAGAAGGCATGATGCATATGCACATAAGTATCATCTGATTGACTTACTCCGTATGTCAAGATATACATTTGCACAGAAGAGAGCACAGAAATTTGAAAATTACAAATATACCTTTAATACCACACAGTTCCTTTATAAAAATGGATTGTATATTGTCATTATTTTAATCTTCATTGCTTTATGTATTATTACACCGGTTGTAAAGAATACACAGTTACTGACAACGACAAACATCTTAAATATTCTGCAGCAGGCTTCACCAAGAATGTTCTTGGCATTAGGTGTTGCAGGACTGATTCTTTTAACAGGTACTGACCTTTCTGTTGGACGTATGGTTGGTATGGGTATGGTAACAGCAACCATCATCATGCATAATGGAATTAATACAGGTGGTGTATTTGGCCATATCTTTGACTTTACCGGTATCCCGGTTGCTGCAAGAGCAATTCTTGCATTGGCAGTCTGTATTGTACTTACAACAGCATTTTCTATGCTGGCAGGCTTCTTTATGGCGAAGTTCAAGATGCATCCGTTTATTTCAACCATGGCAAACATGCTGATTATTTTCGGACTTGTAACATATGCAACAAAAGGTGTTTCCTTCGGAGCTATTGATTCTGCAATCCCGGCTATGTTTATTCCGCAGATTGGAAAATTCCCGACAATTATCCTCTGGGCTGTTGTTGCAATTATCGTAGTATGGTTCATCTGGAATAAAACAACATTTGGTAAGAATCTGTATGCGGTTGGTGGAAATCCTGAAGCAGCAGCAGTTTCCGGTATATCTGTATTTAAAGTAACATTAGGAGCATTTATTCTGGCAGGTATCCTGTATGGATTTGGTTCCTGGCTAGAATGTAACAGAATGGTTGGTTCCGGTAGTGCAGCATATGGACAAGGATGGGATATGGATGCTATTGCAGCCTGCGTAGTTGGTGGTGTATCCTTTACCGGTGGTATTGGTAAGATTTCCGGAGTTGTAACTGGTGTACTTATCTTTACATCCCTTACATATTCCCTTACTATTCTGGGTATTGATACAAATCTTCAGTTTATTTTCGAAGGAATCATCATTTTGGCAGCAGTAACACTTGACTGTCTGAAATATGTACAGAAAAAATAAGTAATTCGTAATCAGAATCATTCACATATAATCACCATAGGCCGCCCGCTCATCGTCAGAGATGAATGGACGGCCTAAACAATATCAGGTATTCAGAAAAAGACATTTGTCTGATATAATAAGAGCAGGAGAAGAAAGAGCTGAACATGCTGAAAGAGGAACGTCATATGGAAAAGTATAAAGTGATTTTAGTTGATGATGAAATAGAAGCAATCCAGGCAATGGAACATAAGATGGACTGGGATGGACTGGGCTTTGAGGTGTCAGGCAGTGCAACCAATGGAGTGAAAGCCCTGGAACTGGTAGAAAATATACAGCCGGATGTTGTGATAACCGATATAAAAATGCCTTATATGAATGGCCTGGAACTGGCGCAGAAGTTAAATAATGATTATCCAAATATACATATTATTATTTTTACAGGATTTGATGAATTTGAATATGCCAAAGAGGCAGTACATCTGGAAATTGAAGAATATATGTTAAAGCCGGTAAATGCAGTTGAATTATCTGACTGCATGGAAAGACTGAAAGAGACTTTAAACCGGGAAAGAGAAGAAAAATTAAATGTTAAAAAACTGCAAAATTATTTCCAGGATGCACTTCCGGTGCTAAGGACGAATTTTTTTGTTTCGTTAATTGAAGGCAGGGTAAATGAGACAGAATATGAGAAATTTTTATCTGCTTATCAGATTCCACTGGAGGGACCCTATTATTGCAGCGTGGTATTTCATACTTCAGAGCACCATGTGCCGGAAGGAATGAATCCATTGTTGTTATCCATGTCTGTCGAGCATGAAATAAAGGAAAGGATTGCATCAGAACTCAACTGTCAGGAATTTATGTATCTTGGGAATACAGTTTTGATAGTATCGCTTGATTCAGAAGATAAGGCAACAGAACTGACAGATTTTTGCGATAGATTCTGCAGATGGGCGAACCGTGTGATTGGTGCAGTTGTAACGGCTGGTGTTGGAAGATATTGCGATAGTCTTTTGAATATCAGTAATTCTTATGAAGGTGCAAGAAAAGCAGTATCCTACCGGGTTCTTTATGGAACTGCAAGGGCTATAAATATTGCGGAAGTAGTTCCACGGGAGCAGACGGTAGCCGTACAGTCAGAAGATACAAAAATGCATGAGTTGTTTAAAACGATTTATCTTGGAAATGTAAAAGACATTGAGTCAGCAGTAGAGAGGGAAGTGGAAAAACTTCATAAAAGTGCTGCCACAGTAAATCAGTATCATTTATCAGTTATGGAGATGGTAGGTGCTTTTTACCGGTTCTGCGCCAATAATTTTATGGACTTTAATGATTTCTTTGAAGAAAAAGAAAATCTCTATGAAAAGGTGCCGGAACTGGATAAAGCAACTCTGATGAAGTGGATGAAAAAAGCAGCAGTGGCAATTAGTGAAAAGTTGAAAAGTGCAAGAAATAATACTTCAAGGCGGCTGATTACAGATGCAAAGAATGTTGTGGCAGAGCGTTATATGGAACCTGATTTTTCCCTGGATACGGTATGCTCAGTGCTTGGTGTATCCAATTCGTATTTTTCAACGATATTTAAAAAAGAAACCGGGAAATCCTTTATTACATATCTGACGGATTACCGGATGGATGTCGCAGTCAGGCTTATTGTAGAAACCAATGATAAAAGTTATGAAATTGGAGAAAAAGTAGGGTATCTGGACGCAAATTACTTCAGTTATGTGTTTAAAAAGAAATTTGGAGTATCTCCGTCAAAATACAGAAAATCACCAGAATAGGAATATGGATAGGTATGAATCAGAAAAAAAACAGAAAGAAAAAGCACGAAAAAAGGAATATAATTCAAAATATGATGCAGAATATTTCAGCCTGGATGGATATACAGTCACTGCTTATGACAGTTCTTTCTGCCATGACCATTGTTACAACAATAGTTATGGGATTACTGATTTATAGCCGTTTTAAAATGTCAGTAAAAGAAACCGCAATTTCCAATGCAGAAAGCCGGATAGAGAGTACAGTGGATCAGGTAAATAATGAACTGCGGAATATGAGACAGATTTGTAATGCTGTTAATTATAATATCGTACAGGAATATGATATTTCTGACCAGGAATTCAGCAGGCAGTTCAGTCTGTTGTATGAAGTAAATAATGATAAGTTGCAGAGTATGGCCCTTTATGACAGTGATGGGAAAATTATTGCAGCAGAACCAGTGGCTACCAGAGAAAAGAATCAGAAAGTAACAGAGCAGGACTGGTATAAAAGTGCTACAGATGAGATAGAAAATATACATATATCAACACCCCATATTCAGGATTTGTTTGGGAATGAGACATATCAATATAACTGGGTGGTGTCTTTAAGCAGCCTGGTGGATATGAATCATGGTGACACTCCGGACAGTGGAGTATTGCTGGTTGATATGAAGTATTCCATGATAGAAGAGGTTTTAGATAACCTGAATGAAGCAGCGGGAGAGACGTATTATTATTTATGTACAGATGATGGAGAAATTCTTTATCACCCAAGAAAAGCAGAAATAGACAGGGGATTTTTTACAGAAGATAGCAGTACAGCTGCTGGTTACGCAGATGGTACATATGAGATTTCTGTGAATGGGGAAAAAAGTAATATAGTAGTGAACAGTCTATCTTATACCGGATGGAAACTGGTAGGAGTTGTACCGGAGGGGGTGCAGACGGCAAGCATTAATAAGTTCCGGTATTATATAATTGCCACGGCAATTATTCTTCTGATGATGCTTTTTGTTGTGAATAAAATTATGGCAAAAAAGATTTCAAAACCGATTTTGAAATTGGATGAATCCGTAAAGTCTTATGAAACAGGAGAAAAGACTGAAATATATATAGGGGGTACTTCGGAGATAAGGCATCTGGCATATTCTGTCCAGAATTCATATAAGCAGATAGAACAATTGATGGAAGAAATTATCCGGCAGCAGAATAAGCGGAGAAAAAGTGAAATGGATGCACTGCAAAGCCAGATTAATCCACATTTTCTTTATAATACACTGGAATCCATTACCTGGATGGTAGAGGCAAATAAGAATGAAGAAGCTGTTTTTATGATTTCGGAACTGGCAAAACTGCTTCGCATCAGTCTTTCAAAAGGAAAAACAGTGATAAGGATTTCGGAAGAATTACAACATAGCAAAAGTTATATGAATATACAGCAGATTCGTTATAAAGACCGTTTTCAGGTGGAATTTCTGATTGATAAAAACGTAGAGGAATGCTGTACTGTAAAACTGGTAGTACAGCCATTGCTTGAAAATGCAATTTATTATGGAGTAGGAAATATGGATGAAGATGAGGGCGGCAAAATTATTGTCCGCGGTGAGCAGAAAGGGAATGATATTTTCCTGTCGGTAGAGGACAATGGAATGGGCATGAGCCAGGAAGTGGTTGATAATCTTCTGTCAAATAGTGAAAAAGTTCCAAAGCATGGTTCGGGAGTTGGGCTTATCAATGTGCATACCAGAATACAACTGATGTTTGGCAAAGAATATGGATTAAAAATTTACAGTGAGCCGGATGAAGGAACAAAGGCTGTAATACATATCCCGGCAATTCCTTATTCAGAGGAAAAACGTGGAGAACTTGAAAATCAGAACAGAAAAAGAGAGAGGGTAGAAGATGAAAAAAAATAAGATTACCTTTATCCTCACAGAACTGATGCTTATTGTACTGGCTGCATTTTTTATAATCAGGATTTTTTCAGATAATGAGTCTATGAAAAGAGTTGCGGTTATTGTGGAAGATTCCGGAGATAAGAGATGGGATGCATTGCTGAATGGGTTAAAACAGTCTGCGGAAAATAATAATCTGCATCTGATCATTTGTAATACAGATTTAATTGAAAGCATAGAGGATGAAGAAGAACTGATTAATGAACAACTGCAGAATAATGTAGATGCATTTGTAATCTGTCCGGCTCCGGGAAAAGAAACAAAGACTATGCTAAACCGGCTGCAGGGAGAGAGACCGTTTATACTGATTAATGAGGATACCTACGCAGAAGAGCCATCTGGTTATGCATCGGTAAAACCGGATAATTATAAGATTGGTCAGATGCTTGCGGAGCGGTTAATACAGGATGATGAAGAACAACTGGAGAATAAAAAAATCGGTGTCATTCTTGGAAAGGCAGAGACAGAGGAAAGTGTGGACAGAATTGCAGGGTTAAAAGATGGACTGGAGGGAAGTGGTTGTGAAATTTTATGGGAGTACAATTATGCCAGGGGAAACCAGAACACCAGTGAGATTATTGCATCTAAGAAACAGGTGGATTATCTGGTAATTCTGGACAATTGGGCATTAGAAGAAGTGGGTGAGGCTGCAGAAGAAAATAAGTATCACGGTGCAAAGATTTATGGAGTTGGAAGCAGTGAAAAAGCAATTGTGTTATTAGATAATCAGAATATAGAATGTCTTGTCGTACCGGATGATTATGAGACGGGGTATATGAGTATGAATGAGATTGCAAAAAAGCTAAGGCATTCCTTTTACAAAATGAACAGTTGTGAAACAGAAGTCAGAATAATCAATAAAGAAGATTTGTATTCAAAAGATCTGGAAAGGTTTTTGTATTCATATGAGTAGAACAAGAAGAAGGACAATGGCGGTTACGGTAACACTGATAATACTGATACTGGTGCTGCCCGGATGCAATCAGAAGACAAAGCGGATAGAAAATACACTGAGGGTGAGTGTAGTTACCTATACGCATGATGACCCGTTTATCAATGCCATGGTGGATGACCTAAAGGAAGAGTTAAAGAAGCGGGAAACAGAAGAACGGAAGATTATAACATCTGTCAGAAGTGCAGATAATGATCAGAAAGCGCAGAATGAAATTGTAGAAGAAATGATAGATGCCGGGTGTGATATTTTATGTGTAAATCTGGTTGACCGAACGGATCCGACAACCGTTATCAGACTGGCAAGACAGCATGATATCCCTGTCATTTTCTTTAACAGAGAACCGGTTCCGGAGGATTTGTCGCAGTGGAATCAACTATACTATGTGGGATGTGAGGCAAAACAGTCCGGCGAGATGCAGGGAGAAATTGCAGCAGATTATATAAAGAATCATCCTGAGGTTGACAGGAATCAGGATGGGAGAATTCAGTATATTTTACTGGAGGGAGAGGCTGGACATCAGGATGCCATCAGTCGTACAGACAGTTCGGTAAAGACACTGATAGAACAGGGAATCAATCTGGAAAAACTGAGCTACCTGTTTGCAGACTGGAACAGGGGACAGGCGGAAAATAGAATGAATCAGATTATCAGTCAGTATGGGACCGAAGTGGAGATGGTTATTTCCAACAATGATGAAATGGCATTAGGGGCAATTGAAGCTTATAAAGATGCCGGTTATAATCGGCAGGAGTGGCCGATTATATTTGGCATTGACGGATTGGAAGATGCATTAGAGGCAATACAGAATGGAACCATGCAGGGAACCGTATATAATGACAAGGAAGACCAGGCTGAAGAAATGGCAAGGCTTGCAGTGGACATTTACGATGGAAAAAATCAGGAAGTACAAAGCCTGCAGGAAGAAAAATATTATGTATCCCAGTATCGTAAAGTTGACATCAGTAATGTTGAAGATTTTATAAAATAGTGACGAAGAGGAAATATTATGCAGGAAGATTCAAAGTGGCTGAATGATTTTTATCAGGAAGTTAATGCTGGAAAAAGAATGGAACTATGGCAGAAGCATGGGTGCACGGAACAGACAGAAGGAGACACTTTCCGGGAGCAGCTTTTATATGCACGATATGGAAAGAAGAAAAAGAAAGAGGATACCTTTATTGGTTATCTGATGCAGATGAAATATCTTTCGGAAAGTACCGGAGTAGATTTTTCGGGACAGCGGAAGAAACAGGCAGTTGAAATCATAAATGGGTTATATCTTCTGGATGTAGAGAATCGAAGCCGGGTGGAACAGGAGATACTTCAGGCAGAATTAAAGAATACGTTTCTTACATTTATGGATGTGAGTAAAAAGGGGAGAGGGTTCACCTCTTTAGTATTTGGAATGGGACAGCTGTCGGAGGAAGGAATTGCTAAAAAAATTGCAGAGCAGATAAGTGCAATTGCATTTACAATGCCACATAAATTTCAGATGGACAGGGAATTTGCAGTTTTGCAGAAAGCTGCGTTGGAAGCATTCCGGCAGCAATACCCTGAGCGGGAGCATTTTCTGATGAAATAGCTGCGGACTTCTATCGGACAATAGCTGCAAAGATTATTTTTTTGCACAAAAATTGTCGAAAATTGACAAAAATCGTAAGAATAAATCCTGTGAGAAAGTGTGAATATTTGACAATTTTGCTGAGAAATAATATTATTAACGAATAGACAAATATGGGATATTATTTGTTGAAATTGAAAAAGGTAATGTATGAGTATAAGTATAAGTAAAGGGTGGTGCTTGAAATGAGTCTGGTTTTTACCAATGACAGCTGTATTGGGTGTAACAAATGTATTCGCGTGTGTCCTTGCCCGGGGGCATGTGTGGCAGTAACAGAAGAAGATGGAACAGAGCGGATTCAGGTAGATCCGGCAAAGTGTATTGGTTGTGGCGCATGTATGGATGCCTGCAAGCATGGTGCAAGAGAGTTTGAAGATGATACGGAGCAATTCTTTGCAGACCTTGCAAAAGGTGAGAAAATATCCATACTATTAGCTCCGGCGTTCAAGGCAAATTATCCTGGAGATTATGAGAGGGTATTGGGAGGATTAAAGAATCTTGGAGTGAACCGTATAATCAGTGTATCTTTCGGTGCAGACATTACAACCTGGGGATATCTTAATTATGTAAAGAAATACAACTTTACCGGTGGAATTTCCCAGCCATGTCCGGCAATTGTGGGATACATTGAACACTACTTACCGGAGCTTCTTCCAAAGTTATTCCCGGTACACAGTCCGATGATGTGCAGCGCAATTTATGCAAAACAGGAGATGGGAATTACGGATAAACTGGCATTTATCAGTCCATGTGTTGCAAAATGGTCAGAGATTCATGACCCGGATACAGAAGGCTATGTATCGTATAATGTGACATTTGATCATTTGATGAAATATGTAAGAGAACATAATATATCAGGCACATTTGCCAGTGATGAAATTGAATATGGACTTGGTTCCATCTATCCGATGCCGGGTGGCTTAAAGGAAAATGTATACTGGTTCTTAGGGGACGATGTATATATACGCCAGATAGAAGGAGAGAAGCACACATATTGTTATTTAGAGGAGCATAAGGAAGAAATTGCAAAGGGCATGAATAAGGAATTATTCATTGACGCATTAAACTGTGGCATGGGTTGTATTTATGGAACCGGTGTCGAAGAGGAAATTGCAAGAACAGATACAGCTTTATATAATATCCATCAGATACAGGAGAACTGTAAGAAGAATACGAAGAACAGTGCCTGGTCAAGAAAACTGACTCCGGCACAGCGGCTTGCAAAATTAAATAAGCAGTTCTCAAAATTAAAACTGGAGAATTATCTTAGAAAATATACAGACCACTCCGAAGAGTGTAATTATAAACTTCCGTCTACAGAGGAACTGAATCAGATTTATGATGAGATGGGCAAGAAGACGAAGGAAGCAAGATGCATTGACTGCGAATGCTGTGGCTATGAAAGCTGTGAAAAGATGGCATTTGCTATTTATAATGGCTTCAATAAGAAGGAAAATTGTATTCATTTTGTAAAGGATATCGTAGAGGAAGAGAAGAAGAGAGCATTAGAACTTGCTGATGAAATCAAGGCAGAAAAAGATGCAATGGAGAAACAGCAGGAGAATATTAAAACAACGGTGGAGACAGTCAATGACTTGTTTGTATCACTCTATGATTCTGTGGATGATATGGTGAATGGAAACGAAAGCAATGCGACGGAATGCAGTGCAGTATCCGAGGAAATTGGTAATGTGTCTGAATTCTGTGAGAAGCTGACTGGCAGAATGCAGGAGATTGATATGCTGTTGGAATCTATGGCAGAGAATAATCAGGAAGTAGTCTCCATTGCTGCACAGACGAACCTTCTGGCATTGAATGCCAATATCGAAGCAGCCCGTGCCGGAGAAGCAGGAAGAGGATTTGCAGTAGTTGCGGATGAGATAAATAAACTGGCTATGAATTCCAAGGATACGGCATCCCGGAGTACAGAGAGCCAGGCAAAGGTAAAAGAATCCATTGTGGAGATTATCAAAGATGCGGATGAGCTGTCAAATGTTGTAAATGATACCGGCAACCGGATTCAGAATCTTGCCGCTGCAACAGAGGAGATTGCAGCATCGTCCAATGTGATTTTAAGTGCCGCAAATAGTGTAAAGAGCACACTGGAACAATTATAAAAACATCAGCGGGATAGGAGAAAAACATCATGAAAACCAGACAAATTACAGTTACTGCAATTATGCTTGCAATCTGTATTGCAAGTCAGTTCTTTAAGAACTTAAGTGTATACATAACGGGTCCGATTATCAATGCAGCATTAATTTTAACCGTATTATATGCGGGACTGGCATGCGGAATTATTTTAAGTATCATTACACCGGTTACGGCATTTTTTATTACCGGAAGCCCGGTAATGGCAGCCATTCCGGCAATGTTCCCATGCATTATGGCAGGAAATGTCATCCTGGTGCTTTGCGTAGCATTGCTTAAGGGTAAGCTTGGTAGTAAAGCAGGATTCCCGGTTTCTATTGTAATCGGTTCTATCTTAAAAGGATTATTTATGGGAGTTGTAATTTCTCTTATTATCTTACCGAACATGCTACCGGAGAAAATGGCACCAATGTTAAAGGTATTGCAGCTTCAGTTCTCACTGACTCAGGTAGTTACCGCACTGATTGGTGGAGTGTATGCATTTATTATTGCAGCAGCATTAAGAAAGACTTCATTAGGCAAGCAGGATTAGTAGCTTGAAATGCTGCAAAAAAGCTGGGTGAGATAAATTTCTCATATTTTGAAACAGATGTAGACTGCACAGAATCTATCGTTTTCCTTATAGTGTTTTTATAATACGAAGAAAGGAAGGATAGATTTATGAAAATGAAACGTGCTTTAAAATGTATTGGTGCAGTGGCACTGGCAGCATCCCTGATGATGGTTCCGTCCATGATTCCGGTGCAGGCATCAAATGGACCATGCATGGAAGGAGAGTTTGCATTTGCCAATATTCAATTGAATGATACGGTTGTATTTTCCACCAATGAGAAAAATACAGTGGACGGAGCGTCTTATGACCAGGCAAGCAATACGCTGACCTTAACCAATTATGACCATCCGGATGTTGCACTTTATACCAACATGATGGGAGACGATTTTAAATTGAATCTGGTAGGCAGTAATAAGCTGCAGAATCTTGGAATCTGGCATGGCGGCTGGGGCGGCTCCCTGACAATCTGCGGTTCCGGAAGCCTTACCGTCAATGAAAACAGAAAGAATCCGGATGGTATTGAATTATTTGCAGAAGGCGGCAAGTCGCTGCTGACGGTTTCCGGGGACAGTACAGTAACGGTATATCGTGGAACTGACGGATGTCCGTTTGGTTCATCCTGGAATTATACGTCATCACCGATTGTGGCAAAGGGACAGGTTAATGACATGAAGATTCAGGCAGAGCATCCTTTTGAAATGATTCAGGTATATGGTGGTTATTTTGGAACTGATATCAGTCCGGTTCAGAGTGATGTGTATACAAAAAACGGAGAAGAAGGCCGGTTTGTTATAACAGAAGTAACCGATATGTCCGGAAATAAGACCTACCGGATTGAAAAATTGCAGGAATGCACTACGCTGGGTGCAGAGGTAGCAATAACTGTAGAAGATAAGCTTACGGATATTTCGGCATATACAGCAAATGGAGAGATAGCAGCTTATTATTCCACTACAATGGCAAGTGGAGGAAGTGATGCCTGTCTGGTAAAGAAACTGGATACGGGAGATACCTTTATTTATAGAGGAACCTATTATGAGGCTGGTAATTCTTACCGGATTCTCTGTCCGATTCTTATGAGTTATACGGATTATAATACACAGGAAACCAGATATCTTATGGACGCAGCACATCCGGTTATGAAAGAGCTTGTAGAAAACATGGCGCTTGCGGAAGATACCTTACCGGCTGGTTATGAATTTGAAGGAAAAGAAGTAGAGAATGTTTACAATGTATATTCCAAGGCGGATGTGATTTCCTTTACACCGAAGCAGGTTGTAGTGAATGGCGTAGTGGATGTAACAGATGGAGATACCGCTATTTCCGACAATGGATTCCGGCAGATATTGGCAGAGAATCAGACAAAGGACATTGTTATCAAATCCAATGATGAGCTTTCCTTTACCTTTGGAAAAGGAACCATGTCAGCCGTTGATCATGTTTCCAGCTATGATTTTGGAGTAAAGATTGTAAAAGATTACAGTGAGCTGGGCACACTTCCAAGTGCAGTAAATAAGAATATTTTCATTGAACAGATTAAGTATAATTATTCCGGTCAGCTTCCGGCAGAAGCACAGATTCGTATTTTTGTGGGAACCCGGTATGCCGGAAAGACATTATATTACAGCCGGTTATTTGACAATGGAACGATTTTAAATATTGATGCGGGAGTAGTAGATTCAGAAGGATATCTGACCGTAAAACAGAATCATTGCTCTACTTATCTTATTACCACAGAAAAGCTGGCAGATACGGCTGCCACAGGAAATGGTGGTACAACATCCGGAAATGGCGGTACAACTTCCGGAAGTGACAGTACAGCTTCCGGTGGTGCGGCTGGGACAGCAGCAAATGCATCAACAACAGCAAATAGCCAGCCAACCGTAAAGACATCCGGTAAACCAAAGACAGGTGATAATTCTGCAATTGCAGTTTGTATGACATTAATTGCAGCAGGTTGTGGAGGAATGTTTGTTTTCAGAAGAAAGAAAGCAACTGAAAATGAATAATCAGAAATAAAAAAGAATAATCAGAATGGAATAAACAGAACAGAATAATTAGAACAACCAGAACAGAAAGGACAGGCACGGATAAAGAGCCTGTCCTTTCTGCTGCCAAAAGAATTGTACAATCATCTTATTTGCCGTATAATAAAAAATAATATAGTAGAAAGAAGCGATAATATGCGCATACAACTTGCAGCTACCATTCGTAATTATGATAAGAAAAATCTTCCAAAGGATATTTTAGCCGGCATTATTATTATGGCGGTTTCCATTCCGATAGCTATGGGCTATGCACAGATTGCAGGACTTCCGGCAGTCTATGGTCTATATGGTTCCATTTTCCCAATTCTGATATTTGCACTGTGTTCGACTTCACCACAGTTTATTTTTGGCGTAGATGCGGCACCGGCAGCCTTAATCGGTTCGGCACTGGTGGGACTTGGTATTGAGAGTGGAAGCAGTGAAGCAATTGCAGCAGTGCCGGTACTTACTTTCTTTGTGGCAGTCTGGTTATTGGCGTTTTATTTTATGAAAGCAGGAAAACTGGTGAACTATATTTCGGCACCGGTTATGGGTGGATTTATTACCGGAATCTGCACCACGATTATTCTGATGCAGGTACCAAAGTTAATGGGCGGTACCGCCGGCGTTGGGGAACTCATTGAGCTGGTGGAGCATATCGGGCAGACGAAGGTGAATCTGCCATCCCTGATTTTAGGCGGCATTTCCCTTCTGATACTTCTTGTATCAAAGAAAGTAATGCCGAAATTTCCAATGGCAGTGCTTTTAATGGCAGCAGGAGCAGTAATGACAAAATTTTTTCCTGTGAGGGAATGGGGGATCCAGACGCTGTCTGCAGTAGAACCGGGACTTCCACAGTTTGTGATTCCGGATATCCGCATGCTTCCGATGAAAGAGGTAGTAACTATCAGCCTTTCGGTGGCAGTGGTCATTATGGCAGAAACGCTTCTGGCAGAAAATAATTTCGCACAGAAGAATGGATATCGAATGAATGATAATCAGGAAATTTTTGCATTCTCTATGGGAAATTTCCTGGCAGCATTTACAGGCTGCTGTCCTATTAATGGCTCTGTTTCAAGAACTGCAATGGGAGAACAGTATCAGAGTAAGACACAGCTGACCGGAATCATAGCCGGTTTATCCATGCTGGTATTGCTGCTTTGCGGAACCGGATTTATCGGCTATCTTCCGATTCCGATGCTGACGGCAATTGTAATTTCTGCATTACTTGGGGCAACGGAATTTGAGCTTGCTGCAAGATTGTTGAAGGTCAGCCGTACAGAATTCTTCATTTTCTTAGGAGCATTCTTTGGCGTGCTGATGCTTGGAACCATCAATGGCGTTTTGATTGGCATTATACTTTCCTTTACTGAGATGATTATCCGTACTGCCAAGCCATCAAGATGTTTTCTTGGAATCCAGCCGGGACATCGCCATTTCCGGGATTTAAAAGAAAGTCATCAGATACATGCGATAGAAGGCGTTCTGATATACCGGTTCAGCAGTAATCTCTTTTTTGCTAATGTGCAGATGTTAAAGCGGGACATTGAAGACAATATAAAAGAGGATACGAAGGCAGTCATTTTAGATGCCAGTGCTATCGGCTCCATGGACATTACAGCGGCGGATCAGTTGGAAATGCTGTATCAGGGCCTTAAGAAACGTGGTATCTGTTTTTATATTACAGAACATATTGCAGATTTGAATGAACAGATGCGAAAGCTTGGTCTGGGACACATCATAGAAGAGGGCAGCGCAAGAAGAACAATACATATTGCTTTAAAGGATATGGGTTATGAACGTCCTTATCCGCTGGAGGGCGGTGTAGACAATAAACAGCGCAGTGCCTCAAGAAAGCGGGCGGATAACCGGGTGCAGGAATTTGTCTGGGCATTTGGTTCGGAAACTGAAGATGCTATAGAGCGGCAGATTGTGGCACAGATAGAACAGCTGAAAAAGACAGGAGATGTGGAAAAGCTGTTACATGGAAGCTGGTCCCATATGGAAGAACTGGACGAAGATGAGTGGCTGGAGCATTTAGAGGAACATTTGAAAGAAATTGTTAATATTTCCGGTAAAGATGAAAGAACGCTGGCTATGCGGTTAGAGGAACATCGACGGGAAGTACATGAGCGTATTGCAAAGGAACATCCGGAACTGGCAGAGCGCTTTAAAGAACGCCGGCATGCGTTAGACGAACATCTGAAGGAACGGAGACCGGAGGTTTATGCGCTGGTAGAGGACTTAAGGGAAAAACGGACTTCAGGAAAGATTTAATTAGGCAGAGACATCTTGCTTTTTCGACAAAATTTGCAGGAACCAGTCTGATAAGCTGAAACAGATTGGAAGGTATTATGTGGGATGAAAAAGGAAAAGCAGGAAAAAAAGGTTTTTACGGTATTAATTGTATGTATTGTGGTTATGGCTTTGATATTTGGATGGATGTCAAAAGACCTTGGGGGTTCAAACCAATACATTGATAAGAACAGCAAACAGAGTTTATCTGAACTGATGGAACAGATGGAGCGTGCTTACCGGAACCGTCTGGAGATTACTTATGAACAGATAGATTCTATTGAAAAATATATGTTCGGGGATGGGGAAAGAGAAGCAGAACTGAAAGATTACCAGAACTATTTTGACTCTATGGAAAGTAATATGGTGCGGGATATTGTCTTTGTTAATGATGAAGGTGAATATCTGTGCATGCGTGGACTGAATGGCAGGATACAGATGCAGGATGGATTGTCGGAATTATTTGGTGAGAATAAAGGAATTGCCCAGTACTGCACCTGGAAGGATGGAGAGGAAATCTTTATAATTGCAAAATCAGTAGATTCTTTTTTGGTCAATGGGGAAGAATATGAAGCAATTGCATTTCTCTTCCGACCACAGATTATTAACGATCTTTTTGTAACGTCTGCTTATAACGGACAGGCTAATATCTATGTCATGGATGAAAACGGAGAAGTGGCATACGCAAGCATTAATAATGAGCCGGGTGAAGTAACTATAAATTATAATCTGTTTGATAGTTACCATGAACAAAAGATTATGAATAAGAAAGATTATGAAAAAGTGAAGTCGGACTATGCAGAACGCAGCTCCGGGTGTATAACCCTGGAACGTGAAAATGAGTCCGACTATTTTTCGTATCGTGCATTAAAAGGAACACAGTATATGATAGCCTGTGAAGTGGACAGTACGATTGTGCAGAATGTACTGGCAGATTATCAGATTATGATGTTGCATATCTGGCTGACAGTGACCTGCATTATCATTGCAATGTTAGCAGCACTGGGTATCAGTATTCTATGGATTTATAATGAAAAGAATAAGGTAGCTTACGCGAGACGAAATGCAATGCAGCAGGCAGAAGCAGCAGAGAAGCTGGAAGAAGTCAATACTGCATTGGAAGAGACGGTGCAGTTTGCAAATACGGCAAAAGCAGAGGCAGAGCGTGCCAATGAAGCGAAAAGTGTATTTTTATCCAATATGAGCCATGATATGCGGACTCCTTTAAATGCGGTTATGGGACTGGCTACACTGATTTCAAGAGATGCTGAAAATCCGGATTGTGTCCGGGAATATGCAAGAAAACTGACTTATTCAGGGGAACATCTGCTTGGACTCATTAATGATGTCCTTGATATGTCGAAGATTGAGGCCGGTAAAACGGTCCTTAATATTACGAACACGAATATTGCTGAACTGGTGGAAGAACTGGATATGATCATCCGTTCACAGACCAGAGAGAAGAGGCAGGAATTCATGATTCATGTACATCGGATAGAAACAGAAGAAGTGGAAGCAGATAAATTACGTCTGAAGCAGATACTGCTGAACATTTTATCCAATGCAGTAAAATATACCCCAAAGGGCGGTAAGATAGTATTTGATATTACCGAAGTACCAAAGAAAAAGGGAAACTTTGCACAGTATCAGTTCCGGATCAGTGATAATGGACAGGGGATGGGTGAAGAGTATCTTAAGAATCTTTTTGATCCATTTAGCCGGGAAGTGCAAAGCACTGTTAATCCTGTTTCCGGAACGGGTCTTGGAATGCCAATTGCCAAGAGTCTGGTGGAGTTAATGGGTGGAAGCATTCATGTGGAGAGTAAACTTGGAAAAGGAACTACTTTTGAGGTGATTTTGAATTTCCGGAAAATAAAGTACCAGGAGAAGGTTAACTGGTGGAAACTGCAGAAGATAAGCCAGGTACTGGTGGTTGATGATGAGAGTGAATCAGGAAGATATATTATGGATACGCTGCATCCGTTTGGGATTGATGTGCAGACAGCAGATTCCGGCGAAATGGCGGTTCATATGGCAGAACAGATGGTAGAAACTGGAAAAACAAAGAGTTGGGATGTTGTAATTATAGACTGGAAGATGCCGGGAATGGATGGTGTTACTACAGCAGAAAAATTGCATCAGATTCTGGGAGAGAAAACAGTATTACTGCTTTTTGCCTATGATTGTAAGGAGATAGAAGAAGCAGCGGGTTATGCTGGAATTCAAAGTATTTTAAGCAAGCCGTTTTTTGTGACAAATTTTAAACGGTGCATCGAACAGGCAAGAAAAGAGCAGCAATTGCAGGGAAAAGGACAAGCAACAGAAAAAGAAAAAATGACATTAAAAGGAATGCGTTTTCTGATAGCAGATGATAATGATTTAAATGCAGAAATATTGGAAGAACTGTTAAAAATGGAAGGTGCAGACTGTGACCGGGCAGTAAATGGCAAGGAAGCAGTAGAAATGTTTGCAAGAGCGGAGGAAGGACGATATAATATTATTTTAATGGACATTAAGATGCCTGTTATGAATGGCTATGATGCAACGAAAGAAATCCGGAGACTTAAGAAGAAAGAAGCAGCGAAAATACCGATTTTTGCCATGACTGCCAATGCCTTTGCGGAAGATATCCGGACCTGTATGGAAGCAGGGATGGATGCACACATTGCCAAACCGGTGGATCTGGATTTATTAGAAGAAAACATCCGGATTTATATGCAGGCAAAAGCATAACAAAAGAAGAAGGGAACAGAAGAATGGGTATTTTTAAGAAACGTCTGACTGTAAATGAAGCAATCAATGCAGCGCATACTTCGGAAAATGCAATTATAATTGACTGCCGGGCAAAGGAAGATTACCAGAAAGGACATGTGGCAGGAACAAAGAATATTCCGCTGGACAAGATAACGGAAGACCGTATTTTGCGGAGATTCCCGGATAAGGAAAAATCTTTTTATATTATAGGAAGTTACAGCTACCGGTCCGAAAAGGCGGTAAAAGCATTTAAGAAATTAGGCTATAAGAATGCCATTTTCGGCGGTTATATGGAGGAACACCACGGAATTCTGGTGAAGTAAGCTTAATGATTAAAATTGTATAAAGTCTATAAAGAATAAGAAAAATGCAGAAAATGTTTGTGAAAAAACAGGAAATTTCTGCATTTTTTTAATGCCAAAATATACAAATTGACGCAAGTGTACAAATTGCATAAAAAAACAACCAAAAAACTGGCAAAAATTGCAGAAGAATATGGAATATTTACACGAAAAAACAGCAAATGGTCAGACCTATTTTCGCAGGAAGAAAACGGTTGCGTTTGCATTTTTTCTTGTTAGAATTTTAACGATTTAAAAATGCCTTAGAGCAGCAGAAGGAAGTGAGACAGATGGATGCTCTGGTAAATAGCCTGATGGAAGAATTGAACTGTGAAACGGTATTTACAATTCCGATTTTCGGAGGCATTCCCATTTATGAATCCGTAGTAGTAACCTGGATTATCATGGCAGTAGTTATTGTGCTGTGCATACTCCTGACCAGGAACTTAAGTGTGGAACATCCGGGACGCAGACAGATTATTCTGGAAACGGCTGTAAACGGGTTGAATAACTTCTTCCGGGATACCATAGGCGAAAATGGAAAGCAGTATATTCCTTATCTTATGACGGTGGCAATCTATATTGGAATTGCCAACTTAATCGGTCTGCTGGGATTTAAACCACCGACCAAGGATATGAATGTTACTGTGGCATTGTCCCTGATGAGTATCATATTGATTGAGATGGCGGGTATCCGTAGGAAAGGAACGAAGGGCTGGCTTAAGAGTTTTGCAGAGCCGATGCCGGTAGTACTTCCAATCAATATTCTGGAGGTCTTTATCAAACCATTGTCGCTGTGTATGCGACTTTTTGGAAATGTATTAGGTTCATTTGTCATTATGGAATTGCTGAAAATGGTAGTACCGGCAATTCTGCCAGCAGTATTTAGCTGTTATTTTGACATTTTTGACGGATTGATTCAGGCATATGTATTCGTATTTCTGACCGCATTGTTCGTCAAAGAAGCAACCGAATAGGGAAGAAAAAACAAAAAGAGAAACAAAAAAGTAGAAAAGAAAAGGAGTGCATATTATGTCATCAACATTATTAGTAGCAATCGGAGCAGGTATCGCAGTATTAACAGGTATTGGAGCAGGACTTGGAATTGGAAAAGCAACATCATCCGCAGTAGATGCAATTGCAAGACAGCCGGAAGCAGAGAGCAAAATCAGCAAATCACTTCTTCTTGGATGTGCATTGGCAGAGGCAACTGCTATTTACGGATTCGTTATCGCATTGTTAATCATCCTCTTCTTAAAATAATAAAGAAAGATTATAGAAAGGCAGGTACGGGAAATGCTTAGCATTAATTTTTGGAATATTTTATGGACCGTTGTAAATCTGCTGGTATTATATGTAGTCTTTCGTAAATTTCTTTATCAGAGAGTCATGAATGTGATTGAGGCAAGAGAAGAAATGGTAAAGAAGCAGTTCGACGATGCAAAGAAAAGCGAAGAAGATGCCAGAAAATTAAAGGCAGATTATGAAGAACGCTTATCGGATGCAAGAACGGAGGCAGACCAGATTATTATTGATGCCAGAGCAAGAGCAGAAGAAGAGCATGCACGCTCGGTAGAGAAGACCCGGGAAGAGACTGAGCATATGTTAGAAAAAGCCAAGGAAGATATTGCAAACGAGCAGGAAAAGGCACAGCAGGCAGCTCAGGCTGAGATTGCCAAACTGGCAGTCATCGCTGCACGGAAAATTATGAAAACAGGTGATGCTCATGACACAGGAAGCAATAAATAACGCAAAGGTATTGTATCGGCTGGGTGCCACAAGACAGGAGGCAGATGAACTCCGGGAGCTTTATGAGCTTACACCGGAACTGCTTAAGGTTCTCACAAGTCCGGTGATTTCCATACATAAGAAGGATGCCGTGATAGAGAAAATTTATCAGGATGCCGGATTATCCAAGGTGCTTGTGAACTATACCAAGATGATGTGCAGACTGGGTTATATCGGAGAAATAGAGGATATCCTGGATGCATTTTATCTCTATTGGGACAGACAGAATCATATCCTGCGTGCAGAACTGACCTGTGCAGGCACACCACAGCCGGAAGAAGAAGCAGAGGCAAGAAAGATTCTTGCAGAGAAATATCCCGACTGTGAGATTGTTCTGACAGAAAAGGAAGATGAGAATCTCTTAGGCGGATACATCATTAAGGTTCATCATAAAGAATATGACAGAAGCTATGAAGGCCGCTTACGTCAGTTGGAAAGAAAATTAACAGGGAGGTGAAGCCTGTGGGCGCAATTAGTGCTGCAGACATAATCTCGATTATCCAGAGCGAGATAGAAGAATTTGACTGGGATGAATCCAGTCGTGAGACCGGTTCCGTAATCTGGGTTGGTGATGGAATTGCAACCATTTACGGAATTGACCATGCAATGTATGGTGAAATTGTTGTATTTGATAACGGTGTCAAAGGAATGGTACAGGATATCAGACAGAATGAAATCGGTGTTATTTTATTCGGCCGTGATACCGGAATCAAAGAAGGAACCAAAGTGGTTCGTACCAGGAAAAAAGCCGGAATCCCGGTAGGGGAAGGCTTTGTTGGAAGAATTATCAATGCATTAGGTGAGCCGATTGATGGAAAGGGCGAGATTAAGGAAGATGATTATCGTCCAATCGAAGAGGAAGCACCGGGCATTGTAGAACGTAAATCAGTAAATACACCAATGGAAACAGGAATCTTGTCCATTGACTCCATGTTCCCAATTGGTAGAGGACAGCGAGAGTTAATTATCGGAGACCGTCAGACCGGAAAGACCTCCATTGCAACAGATACCATCATTAACCAGAAAGGCAAAGGAGTAATCTGTATCTATGTTGCCATCGGACAGAAGGCGTCCAGTGTAGCAAAAATCGTATCTACACTGACCAAGCATGATGCAATGGATTATTCCATTGTGGTTTCCTCAACTGCAAGTGATCCTGCATCCATGCAGTACATCGCACCATATGCAGGAACTGCAATGGCAGAGTACTTTATGCATCAGGGTAAAGATGTGTTAATCGTATATGATGATTTATCCAAACATGCGGTAGCATATCGTGCAATCTCTCTGCTGTTAGAGCGTTCTCCGGGACGTGAAGCTTATCCTGGTGACGTATTCTACTTACATTCCAGATTGTTAGAGCGTTCCAGCCGTTTAAGTGATGAATTGGGCGGAGGTTCCATTACCGCACTGCCAATCATTGAGACACAGGCAGGAGACGTATCCGCATATATTCCGACCAATGTCATTTCCATTACAGACGGACAGATTTTCTTAGAGAGTAACCTTTTCTTCTCAGGTATGCGTCCGGCAGTCAACGTTGGTTTGTCCGTATCCCGTGTCGGTGGTGCTGCACAGACCAAGGCAATGAAGAAGGCATCCGGAAGTATCCGTATCGACCTGGCACAGTATCGTGAGATGGAAGTATTTACCCAGTTTGCATCGGACCTTGATGATATGACCAAGGCACAGTTACAGCATGGAAAAGCATTGATGGAGCTTTTAAAACAGCCACTCTGCCATCCGCTTTCCCTGCATGAGCAGGTAGAGACACTGTGTATGGCAAACCATGGTGTATTTGATAAAGTAGAAACAAAGAATGTAAAACAGTATCAGAATGAGATTCTTGAATATATGGATTTGAAGCATCCGGAAATCGGCAGGGAAATCGAAGAAACCAAAGTGCTTTCCGATGAACTGACCGATAAGATTGTTGCGGCTGCAAAAGAATTCGAAGACAGTAGAAATCAATAGGAATGAGCAGGTGTTGTTATGGCAAATGCAAAGGAAATTCAGGATCGGATGAAGAGTATCAATGATACATTGAAGATTACCAATGCAATGTATATGATTTCTTCTTCGAAGCTGAAGAAATCAAAGAAAATGCTTTCTGACACAGAACCTTATTTCTTTACCCTGCAGTCGGAAATGAGCAGAATCTTAAGACATCTTCCGGATATTGAGGACATTTATTTTAAGACCAACGAAGAGAAAAAGCCGGAAGAACGGATGGTAGGTTATATTGTTATTACGGCAGATAAGGGTCTGGCAGGCTCCTATAACCATAATGTATTAAAGCTTGCAGAGGAGCATTTGAAAGCACATAAAAATAACAAACTGTTTGTATTAGGTGAGTTAGGCCGTCACTATTTTGAACAGCGTGGAATTGAGATTGATAAGCAGTTCCACTATACCGTACAGAATCCGACACTGAATCGTGCAAGAAATATTGCAGAGGAACTTCTGGAACTGTACCGGAAAGAAGAGTTAGACGAAGTCTATATCATCTATACCAGCATGGTCAATGCGATTCAGGAGGAGACACAGATCAGACAGCTGCTCCCACTGAAGAAAGCAAGCTTTAACGTGAAACTGCCTGCAGATATTCCGATGGAGGAACTGGCATTGAAACCATCTCCGGAGGCGGTGATGGATCGAATTGTACCGGATTATGTAGTTGGTTTCATCTATGGAGCGTTAGTTGAGTCTTATTCCTGCGAGCAGAACGCAAGAATGATGGCAATGGAGGCAGCAACCAAAAGTGCCAAAGATATGCTCCATGAGCTGGATATTTTATATAATCGTGCAAGACAGGCGGCAATTACCCAGGAAATAACCGAGGTCATTGCAGGAGCGAAAGCTCAGAAACGGAAAAAGAGGCAGTGATAAGGAGGCTTTTTCATGAAGACAGGAAAAATCATACAGGTGTTAGGACCGGTAGTGGATGTCTCATTTGAAGACGAAGAATTGCCGGCAATCAAAGACGCCCTTGAAGTGAAAAACGGCGATAAGAAGTGCATCATGGAAGTGGCACAGCATATCGGAAATCATACGGTACGTTGTATTATGTTAGCTTCCAGTGAGGGACTTTGCCGTGATATGGAAGTAACCGCTACAGGAAGCGGAATAAAAACTCCGGTCGGAGAGCAGACACTGGGAAGACTGTTCAACGTATTAGGAGAGGCAATCGATGGTGGCGAACCACTGAAGGATGCACCGGAATGGGTCATTCATCGTGAACCGCCGGCATTTGAAGACCAGAATCCGGCAGAAGAAATCTTAGAGACCGGAATTAAAGTTATCGACCTTTTAGCTCCATATGCAAAAGGTGGTAAGATTGGATTGTTTGGTGGAGCCGGAGTAGGTAAAACCGTATTGATCCAGGAGTTAATCAGTAATATTGCAACAGAGCATGGTGGATATTCTATTTTCACCGGTGTTGGAGAGCGTTCCCGTGAGGGTAATGACCTCTGGACAGAAATGAAGGAATCCGGTGTATTAGAGAAGACGGCCTTAGTGTTCGGTCAGATGAACGAGCCGCCTGGAGCACGTATGCGTGTGGCTGAGACCGGACTTACCATGGCAGAATATTTCCGTGATGAGAAACACCAGAATGTGCTTCTTTTCATTGACAATATTTTCCGTTTCACACAGGCAGGTTCTGAGGTATCTGCATTGTTAGGACGTATGCCTTCCGCAGTAGGATATCAGCCGACACTGGCAACTGAAATGGGTGAATTGCAGGAGCGTATTGCATCTACAAAGAACGGTTCTGTTACATCCGTTCAGGCAGTCTATGTACCGGCAGACGATTTAACTGACCCGGCACCGGCTACTACTTTCGCACATCTGGATGCGACCACCGTACTTTCCAGAAAGATTGTAGAGCAGGGTATTTATCCGGCAGTAGACCCGCTGGAATCTACATCCCGTATCTTAGAGGCAGACATCGTTGGAGAAGAACATTATCAGGTAGCCCGGAAAGTACAGGAGATTCTGCAGAAATACAAAGAGTTACAGGATATCATCGCAATTCTTGGTATGGAAGAGCTGGCAGATGAGGACAAGTTACTGGTATATCGTGCAAGAAAGATTCAGAAGTTCTTATCACAGCCGTTCCATGTAGCAGAGAACTTTACCGGCGTAAAGGGTGTTTACGTTCCGTTATCTGAAACCATTCGAGGATTCAAGGCAATCATCGATGGTGATATGGATCAGTATCCGGAAAATGCATTCTTCAACGTAGGAACAGTAGAAGACGTTATCCGTAAAGCAGAAGAGATGGAACACCAGAATGCATAGGAGCTATCATCTTTAGAATAGAGGTACAGGTATGGCAGGAAATACATTTTATTTAAAAATAATTGCAGCAAACCGGGTATTCTATGCCGGCAGATGCCGTTCTCTGATTGTTCCGGAATATGACGGACAGAAAGAGATTTTAGCACACCATGAAGATATGGTCATTGCCATTGATGAGGGTGAAATGCGTTTTCAGCCGGAAGCTACTGCAAATTGGGAATATGCAGTAGTTGGCATGGGTTTTGTGGAAATCGTCAACAACCGTGTGACGCTTCTGGTAGAAACTGCAGAGCATCCGGAAGAGATTGATGTTGCCCGTGCCAGAGAAGCAAAAGAACGTGCCGAGGAGCAGATGCGGCAGAAGCAGAGCATCCAGGAATACTATCATTCCAGAGCATCCTTATCCCGTGCCCTGACCCGACTGAAGGCAACCAGCAAGTACCAGTAAGCAACAGGAAAGTTGTGGTATGCTGTGATAGTGTTATAAATGAAGATATAATATAGATAGAACCGGAAATAGAATTCGAAATAGGATTATAGCAGGAAACCCGCAGATTATCTGTTTGAAAACAGGTGGTCTGCGGGTTTCTTGAGCTGCCGGTGGCAGGTTCTATAGGTATCAAATATTTATGTAATATAAAAGTTATTTCATGAGTGCAGTAACGTCCTCTAAAGGAAGATTACAAAGTTCTGCGATTTCCTTTACATCAAATTTTCCGGTATTCAATAGACGAAGGGCGGTATCGGTAGAAGCCTGCTTTAATCCTTGCTCAATCCCCTGTTCAACGCCTTGTTTTAATCCCTGCTCAACACCGGCGTCAAATTCAGCTTTTCTCAGTTTTTTCTCTTCTTCAACTTTATCATATTCAAAAATACTCATAGCAATTACCTCCGCCTGATTCTTCCTAAGAAAATCTGCCAGAATATTTTCCTGAATGCATTCGGTGACAGCCTTTTGTACGGCATCATCCAAAGGCATCTGTTCTGCAAAGGAACGAACCTTTGCAACATAAATGGAATATTCCTTTAATATCTGGCAATGGGACATTAACTCGGTGTTGTGTCCTGCGTTTACATTGAATGTAGTAACAATAAGTTCCAACGATGGATTGTCGGTTGCATGATAAAAAGCATCTGACAAACGGCTGGTATAGCAGTCATCTATCGGTGTGCTTCCATTATAAAATACAATAAAATGGGGATTTGGAATTTTTTGTAGTGCAGAAGAATACAGGGATTTCTTATCCACAAGTTTCTGGTATTCCGCTGCGATGTAGAATAAATCCCGAAGCGGAATATTTGGATTCATTGTGGACTGATGCTCGTATAGATAGAGATTCATGTCCAGAATAAAAGCCAGATCGTTCTTCATTCCCATGTAAATGGCATTTTCCAGGGTTACAATTTCAAGTGCACCGGAATCCGTGTAATGACTGTTATTAACTGCATTATAAAGGGATAATAGTGCTTCCTTATCCGAAAATAACATCCGGAAAACAGTGTCCTTAAATTTGCGGTTCGCCACCGGTGTGAGTTTCGTTGCTTCGTTTGTTTCATGTGTTTTTCCTGTCATAGGCAAGTCCTCCTTGTGTGTGGCAGGAGGATAAGCAGCAATAGAAAATAAATATCATATCCAGTGGCAAAAGATTACCTGCTATCGAATAATGGCAGGTATTTCCATACTGTATCGCTCCTGCTTTTTAGTTAAATAGTGAATCAAAAGCATAGATAGATACAGAAATGCTGGGTTCTATGCAGAACCGGATTTGAACTATAGAAAGTGCCATATAGATTGTATAATATATGCTTTTTCACATTTTAACATAGGAAGAGGGCAGGAGCAAGACAGAAAAATTATTCCGCGTCCATTTCCGCCTTAATTTCATCTTCGGTTGCCGCCATTGCCTGTAAAGTCATGGTAAGCAGTTTCTCTAAATCCCAGCCAAGCTGAGTGGCACCGCGCTCGATGACCTCGCGGGAACATCCGGCAGCAAAGCCTTTGCTTTTATATTTCTTCTTTAGGGATTTTAATTCCATATCTTTCGTGCTTTTGGACGGACGCATCAGTGCGGCTGCCCAGATAAGACCGGTTAATTCGTCTGCAGCAAATAAGACCTTTTCCATTTCGTGAAGCGGTTCCACATCAATGGTTGTGCCACATTCTACGGTAATGCCGTAGCCGTGGGAGCAGACCACATGAATAATGTCATCCGAAACGCCGCCATCCTTTAACAATTCCGGAGCCTTAAGACAATGCTCGGCAGGATATAATTCGAAGTCGATATCGTGAAGCAGTCCCACGATACCCCAGTATTCAGCATCCTCGCCATAGCCTAATTTATTGGCATACCATTTCATAACAGCTTCAACCGTAAGCGCATGCTGAATATGAAAAGGGTCTTTGTTATATTTTTTCAGTAATGCAAAAGCATCATTTCTTGTAATGTGTTCCATTTTTTCGACCTTCTTTCTTTTGGCAGTTCAGTAAAATACTTCAGTAAAAATATACACCGGATAAAATAAATGTGCAAATCAAATTAGTGTGGAAAGAGGGCATTTTTTGCATATGGCATCATTATCCAAAGAACTGCTGCAGGGATTGTTAAGAGGAAAGCTTGGTTTCAACGGAATGATTACTACAGATGCCACCAATATGGTAGGCTTTGGCTGTGCCGGAAGACGTAAAGAGCTGCTTCCGAAATTCATCAATGCAGGCTGTGACATGCTTTTATTTACGAAGAATCTGGAAGAGGATTACGAGACTGTTTTAGAGGCAGTTAAGAGTGGCATAATTTCAGAAGAACGTCTGAATGAGGCGGTTACTTATATTTTGGCAACAAAAGCATCTTTGAAGCTGCATGAGAAACAGAAATCGCATACTCTGATTCCGGATGAGTCCGCCCTTGATATTTTGCGTTGTAAGAAGCATATTGACATGGCATATCAGGTATCCGATAAAGCAATTACACTGGTAAAGGATGAGCAGAATCTTCTGCCACTTTCTAAGGATAAATATAAGAAGGTACTGACCATCGTATTAGGAGATACCATCAGTGCCAGCGGAAAACCGGCAGTGGGAGACCACCAATCGGATATAATGCACCTTGAAGAGAACCAAAAAGAAATCCTTTTACTGGTACAAAAAAGTAATCGAAAGTAACGGAGAAATTCTAAGATAAACGGCTGTTATTATCTTAAAAAATATTGCATATTTACGAAAAAATAGGAAAAAAAGTAAAAAAAACCCCTTGTTCTATCGGAAAACCTGTTTTATAATAGAGGGAAAAATGAACAGGCAATACGGAGGAAGAAGTAGAAATGAACAAGAAACTGATTATCGTAACATCACCGCCAGCTTGTGGGAAAACATATATTTCAAAAGAACTGGCAAAGAGATTAAATCATATTGTATATCTGGATAAGGATACTTTAATTACATTATCTAAACAGATTTTTGTAGTGGCTGGACAGCCATATAATAGAAGCAGTGATTTCTTTGAGAAGAACATTCGTGATTATGAATATGAATGTGTCGTAAATCTGGCACTGGAGGCATTGGAGTATGAAGATCTGGTTCTTATCAATGCACCATTTACAAGAGAAATCCGTGATATGGAATATATCAAAGGCCTGAAAGCCCAGCTGGCAAAGAAAGATGCTACATTAGTAACAATCTGGGTACAGACAGATCCGGAAATCGTTCATGAGAGAATGATTACCAGAGCATCTGACCGTGATGACTGGAAGTTAGAGCACTGGGATGAATATATTGCATCCTGTAACTTTGAGATTCCGGAAGATCTGCATGATCCGAATGTAAAAGATGATTTACTGATTTTCAATAACAACAATGATGAAGAGTTTGAAAAGTCAATGAAAGAGATTACTGGAATCTTAAATGAGACTATCAATCAGGACTAATTACATAGTTTAAAAGTGGAACCCCGGGCAAAATGCTTCTTATGGGAAGAGAAGTATTTTGCCCGGGGATTTTTTACTTTACAGGAAATTGCTTTCCTGTAAAGTAAAAAATGCTCCGCGAGGATGTACCAAGGCACATTCTTTTTTGTAACAGAATGTGGAGAACTTTTTGTATTTGTGCTATGATGTGAATATGTGGAGCATATATGGAATGGATATCCGGCTGTTAAAAGAGCATCCGGAATATAAAGAACAAATAAAATTGCTTCCCACACGTTGGGAGAAGGTAAATAAAATAAAAAAAGAAGAGGACAGACTGCGGAGTATTGCTGCAGGCATCCTGCTTTCCTATGGGTTACGGGAAAATGGCATAGATTTAGATGCCTGTCAGCTTATAATGGGAACCCATGGCAAGCCGCAGGTGGCAGGCTGTGAGGGACTGCATTTTAATCTGTCTCACACAGGAAACTATGCAGTGGCGGTATTTTCTGATGCACCGGTTGGAATTGACATCGAACACCGGAGAGCATTAAAGCAGACGCTTTTGGACAAGTGCTTCACAAAGGACGAGCAGGCATGGATACAAAGCCAGCCGGATAAAGAAATGGCATTTGTACGCCTCTGGACAGCCAAGGAAAGCTATGTAAAATGGAGTGGAGAAGGAATTACCTTTCCCTTAAAGAGCATTGCAGTTCACCGGAGGGAGAATGGCATCGCATCTTATCCGAAGAAAGATGGCATCGCATTTTACCGGGAAGGCATCCAGCAGCCGGTAAGCTTCGCAGAGTATGATGAGATACCGGATTACCACATCTGCGTGTGCACGGAGTCTGAGAAAGAAAATGTGGCAGAAATTATATGGCTACAAGAAGACAGCTTCTCATGAGCAATGTCAGCGCATGATTTACATTTGCTGTCTGCTAATTATGGGGCGGGGGAAGTGACAGAAAGGTAGAAGAAGGATGAAAAAATATAACACTGTTATCTTTGACTTGGATGGAACCTTATTAAACACATTAAAGGATTTGACTGATGCAACCAATTATGCATTGGAAAAATATGGACAGCCACAGCACAGTATAGAGGATGTCCGGAAATTTGTCGGAAATGGCATCCGCAAGCTGATTGAGCGTGCGTTAGAGGGCGGAGAGGAAAATCCGGAATTTGAGCATGTATTTGCAGCTTTTAAAGAATATTATGGTGAGCATTGTAATGATACCACCTGTCTTTATCCGGGCGTGGAAGAAATAATTACTTCCTTAAAGGGACAGGGCTATCGCCTTGCAATTGTTTCAAATAAAGCGGATTTTGCAGTAAAGGAATTACAGCAGATTTATTTTAAAGGAAAGATTGAAGTTGCCATTGGAGAAAAAGATGGCATTCGTAAGAAACCCGCACCTGACACTGTTATGCAGGCGTTAAAGGAGCTTGGAAGCAGCAGGGAAGAAGCGGTCTATGTAGGCGATTCTGATGTGGACATTGCAACAGCAGCAAATTCCGGTATGCCATGTATCAGTGTGACCTGGGGATTCCGGGATGTTCCATTTTTAAAGGAGCATGGAGCAACACATCTGGCAGCTAGTGCTGAAGAATTGTATGCAATTTTAGATGAATTCAATGCGTAAAAAGGAGAATGGCAAATGGAAATTATCCGACAGATGCAGGAGCGGAAGGACTTGACGGAACGGGAAAGAAATATTCGTGATTATCTGATGGAACATCCGGAGGCTGTCATTTCCATGACAGCAAAGCAGTTGGGGGAAGTTTCTTATAGCAGTACTGCTGCTGTAAGCCGCTTTTGCCGGAAAATCGGCTGTCAGGATTATGGAGAATTCCGGCTGCGTTTCCTAAGTGAATTGCAGAGTACGGAGGGTGGACAGGAGACGACCACAGAGCATTTTGTAATACAGCAGCAGGAAAATGCCATGACCATTATGAATAAGATTGCGGACATTGACACCCTTGCCGTTGAAAAGACAAAGCGTCTTCTTACGATTGATCAGCTGGCGCGGGTGGGAAAAATGGTGCATGAGGCCAAGTACATTGATTTCTATGCCTTTGATATGAATATACATCTGGCACGCTACGGCTGCAGTCAGTTCTTCCATTGCGATAAGGTGGCAAATACTTATGCGGAAGATAATATACAAAGGATGATGGCATTGCAGAATAATGAAAATCATCTGTCCATCATGATTAGTCATACCGGAAATAATAAGAAGCTGGTGGAACTGGTAAGGGATTTACATCGGGCAAAAGCAAAAACCATTCTGATTACATCCCAGGGCAAAAGCAGGATGAAAGCATATGTGGATGAGGTTCTGCTGACACCAAGAACACTGACAGAGTGTGGAAGTATCCGGATGGAAGGACTGTGGACAGTGGCATTTTCCGCAGCAACAAAATACCTTCTGGATGTTATGTTTGCAATGGAATTTTCTGCCGGTTATGATGAAAATATAAAACTGAGCAAGCAATATTATGAGATTGGTGCAAAGAACCTGTGTGATACAGAAAAATCATAGCAATAAAATGAAACAAAATTTCAAGATTTCATTCATAAGAGCCGGTTCTTTTGAAACGATCATTCAAAATCCGTCACACTTGTTGCAGAGAACAGAAAACATGTTATCCTTGGACTGTAAGGAAGACATCGCCATATGTCCCTTGCATTTATAGCATGTTGGAGCCCGGAAAATAAATTCCGGGCTCCGTTAAAAAAGGAGTGACGCATATGAAATTAAAGAAGAAAATGAAACGAATGTTAGAAGCAAATCTGATGAATGTAATACTTGCAACAGAGCAACAGGGATTAAAGAAACTGATGATTCATTTCTTAGAGACTTTATAACTAGAATTTTGATAACTGCAATATTACATTTATAAAATAAAAGTATTATCAGGAGGGAGACGCATATGAGCATAACAGTAAATCTTTATTACACCGGTGAAAATGGAAATGCATTAAAGTTTGCCCGGGAGATGGAAAGCAGCGGAACGGCAGATGCAATCCGCCGGGAAGAGGGCAATTTAAGGTATGAATATTTTATACCGATGCAGGATGAGAAAACGGTGCTTTTAATAGACAGTTGGGAGAACCAGCAGGCATTAGATGTGCATCATGCTTCTCCGATGATGCAGACCATTGCGGCATTGAGGGATAAATACGACCTTCACATGAGAGTAGAACGTTACGTATCGGACGATGAAACCACGCAGGATGATAAATTCATTCGAAAATAAGCAGTATATCTATGATGGCAATGATCGGAATATTCTTGCCAGATATTGTAAAGGAAAATTTGTGGCAAAACCATTTGCATAGCAGACATTGCATAGAATACGAAAGAAGACACGGGGTATGTTCAGACAAACAACAGTTGGTTGAAACATACTTCGTGTCTTTTACGTTGCTAAGAAGCTATAAAGCACTATCTATGACAGAACCTGCATGTAGAAAGTTTATCCGTGCAGTCCGGTATACAACTGATAATATTTACCCTTCTGGGCAAGTAGTTCGTCGTGGCTGCCCCGTTCAATAATGCGGCCCTGCTCTAATACCATGATACAGTCACTGTTCTTAACAGTGGAGAGACGGTGGGCAATGACAAAGGTTGTTCTGCCTGCCATCAGTTTATCCATACCATCCTGAACGATACGCTCGGTTCTGGTATCGATGGAGCTGGTTGCTTCGTCAAGAATCAGTACCGGAGGATTGGCAACAGCTGCACGGGCGATGGCAAGTAACTGACGCTGTCCCTGGCTTAAGTTGGCACCATCACCGGTCAGCATGGTATTGTAACCATCCGGAAGATGGCGGATGAAGGAATCAGCATTGGCAAGCTTTGCAGCAGCGATAACTTCATCGTCGGTAGCATCCAGTTTACCGTAGCGGATATTTTCCATTACGCTGGCGGTAAAGAGGTGGGTATCCTGTAATACGATGCCAAGAGAGTGTCTTAAGTCAGCTTTCTTAATCTTGTTGATATTGATACCGTCATAACGGATTTTACCATCCTGGATATCATAGAAACGGTTAATCAGGTTCGTAATGGTGGTCTTACCAGCACCGGTAGAACCGACAAAAGCAATTTTCTGACCGGGAGTAGCAAATAATTTTACATTGTGTAAGACGATCTTATCATCATTATATCCAAAGTCTACATCATCGAAGACCACATCTCCCTTTAACTCTACATAGTCAATGGAGCCGTCTGCCTGATGCTGGTGTTTCCAGGCCCAGCGTCCGCTTCGGGTATTGGAGGTCTCTACAAGCTTTTCTCCGTCTTTTTCTACATTGACAAGAGTAACATAACCTTCATCTGTTTCCGGTGTTTCATCCAAAAGGGTGAAGATTCGCTCGGAACCTGCCATAGCCATAACAATACTGTTTAACTGCTGGCTGACCTGGTTGATTGGCATATTAAAGCTTTTGTTAAAGGTTAAGAAACTTGCCAGTCCGCCCAGTGTAAATCCGCCGATGCCATTTAAGGCGAGGACACCACCAACCATGGCACAGAGTACATAACTGATGTTACCAATCTGGGCATTTGCCGGCATTAAGATATTGGCAAATTTGTTGGCATTGTCAGCACTGCGGAAAAGCTGGTCATTTAATTTGTTAAAAGCTTCGATACTTTCTTCTTCGTGGCAGAAGACTTTAATTACCTTCTGACCATCCATCATTTCTTCGATAAAACCATTGGTTGCACCAAGGTCACGCTGCTGAGCAATAAAGTATTTACCACTTTTCCCGGCAAGATTTTTCGTGACAAGGAGCATGACACCAACCATTACAAGAGTAAGAACAGTCAGTGGGATATTCAGGATAATCATGTAAATCAGTACACTGACAATGGTAATGACACTGTTGATTAACTGCGGAATACTCTGGCTGATCATCTGACGAAGGGTATCAATGTCATTGGTGTATACAGACATGATATCGCCGTGGGCATGCGTGTCAAAGTATTTAATGGGCAGTGTTTCCATATGGGTAAACAAATCGATTCGCAAATCATTTAAAGTACCCTGCGTAACATATATCATAATCTTAGAATAAGCAAAGGTACTTAAAACTCCCACACCGTAAAAGCATGCAACACGAAGGATGGCAGCAGCCAGCGGTGCAAAGTTCTTATCCGGTGAATTCAGAATCGGGATAATATAGCTGTCAATCAGGGTTTTCATAAACATGGTTCCCTGGGTGTTGGCAAGAACACTTAGTACAATAAAGACAAGTACCAGGAAGCAGGCAATTCCGTATTTCCGGAAAATGTAAGCCATCAGACGGCAGAATAATTTGCCCGGATTCTTTACTTTCCTTTTTTCAGCCATTACTGAGCACCTCCATTCTCATCAAAGTCACCACCGCCGCCGGTCTGGGATTCATAGACATCACGGTAGATGGCATTATTTGCTAATAATTCTTCATGGGTTCCAAAGCCGTTAATCTTACCTTCATCTAAGACAATAATGCGGTCAGCACTCTGGACACTGGAGATTCGCTGGGCAATAATCAGCTTGGTTGTACCCGGAATCTCTTCGGCAAAGGCTTTGCGGATTTTTGCATCAGTTGCGGTATCTACGGCACTGGTGCTGTCATCCAGAATCAGAATTTTCGGTTTCTTTAAGAGGGCACGGGCAATACAAAGACGCTGCTTCTGACCACCGGATACGTTGGTTCCCCCCTGTTCGATGTATGTATTGTATTTATCCGGAAAAGTGTTGATAAAATCATCGGCACATGCTAATTTGCAGGCACGGATACATTCTTCTTCCGTAGCATTTTTATTGCCCCAGCGCAGGTTATCAAGAATTGTACCGGAGAAAAGTACGTTTTTCTGCAGTACAACGGCAACCTGGTTACGCAGGGTATCAAGGTCATACTTTCTTACATCAATGCCGCCAACGGAGACAGAGCCTTCATTTACATCATACAGACGGCTGATTAAGTTCACCAGACTGGACTTGGAACTTCCGGTTCCGCCTAAGATACCGATGGTTTCACCGGAATGAATAGACAGATTGATATCGGAAAGAACCGGCTCAGCCGCATCTTCTTTATAGCTGAAGGTAACATGGTCGAAGGTAATACTTCCGTCTTTTACTTCCATAACCGGATGCTTTGGGTTATTTAAGTTACTCTTTTCGTTTAATACTTCAGAAACCCGGCGGGCACTGGCAACACTCATGGTAATCATGACAAATACCATGGAGAGCATCATCAGGCTCATCAGAATATTCATACAGTAGGTTAAGAGACTCATCAGCTCACCGGTAGTGAGGCTGCTGTTTACAATCATCTTTGCACCAAGCCAGCTGATTAAAAGAATACAGGTATATACCGTAAACTGCATGGCAGGAGCGTTGAAAACAACAACATTTTCAGCCTTTACCAGGAGCTTGTAAATATTTCCGCTGGCTTTCTTAAAAGTAGAAGCTTCATGGTCTTCACGGACATAAGCTTTTACGACACGGATAGCGGAAACATTTTCCTGGACTCTTGCATTTAAGTCATCATATTTTGGAAAAGCTTCATTAAAATATTTGGTAGCAAACCGGATGATGATAGCAAGCACACCACCTAAGAGGATAACGGCAATCAGATAAACGCTGGCAAGCTTCGGACTGATAAAGAAGGACATTGCCATGGCACAAATCAGACTGGCCGGTGCTCTCGTACACATGCGGAGGATCATCTGGTAAGCATTCTGCAGGTTGGTGACGTCGGTAGTCATACGGGTAACAAGACCTGCAGTGCTGTATTTATCAATGTTAGCAAAGGAAAAGGTCTGAATATTTTCAAACATGGATTTCCTTAAGTTGCGGGCAAATCCGGTGGATGCCCGGGCACCATATTTTCCACCCATAATTCCGGCAAACAGGGAGAAGCATGCAGCAACGACCATCCAGGCACCGACTACATAGATGTGATGGATGTCACCCTTGTTGACACCATTATCAATGATGGAAGCCATCAGAAAAGGAATTAAAGTTTCCATCAGAACCTCAAGAATCATAAAGACAGGAGTTAAGATGGAATCACGTTTAAATTCTTTAATCTGGGCAGCTAAAGTCTTTAACATAAATTTCACTTCCTTTTTTCTAAATTGTATGCTATAACATAAATGTTAGCATACTAACAGATATTGTTATATAACAATATTTTTTATATGTCAATGAATTTTTCGGGAAAGAAAAGAAGGATTATGAAATGTGCAAAGAGAGAAAACTTGGAAACGATATCCGGGTCATACACAATATGATAGGGATGTACTGCGACCGGTATGGTGCGGATCACCGAGATGGTGTGGCACCGATGCAGGGGCGGACACTGGGCTTTTTATATTGTAATAAAGATAAGGTCATCTGCCAGAAGGACATCGAGCAGGAATTCTTAATTTCCAGGGCAACGGCAAGCAAAATGTTACAGTCCATGGAGAAAAAGGAGCTGATTACCAGAAAAGAACTAAAAGAGGACGCACGATTAAAGCAGATTCTTCTGACGAAAAAAGGGGAACAGCAGCATTTGAAAATGATGAACTTTTTTTCTGGAGTGGAGAAGCTCCTGGTGGATGGAATGACAAAAGAGGAAGCGGATGAGCTATCCTCTCTTTTAAAGCGGGTGCGCCATAATCTTGAGAAGAATCTGTAAAGCTTAGGAAAAGACATAAGGAAAAGAGAAGGTTCTACTTCCTATATATATGACTTTTTGCTATAATAGATGCAAACGAAGAAAAGGGAGGAGCAGGAGATGATTATTTTCTGGTTAGCACTTTTTGTAATATTACTGATTATAGAGATTATTACGGTAGGACTGACAACCATCTGGTTTGCAGGCGGAAGCATGGCAGCCCTGATTGTGGCAGCAGTAGGAGGTCCAGTCTGGCTGCAGGTAATTTTATTCCTTGTGGTATCTTTTGTATTGTTATTCTTTACAAGACCATGGGCAGTAAAATATTTAAACCCGCATAAGACCCGGACGAATTACGAGGATGCCATCGGAAAGACCGTACGTGTAACCATGAAGATTGACAATATCGAAGAGACAGGAACAGCTGTATTAAACGGACAGGAATGGACGGCAAGAAGCAATGACGATGCAGTTACCATAGAAGCAGATACTACTGCAGAAGTTGTGGCAATAAGTGGTGTCAAACTGATTGTAAAACCACAGTAGAGTAAGAAAAGATAAGGCAGGCGATTGCATATGAAACTTGGAATGGTATTTGAAGGCGGAGCCAGCAGGACAATTTTTTCCTGTGGAGTGGCAGACGCATTTCTTGAAGAAAATATAATGCCTGATTATTTTATCGGCGTATCGGCAGGAATAGCCTTTGGCTTATCCTATTTGTCAAAGCAGCACGGCAGAAACTTAGAGCTTGCAAGAAAATATATGTCAGATGGCAATTATCAGGGATTTAAGTTCTTATTTGATAAGAACCGCAAGACCTTTTATAATCTGGATTACGTCTTTGATGAAGTGCCAAATAAATTACTGCCCTTTGATTATGATGCATTTGCAGCATTTCCGGGACAGGTGGAAGCAGCAGTGACCAACATTCATTCCGGTAAAGCAGAGTATCTTGAAGTGCCAAGAGACAGCTCCAGCATGTCAGTTATCGAAGCAAGCTGTGCACTTCCGGTATTTTTTAAGCCGGTGCAGGTAGGCAGACGCTATTATCTGGATGGCGGCGTGGCAGATTCCGTTCCATTTGAGAGGGCATTAGAGCAGGGCTGCGATAAGGTAATTGTCGTACTGACAAGAGAGCGTGGCTATGAGAAGCATACGGATGGAGGAACGAAGATTTCTTCTGCATTATATCGGCGTTATCCAAATATCGTAAAGGATTTGAAGGAGCGTCCGGCAAAATATAATGAGTCCATGCAAAAATTATTCCGGTTGGAAAAAGAAGGACGCGTTTTTGTAATTGCACCGGATACGACCCATGGGGTAGGCAGAACCGAAAGTGACCCGAAGCGGTTAGAAGAATTATACGAAGAAGGTTATCTTGAGGGAAAAGAACAGATGGTAGCATTAAAGAATTATTTGAAGAAGTAAGAAGCAGGAATGATGAGTGAACAGATAGAGCAGGAAAAAACAATTCATTATAATGATGCAAAGATCTGGCAGATTGCATTTTTTTCCATGAATAATACAGCAGCAAATCTGTATCTGGCTTTGATGGGCTATATCTCATACTATGCCAATTCCATGGCTGGCTTTTCTGTTGTGTTGATTTCTTCACTGGTAACAGCAATGAATATTTTTGATGGTGTAACTGACCCTGTGGTTGGTTTTCTGTTGGATAAGAGTAAAGGACGGTTTGGAAAATTCCGTCCTTTTATGGTGGCTGGAAATATACTGATGGCAGTCAGTGCTGTTCTCCTGTTTGCGACAACACATCTGATTCCAAAGTGGGTACGGATTCCGTATTTTATTATTATCTATGCAATTTTTATTATCGGATATACCTTTCAGACTGTGGTTGCCAAATCGGGGCAGACGATTATTACCAATAATCCGAAGAAACGCCCGCTGTCCACTTATTTCGATTCCATTTTCATCATGGCGGCATATGGCGGCAGTGCCTTGTTTGTAGCTAATTATCTGGTGCCGAAATACGGTGGATTTACCAACGAAGAACTGTATGTGGAATATGTATTCTGGGTTGTGGTATTGTCAGCACTGGCAACACTTTTGGCGGTAATCGGAATCTGGAAGAAAGACCAGCCGGGACGCTATGAACATCAGCAGACTCAGAAGATTAAGGTGTGGGATTTTTTCTTGATTTTAAAACAGAACAAGCCAATCCGTATGCTGATTATGGCAGCCTGCACCAACCGGTTTGCGGCAACGGTATACAGCCATACCACGGTAGGCGTTATGCTTTATGGCATCATGATGGAAAATTATGGAATCGCCGGATGGATTGGTGTGGTGGCAGCATTGCCAACGCTTTTGGTAGTGACCGTTGGCATCCGGGCAGCACAACGGATGGGACAGAAGAAGGCACTGGTATTATTTACGGGACTTGGCATTTTCTTCCAGTTACTATTGATTGTGGTATTGATGCAGGACAATATCAATACGGTTACTTTTAATCTCAAACATTTTAATGCCATTTCCTTCTGGTTTATGTTATTCTTTGTATTATTAAATGGTTGTAAGTCCATTACAAATAATATGGTGGTGCCGATGATTGCAGACTGCTCCGATTATGAGCAGTACCGCAGCGGTAAATTTGTACCGGGACTGATGGGAGCACTGTTTTCCTTTGTAGATAAAATTTTTGCAGCACTGGGAACGGCATTTGTAGGACTGGTAATGTTACTGATTGGATATAATAAAACATTTCCGCAGATTGGTGATGCCTTGACACCGGTATTGCGTTATACAACCATATTCCTATTTTGCGGAACACCGATTATCGGCTGGGTAAGTTCTTTGATTGCGTTGAAATTTTACCGGCTGGACAAGAAGAAAATGAATGAAATTGCGGCAGCATTGCAGGAGGAAGAGATAGAATGAAAATCGTTTTTTTAGATGCAAAATCAATTGGAGAGGATATTGATTTATCCGCATATGATGCATTGGGAGAAGTTATAAAATATGATTTCTCGACAGCAGAGGAAGCGGCAGTACGAAGCGTGGATGCAGATGTGCTGGTACTAAATAAAGTAGAAGTTAACGAAAAGACCATTGGAAATGCAAGCCACTTAAAGCTTGTGTGTGTGACGGCAACCGGAACGAATAATCTCGATAAGGCATACCTTGAAAAACGTGGTATTGCATGGCGCAATGTAGCGGGATATTCCACGGAATCGGTGGCACAGCATACCTTTGCCATGCTGTTTTATTTACTGGAAAAACTGCCTTATTATGACCGCTATGTAAAAGATGAAAAATATATCGGAGATAAAATGTTTACCCACTTTGATAAACATTTCGGAGAGCTGGCAAAAATGACCTGGGGCATTATCGGACTTGGAAATATCGGAAGAAGAGTTGCAGATATTGCAAAAGCCTTTGGCTGTCGTGTCATTTACTATTCCACTTCCGGACGAAACAGCCAGCCGGGCTATGAGCGTGTCAGCTTCGAAGAACTGTTAAAGGAATCGGATATTGTATCTGTTCATGCACCGTTGGATGAAAACACGTTGGATATGATGAATAAAGAAGCTTTTCATCAGATGAAGAAAACGGCTATTTTCTTAAACCTTGGAAGAGGACCGATTGTGGTAGAAGAGGATTTGGCAGAAGCCTTGGAACAGGGTGAGATTGCGGCAGCAGGACTGGATGTCCTCCGGGTAGAACCGATGAGTCCGGAAAATCCGCTGCGCAGAATCAAAGACAGTGAGAAATTACTGATTACGCCGCATATTGCATGGGCGAGTGTGGAAGCCCGCACCCGCCTCATGGAGATTATCTGTGGTCAGATTCAGGAATTTTTCTATAATGGAAGTCCGGAATCATAAGAGTTGTTTCCTAGCTCTAAGGAAAGTGCATCTAACTGTTCCCGGTAAACCGGCGTTCCGATTGGAAGCGTAAACAGTCTTGCAGTTTTATTTAAGATGGACTGATACCGGGTTCCCGCAGTATCCAAAAGGTCAAAGAAGGACTCATGGGAGACATCTTCTTTGTTCCATGGATTCCGCCAACGGAAATGACGAAGATTCAGCGGGTCTACCGTAAAAGTAAAGTAGTCACTTGGAATCAACGGAGAAATACATGCATAACCTAAAGTCTTTGCTTCGATTTTACGGGCAAGGACTTTTTTCTTGCCCTGCGGGTCACGAATCCATGCGGTATTAAGCTGCACAGCTTTTAAGGCAGCCTGCATGGAGCGGTAAGTAAAGCGGTACTCTTTATATGTGGAGCTGTAAGTCTTTAATAATAAAGAAGCAATGATGTGCCGTTCCTTCCGGCTGATGTGCAGGGTGGCACTCTGGTTGAATTCAGATGGCGCACAGTTCTTATAATAGGTAAGAAGCTCTGCATCAATATCTGTTTCCAGATATACATGATGACCAAAATAACCCTTATCATAAGTGCCATAGTGTGACTTGGCAAAGATATATGGATGACAGGTAGTATCTAAGACATAATGTCCAAGAAAACCGCAGATATAGGAAATGGCAATCTGCTGCTCCGTCTCTTCCAAGAACATGTCCTTACTTTTTAAAAGCTGGATAAGAAAAACACCGGTATTTTTGTGGTGTGCCAACTGCCCGATATTTCCGGAAGAGCGAAGGTAGGACGGCAGGTAATAAAAGAAAATATCCGGTCCCTGTAAGCCCATACAGAATGCATGCGGAAATTTACGGATGCAGGAAACAAAATCCGGTTCCTCTAATTCACGAAAAGAATTCAGTCCAAATAAATAGTGGGTGGTAAATCCTGGCATAACAACAATCCTTTCAACTAATTATATTTTAAGTGATTGCAGCAAATTTTAAAGGGGTGAGTTTTTTGCTATTTAAAAGTGTCTTTTTCGGCTATAAAATACCGCAGTTCTAAAGTGCATGTTTTTCTTTCTGTGATAAAAACCGTCTTTCCAATGTTTGACAAAAGTACTGCACGGTTCGCCGAAATGCGGATGCATGATAAGGGCTGTTAGGGGCACCCGGAATTTCGTCTGGCATCCGGCAACGCTGGCACAGGACGTGCCAGCGAGGCGCATCTGAACATGGATGTGAATTTGCGCCGGTTGCCAGAACGAATGAAATGTAAATCGAAATTCCCAGTGCCCCTTGCAGGCTTTATGTCGCATCCGCATCCGGCGGACCGTGCGGTACTTCCGTCAAAGCAGGCGGAAAGACAGTTTACAATCAAGAAAAACATGCACTAAGAACTGCAGGCATTTCATATCAAAGAAAAAGATATCTTTTGAATATCAAAAACTCACCATTTAGAATTTCTTTCGTTGCAATCGCTTATATATAGATAATTAAAGTATAGCACTTTTTGCCAGGAAATATAATACAGAAGTTTGACAAAAAATGGATATTTGATATAATCCTGTGTGTGACGAATAATCCATGGAGATACGTGGTAAAATAGACAGGCAGCAGAGGAAAAAGAGAACTGGGAGTGAGGTTTTATTAATAAGCGGACAAAGCAAATACTGAAACTGGTTTTTGTAATTGCCATCGTAGCAATTATCATTTATACGTTCCGGGATTCAGCCGGACCAATTTTAAAGGAGCTTTCTACAACTGCACCTTGGGTGGTCATTACCATCTGCGGTGCCGGTGTTATGTATAATGTGGTAGAAGGATGGATTAATTATTCCTTCGCAAAGCAGTATAATCCACAGTTTACATACCGGATGGGTGTAGAGAGCGCCTTTTATTGCTCATTTTACCGTGTGGCAACCTTAGGCAGTGGTGCCGGTGTGGCAGCGGTATATTATTTCAATGAAAAAGGAATTCCGGTTTTTCAGGGAACCGGAATGTATATGGTAGAGTATGCGATTCATAAAGTAACGATTGCAATCTTTTCCATTATTTTCTTCCTGTTAAATTTCGGATTTATGAAGGAACATTATTCCGAATATTTTAATCTTCTGATTGCAGGATATGCGTTGACGGCAGTGATAGCAACTGCATTACTTTTATTCTGCTGTTCAAAGAAGTTCCATGAAATTTTACTTTTCCTGGTGGACAAGCTGAACCGCAAAGGAAAATTTGATGCGCAGGCAGCAATGCTGCGTGAGCAGTGTGGTATTTTAGAGGATGCAGCGGGCATGCTTCTGACCAAGGGAAAACTAATCGCATCCATTGTAGCTAAGAATCTGTTGAAATTTGCATTCTGCTATGGCATACCATTCGTGATTTTATATCAGGAATATGGACTGACACTGCTACAGTCCTGGGCAGTTACTTCCCTTGCTTTTATGCTGGCAGCAGTCATTCCGTCTCCGGCAGGAATCGGTTCCTCGGAGTTCGTATTTACTGCATTATTTGCGGTATTGGTAGGAACCGGAGAAGCCGGTTCTGCGGCATTGTTATACCGTTTTGCAACATTCGTACTTCCATTTGTTATCGGTGGTGTGGTGGTATTACTGCATAAGCGTATTGACCGACGGATTGCAAAACACAAGGCAGATAAGGCGCAGCAGTAAGGGAAAGAGAAGGAATTAAGATGAAAGAAAGAAAAGGAATCAGTGGCAGCACACTGAAAATCATTGCGATTATAACGATGTTAATTGATCATATCGGAGCCGGAGTTCTTGGCAGACTGCTGGTAGTCCGTGGCATGAATGAGGCGGCAGACTTAAGTGCCTGGATTGATGCCAACAGTACCCTGGTGATTACATATCAGATGATGCGTTTTGTCGGAAGACTGGCATTTCCGATTTTCTGTTTTCTTTTAATCGAAGGCTTTGAACATACACATGATGTGAAGAAATATGCACTTCGTCTGCTTTCCTTCTGCCTGATATCTGAAATTCCATTTGACTTATTATTCAATGGAAAAATATTGGAATTCGGTTATCAGAATGTATTTTTTACACTGTTTATCGGACTGATGGTAATGTGGGGATTCCAGGCAGTGGAGAACCAGGAACGGTTTGCGAAGTTTAAGAAAGTTATTTTTGATGCGGGAATTCTTGCAGCAGGAATCCTTGCGGCAGAATTTTTAAATACCGACTATGCCGGAATTGGCGTTGCCTGCATCGTATTACTCTATGTATTCCGTAAGAAAAAATCCTACCAGCTGCTTGCAGGATGTATCGGATTTTCCTGGGAGCTTACTGCACCGCTGGCATTCATTCCGATTGCATTTTATAATGGAAAACGTGGACTTTCCCTGAAATACTTTTTCTACATTTTCTATCCGGCGCACCTTCTGATTTTGTATATCATCTGCTGGACAATGGGAATGGGACCGATTGCAGTTGCTTAGATTTCTTTAAGATTTTGTGAAGAGACTTGCAAACAAAAAAGACCTGCGTTATAGTAGCGGATGGACAGAAGTTCTGTCACAGAAGAAGACGGCAGGATTGTAAGAAATGAATGAGAATAAAGCAGAAAGAAATGAAATAGAACAGAATAAGACCGTACAGGATAAAACGGAGCAGAATAAAAAACATTCAGTTAGACTTATCGAACTGGATTATAAGAAAACAAATATAAGAGCCGGACTCATTGCTTTTGCAGTGATGTTGGGCTTTTGTCTCTATGGTGGGGTAAATGTGCTACTGGCAGCTGCCGCAGGGCTGATTTATTTTGGAATCAAAAATCTTAGGATTACATTGCCGGAGAAAGCCAATCCTATCTGGGCTGCACTTGAAATTTTCCTAAGTGCCATCATGACGGAGCATATGGTGCAGTATCTTTTGCTGGATGCAGAACTGCGGGAGAAAATCAGTGTGAATCACACCCGATGGAATGTGCTCTGCTGCATGGTCTTTTATCTTGCCATGTTAGTGATTACAGCAAAGCCGAAGATTGCCTGCATGATAGGACATATTTTCCTTTTAAGCCTTGCAGGAATCAATTACTTTGTCTATCAGTTTCGTGGAAATGAATTTTCTTTCGGAGATTTGAAAGCGGCATCCACCGGACTTTCCGTAGCGGCAAATTATAAATTTGTATTGGAAGACCGGGCGGTCTATGTCATACTTTTTAGCATGATATATGTTGCCTTTATAAGAAAGCTGAATTTTGAATTTAAAAAGAAATGGATGCTCCGGATCAGTGCCTTTGCGGCAGCACTGGTGATGGGAATTTATGTGGGAATTGCCACAGAAGATACGGTAATGGAATCCTGGGAACAGAAAGGAACTTACCGCAACGGCTATATCTTAAATTTTGTACTCAGCATCCGGGATTCCCTTGTGGCGGAGCCGGATGGATACTCAAAAGATGTGGTGGAAGAGATTTCCAAAGAATATCCGGCACTGGAGAATAAAGGCTCGGAAGATGACCCGACCATTATTGTTATTATGAATGAGTCCTTTGCGGATTTGAGTGTGATTTCCCATTATGGATTTGAGACAACGGAAGAGGTAACACCATTTTTCGATTCCATGGACACCAATGTCATTAAGGGATATGCACTGTCTTCTGTCTTTGGTGCAAAGACACCGGATTCCGAGTGGGAATTTCTGACGGGAAATTCCATGGCATTCCTGCCAAGCGGCTCCGTGCCTTATCAGCAGTATATGTCAAAGAAACCGTATTCCCTGGTGAGCACCTTAAAGGAGCGGGGATATTCCTGCATTTCCATGCATCCTTACTATGCGTCCGGCTGGAGCAGAAGTAAGGTTTATCCGTTGCTGGGCTTCGATGAGAGTCTCTTTATCGATGATTTCGACCAGACCAATATCATGCGGGAATATATTACGGACCAGGAATTATACAATAAAATTATTGACCAGTATGAGGCAAAGACTTCCGATGAAAAATTATTTATCTTAGGTGTTACCATGCAGAATCACGGTGGCTATACCGATTATTATGATAATTTCCAGAATACCATAAATCTTAAGAATCATTATTTCAGTGATGTGAACCAGTATTTAAGCCTGATTCATGAGAGTGACAAGGCACTGGAAAATCTGATTACTTATTTTGAAAATGTGGATGACAAGGTCGAAATCGTATTTTTCGGAGACCATCAGCCGAGCCTGAATAATAATTTCTATCAGTCCATGAATGGTAAAGGATTATCCGGTCTTACCTTGGATGAACTGCAGGAATTATTTACAGTACCATTTTTTGTATGGACGAATTATGACAGTGAAAGTAAAGATGTGGAACTGACCAGCCTGAATTACTTATCTACAATGACACTGCAGCAGGCGGGTATTGAACTGCCGGCATATAACCAGTTCTTAGCAGACTTACAGGAAGAGATACCGGCAATGAATTCCAGAGCATTTTATTCGAAGAGTCAGGGCGAATTCCTGCATTATTCCGATGCGCAGGGGGAAGATGCAGACCTCCTGAATCAGTATAATATCCTGCAATACAACAACATGTTTGAAAAAGACAAGGATAAAAATCTTTTTCCGTATTATGAAACACCGGATTAAAGAGTGAAAAACATAGAGAAAGTGAAGTGTATGGGAAAAACGGAAAGGCAGGGGGAAGATGTACCGGATTTATCTTGTGGAAGATGATGTAATTATAGCCAGAAGTATTAAAAAACATTTAGAAAACTGGGAATATGAAGTGCAGTGCACAAAAGATTTTTCAGCAGTTACAAAAGAATTTGCGGAGTTTGCACCGCAGCTTGTGCTGATGGACATCGGACTTCCTTTTTACAATGGATATTACTGGTGCAGTGAAATCCGCAAAATTTCCAAGGTGCCGATTATCTTTCTCTCTTCAGCTGCGGACAATATGAATATTGTCATGGCTGTGAATATGGGAGCGGATGATTTTATTGCAAAGCCTTTTGACTTAAGTGTCCTAACGGTAAAAGTACAGGCGATGCTGCGGCGCACCTATGATTTTACGGAGACCGGAGAAGTGCTGACCTATCACGGAGTGATGCTTCAGGTGGCGGAAGCAGTCCTTACCTATCAGGATAAGAAAGTGGAACTTACCAGGAATGAACTGCGGATTCTAAAGACGCTGATGGAAAATAAGGAAAAGGTAGTCTCAAGAGATACGCTGATGACAAAGCTCTGGGAAAGTGACTGCTTTGTGGATGAGAATACACTTTCCGTAAATGTAAACCGCCTTAGAAGGAAACTTGCGGATGCAGGTCTGGAGGATTTTATTCTTACGAAGAAGGGAATCGGGTATCGGCTGAAATGAGATTTGTCAAAAATTATCTGAAGGAAAATCTGAAATGGCTGTTGTTAGTGCTTGCCTGCTTTGGAATCCTGTGCTTTGTAATAGGATTTGAGCAGGTGCCGCTGGCACAATGGGGATATGCGGCATTTTTGTGTTTCTTCCTGTTTTTGCTGGTAGTAATCATAGACTTTACAAGGCGTTATCTGCATCATAAGAAGTTAGAAAAGCAGACTTCTGAAATTGCTGTGACAATGGATAAGCTGTCATTGCCGCGGGGACAGATGGAAACGGATTACCAGAAAATGCTTCGTTCGTTATATATCACACTGCAGCAGCAGATTAATGAGCTGGAAAACGGGCAGGTGGAGCAGGCAGAATATTTTACCATGTGGGTGCACCAGATTAAGACGCCGATTGCGGCACTGCGCCTGCTGCTGGCAGAGGAAGAGGATGAGCGGAGCCAGGAAATGTGGGAAGAGCTTTTCTCTATTGAGCAGTATGTGGAAATGGCATTGCAGTTTTCCAGATTGTCCGCGAAAAGTACGGATTTTGTAATTGGTGAAGTTTCGTTAGATAAAGTAGTGCGGGAGGCAATCCACAAGTATGCCCGACTGTTTGTGCGAAAGAAAATTAAAATGGAATTAAGTTCCATTGACACACAGGTACTGACCGATGAAAAATGGCTGGAATTTGTAATCGAACAGATTTTATCCAATGCTATTAAATATACTGCTGGCGGAACGATTTCCATTTACCAGAAAATAACTGTGACAGATGAGAAGAAAGAAGTAAAAGAACTTATCATCGAAGATACCGGGATTGGAATTGCACCGGAGGATTTGCCACGAATCTTTGAAAAGGGTTATACTGGATACAATGGACATGCCGACAAGCGTTCTACCGGCATCGGACTGTATCTCTGCCGGAAAATTATGCGCAAGCTGTCCCATGAAATCACGATTGAGTCGGAGATTGGAGTGGGAACGAAGGTACATCTTGAAATGCGAAGTAGAGATAAGTGATATACAAAATTATGTCCTGAAAAATGTAAATATTAGCAAATTTATCACCTGAAAAATGTGGAATATAATTATGGTACAATAAAAAAGCTAGAAAATATAATTTCAATCTTACAAAAATGTAAGAGATAAAGGGAAAATGTAAGCAGAATCCATGGCTGACATTTTCCTTTTTTGCTATGATAATGGAAAAGATGACAGAGCAATAAAGTGAGGAGAAAACAATGGCAATCTTAGAAGTAAATAATCTGAAAAAAGATTATACAACCCGCCTGGGTGGAAATCAGGTAGAGGCATTAAAGAATCTTTCCTTTTCAGTGGAAGAAGGAGAATATGTAGCAATCATGGGAGAATCCGGTTCCGGAAAGACTACGCTTTTAAACATTTTGGCAGCATTGGATAAGCCCACCGGTGGACAGGTCATATTAAATGGCAAGAACATTGTGGATATCCGGGAAAAAGAGATTTCCGCATTCCGGAGAGAAAATCTTGGATTTGTATTTCAGGACTTTAATCTTTTGGATAATTTTTCTTTAAAAGATAATATCGTTCTTCCGCTGGTGTTATCCAGTGTGGATTATAAAGAGATGGAGCGGCGCATAACACCGATTGCGGCGCAGCTTGGAATTCTTGATATTCTTGGAAAATATCCTTATGAAGTATCTGGCGGACAGAAACAGCGTGCGGCGGTAGCAAGAGCCTTGATAATCAAGCCGGAGCTGGTACTGGCAGATGAGCCTACCGGAGCACTGGACTCCAAAGCGACGGAAGATTTATTGACATTATTTAATAAGATTAATGAGCGGGGACAGACAATTCTTATGGTAACCCACAGCACCAAGGCTGCAAGCCATGCAAGAAGAGTATTGTTTATTAAAGATGGGGAAGTATTCCACCAGATTTACCGTGGTAATTTAACCAGTGAGGAATTGTATGCAAAGATTTCAGATACACTAACGATGCTTACGACAGGTGGTGAGAAACATGAATAGGGGTTTATATGGAAAACTGGCAGTAAATAATATAAAGCACAACAGACAGTTTTACCTGCCGTATCTGTTGACCGGGATGCTGACGGTGGCATTCTTTTATACCATGCTGTACCTCAATCACAATCCGGGACTGGATGAACTGCCATTTGGTGCCATGGATGTAGAGCTTGTGTTGGGACTGGGTGCAGTTATCATTGGATTTTTCTCTGTGATATTCCTGTTTTACACCAACAGCTTTATTATGAAACGGAGAAAAAAGGAGCTTGGTATTTATAACATTCTTGGAATGGAGAAAAGGCATCTGACAAAAGTAATTTTTCTGGAGACGTTTTTTCGGCAGTGGTTGCTATCGGTGGCGGACTTGTTGCAGGAATTGCTTTCAGTAAACTGATGTGTATGTTATTGTATGCCATGATTGGATACCATGCAGAAATTGTTTTTTATGTATCAGAAAGTGGCGTTGTAAGTACCATCCTTTTGTTTGCCGGTATTTTTATACTGACCTTTATATATAATCTGTTTCAGATACAGCTTGCCAAACCGGTGGAACTGCTGCATGGAAGCAGCCAGGGCGAGCGGGAGCCGAAGACGAAAAAGCTGATGGCAATAGTTGGAATTGTAACACTTGCAGCAGGCTACTATATGGCAATTACAGTAGATAATCCGGTAACTGCAGTGCTTCTGTTCTTTGTAGCGGTAATACTTGTAATTATCGGAACCTATTTTATATTTATGGCAGGTAGCATTGCCGTGCTTAAGTTCTTAAGAAAGAGAAAAAGTTATTATTATAAAAAGAAACATTTTGTGGCAGTCTCTGGTCTTATTTACCGGATGAAACAGAATGCAGCAGGACTGGCAAGCATCTGTATTTTATCCACGATGGTACTGGTGGTAATTTCTTCAACGGTAAGTATGTATGCCGGACTGGATGATGAACTGGCAGCCCGTTATCAGGGAGATATCGGAGTATCCATTACCAGTGAAAATCCGATTACAGAAGGTGATGCGTTGCGGGAGTTAGTGAACCGCACCATCCAGCAGGAGAACCGCAGTATAAAAGAAGAACAGGGCATGATGACGCTGACATTTTCCTGCATATCAGAAGATGGAAATCTTGTAATTCGAAAACATGATGATGAGGGCGATTATAGTTCTGATATTATTATGCTCCGCATGATTACAAGGGAAGATTATGAGGAAGCTTATAATGTAAGGGTTCCGGAGCTTTCGGATCACGAAGTGGTGTTGGCAACCAGTGATGACTATGATAAAGATACGATTACGGTTGGAGATTATACTTATCCTATTTTACAGAAACAGCATTTTTCTTCTGAAAATGGACATTGGATGGATAATCAGGTCTATTATATGGTAGTAAACAATATAGAAGATATGGCACCGTTGTATGAAGCACAGAAAGAGATTTATGGGAAAAATGCCAGCAGCTATTATTACTCTCTGTATATCGACATCGATGGAAACAGGGAAGAAAAAATTGCCTGTGGAAATGCAGTATCTGCGGCAATTGGTGCAGACGGCATGGAAGAAGGGCATGACGGTAAATATTATATCATGATAGAAAACAGGGCAGAAAATGAAGATTCCTTCCGGCAGATGTATGGTGGCTTTCTGTTCCTTGGCATTTTCCTTGGAATCCTGTTTTTGATGATTACCGTACTTATTATTTTTTATAAGCAGATTTCGGAGGGATATGAGGATAAAGAGCGCTTTGCCATTATGGAAAAAGTAGGAATGAGCAATGAAGAGGTAAAGAAAACAATCAGTGCACAGATCCGGATGGTATTTTTACTACCGATTGTTACCGCTGCGCTACATGTGCTGGCAGCGTTTCCAATGATCCGGATGATACTGGCAGTGATGAATCTGAATAATGGAAGACTGTTTGCGTACTGTCTCCTTGGTACGATTGCAGTATTTACAGTTATTTATCTTCTGGTATACAAGATGACCTCAAAAACCTACTATCGAATTGTTGGGCATCAGATTGGGTAGAGACTCTAATAATATCAAATAACCGTAAGAACCTGCTGCCGGCAGTTTCTTACGGTTGTCTGGCAAAGAAGAGAAAACTCCCGCTGTACTATGGTGTCATTGGAGCTTTTTTCTCTGGTGTGTATTTAGCAATTGTTTTTAAAAGAAGTTCCGTATCCAGTGGTTTGGTAAGGTGTTCGTCCATACCTGCAGCATAAGTTTTCTGACGGTCTTCCGCAAAGGCGTTTGCAGTCATGGCAAGAATCGGAATTGTTTTTGCATCCGGACGGTCTAAGGAACGGATGGCACGGGTTGCCTGGTAACCATCCATAACCGGCATCATGATATCCATTAAAATGATATCGTATTCATAAGGAGAAGCCTCCATAAAAAGCTGTAGTGCTTCCTCTCCATTGCAGGCTTTGGTAACCACTGCACCGGCATCAGTCAGAATAAATTCTGCAATTTCAAGGTTTAGCAAATTATCTTCAGCCAGCAGAATATGATAGCCGGAAAGAGAGATTTCTTCATCGGAAGTTTCTGCTTCGGAAGTGGAAGCGGCGTTATGGTCGATACAAAAAGGAATCGTAATCTGGTAAGTGGTGCCGACATCCTTTTCACTGGAAAAATCAATGGTTCCGCCCATTTTATCCAAAAGATTCTTTACAATTGCCATGCCAAGTCCGGTACCGTTGTAAGTAGAACGGGCATCATGGCTTTCCTGGGTAAAAGGTTCAAATAAATGCTCCTGAAATTCTTTGCTCATGCCGATTCCGGTATCTGAGCAGGTAAATTCAATCCAGGCAGTATCTTCCGTGAAACGTACTTCATGACAGCTTAGAATGACTTTTCCATTTTCCTTATTATATTTTACTGCATTGCTTACAATATTCATAAGAAGCCGTTGGATATGAATAGGACTTCCGATGAGACAGGGATGCTGGACAGAAGGAACTTCGGAAATAATTTCGATGCCACGTTCCGCAGCCTGCTTTTCTACAATGGTGGTGATATCATGGACCAGGTGCAGAACATGGAATGGGCGGGATTCTAAGACAATTTCGCCGGATTCCAGTTTTCCCATATCAAGAACTTCATTTACAAGTTCTAAGAGCAGACCAGAAGCCTCCCGGATTTTCCCGAGACATTCCTGCTGCTTGACAGGGTTATCTTTATAATGTCCGGCAATTTCCACCATACCACGGATTCCGTTAATCGGCGTCCGGATATCGTGACTCATCCGTTGCAAAAATTCAGTCTTGGCAAGGTTAGCACTTTCTGCTTTTTTGGCAGCCTCCTTTAGTGATTCCTGATAGAGCTTATCCCTCTTCAACTGGGCTTCCTGGTAGCTCTGGTCAGTCCTCCAGCGCAGCATCTGGAAAATCAGAAGAAGGCAGATATAACCAAACATATAATAAAATACTTTTCGCGGAGTCGTTTCAAAAACTGCATGCTCAGGCAGATAGACGTAGATATAATAATTCTGCCCCTGGTCTAACATACCAAAGACATGCTTTGGTGAGGAGACTGTATTATGAACATGAACCATCTGTCCACTCACCGCTTTTTTGTTTATATTCTGTAGTACTTCAATATTCTTAATATCTGTTCCTTCGAGTTTTTCTTCATTTGAGGCAATCACTTTATCACCACTGGTAATGACAATGGTGCTGCTACGGCTGATACTGTAGCCAGACAGCAAATTCTGAAAAGAGATGCTGTAACTTTCAATGTAATCAAGTGGTGTATGGTAATAAGTTACAATAATACCAGAGGTATCGGTACGTCCTACCGCTGCCAGATCGATATAAGAGCCATCTTCACAGTCGATTCTGGAAGAGTATGTTTTTTCCGGATGTATGGCAACATCCAGAAGAACTTCTTTTTCCAGCGTATCGGTTAGACCGGCACTGCCAATGGAATCAGTACAATATTCAGAGGTTACAGTTCCGGTTTCATCCAGAAAAATAATGCCGGTAATATAAAGGTCTTTTGTAAATTCTTCCATGGAAGCTTTTTCCATGGATGTTGTGCCATGCAGACGGTTATCCGTAGAAATATTGTGGGCAGCCTGCTGACAGCATTCAATAATACGCATCAGGCTCTTTGTTTCGGAGGCTAAATTTAAATTGCTGTAGGTGGAGCATTGTTTCTTCAAATAATTAACCGTATCTGCAAGGTGTTCTTCTGTGGATTCGATATCATCATTTGCGGAAGTAAAAAATACCAGAAGGAAGAACAGGATGCCAAGAAATATTGAAAAAGGCCAGAAAAAACGCAGTCTAAAGGGTTTGTTCTTATTTGACTTCATAATTTTCTACCTCCAGATAAGTACTTGGATGCGCTAAGTATTTTCCGATGATTTTCTCAGAGGTTCCATCCTTTTGCATTTCCTCTAAAGTATCAGACAGCTCTTCGTTAAGCCCACTGGTATCATCAAGAGAGAAAGCCACACCCAGTCCGACAGTAAGAAGCGGTTTATCCAGAATGCGGTATTCCACATGATAATCGGACATATATTGTAAAATAGAAGTTTCGTGGGCAGCAACTGCATCCACATAACCTTTGCTTAACATTGGGTAAATCAGCTCACGATTCTGCATGGAGAAAAGTCCGTTAATGTTTGGAATGTCGGGGTCGGTCTGGTTGAGAAAAATATCTTCCGGTTTCGTGGTGGCCTGAACGGCAATGTTTTTACCGGCAAGATCCTGCAGGGTGTAAATATTGCTGTCCGGACTGACTGCAACCACCTGCTGGCTGATCATATAAGGTCCCGCCCATTTGTATTCATCCATTCGTCCGTCCATACTAAAACAGCCCCAGGCACAGTCGATACTGCCATCCTGCAGAAGCTCTTTTTTATTTTCCCAGTCGATGGTGACAAATTCAGCCTGATAGCCCATTCTGTGGAAGGCTTCCGTGGCAAGTTCCACATCAATGCCGGTTGGTCTGCCGTCTGTTCCGCTATAATTAAAAGGCGGATAATTGTCACTGCCAATTACAATAGTTGGCAGTGAAGGTTCCTGTTTTGTGGATAGAGTATTTTCTGCTTTTCTACAGCTGCATAATAAAATTGTAAAAATAAAGAGAACAGCCAATAGCTGTTGTAGTTTTTTCGAACCATTCATATAATAGAGCACTCCTGAAAAAAATTCTGTTTACTGTGTTACTATTATAAAGTAAGAAAGGCGCAGATACAACAGATTACAACAGTTGCAATAGAAAATCACTTGAATTTTCGACAAAAAAATTGTATATTTGATATAGAAATGTAAATTTTTATCTGAAAAGTTTAAACAGGTAGAAATGCTAAGGGATATATTAGAGAAGAGGGGAATTAGGATGAAAGAAGTTACAAAACAGGCAGAGGAAACACAGATTAGCCATAAAACACTGAGACTGATGCTCGGAACACTCTGTTCAGTCATCGGAACGCTGCTAGCCCTTTATGTGGGAGACTGGCTTATGTTATGTAAACCAATACAGGGGGTGGTTTCTGCATACTTTGCAGGAAATCTTACAATTGGAATCATCGCACTGGCGGTATTCAAGTGTCTGCTGTCTGTAACGGTGGCAGGAGCCATCTGGTGTGGTGGATATATTGCTAAGTGCAAGTTTATTGGACATGAAGATTATTAATGAGCAGATTCGAAAAGGATAGGAATGAAAAGGCATGACGGATTAACGTCATGCCTTTTTGATGTTTAATTGAAATGCAAATTTGTATCTGATTTATATATAAAAGACTTACGCTGATGAAGGGTGATGAGGGTGTCGAGCTTACTATTTACCATTTTCGAGAAAATGTGCTATAATTCTTTAGTGAAGTATCATATTTTGAGCAAACAAAAAGAGCAACTGATATATAACCTTCAGTTGCTCTAAATATGATTCTTCACGATTGTACCAACTCGCGGTAGTTTCGTTGATACGTATATGGGGATAGTATCTCTTTCAGATACTGAAATTTATGAGATTTGCTTTAGAAATCGACGTTTCGTAAAGCAAAACCTTCCTTCTTACGGAATTTTAGGTATGCTTCGCAGACCTTTCAAGGGAGGCCTTTTGAAAATCGATATGGATTGCATGGAATTATGAGGAAGGAACATGACTCCTGCCAGGCTGTTGCATTGTTGAATGTCCACATGCAGAGCAAATCTGGATATCATAATGCCATCCGGTTTTCAGTAGTTCTGCCATTGACAGATTGATAAAGCGCTGCCGGAATTTTTGATATCCCTGTATGGTGAAAATGATTTTCAGGTTTTTCTTTACATCCGGTTGTTGAGGAAGCCGTAGTAACGAACTTTTTGGAATCCGGACGGAAGCACATGCATCAGGCAGCGGCGAATGAACTCGGTGTTTGTAAGCGTGATTTCCCGCCTGCAGTCGCCTGGCTTCTTTCCTCTTGCGGTGAAAGTAGTGTGATCCCGCGTAACGGATTGAATCCGGCTGTTGGAAATCGCAATCTTATGTGTGTACCTGCCAAGGTATTCAATTGCATTACCAAAGCCGTTGAAGGTCTCTTTTACGTAGGGACACCAGTCCTTCTCATAAAGAGCATTTTTCCACTCCTTCCAGCGATAAGAGTTCTGCAGATCTTTGCAGGAAGAAGAAAAAATCAGTTTTTTATTTTCATGGAAGGTATTCAGGTAAGCCAAATATTTTCCTTTGAACTTGTCCCGTAGAACCTTCACAGGGATGAAAAACTTTGCTTTGGACTTTCGTATTCTCCGATCTGCGGTGAGACCACCGCCGGAAACGATACAGTGCATGTGTACATGATAGTCCAACTCTTGGTTCCACGTGTGAAGAACCTGAATAATTCCTGGTGTTGCTCCGAGATACTTCTTATCCTTGGATAATTCCAGAAGTGTTTCGGCGGAGCATCTGTGTAAAAGGTTATACAAGAGATCCTGATTGCAGTAAATCAGGGAATTCAGTTCATGGGGAAGGGTAAACACCACATGAAAGTAGGGGAATCAATCACCTCTGCCCGGCGCCTGTCTACCCAGATTTCCTTCAGTACGGCCTGACAGTTCGGACAGTTGCGATTTCTGCAGGAGCTGTTATGGAATTCCATATGTCTGCAGTCAGAGCACTGACTGACGTTACAGCCAAGCTTACCGGATTTACAGTTTAAGATGGCGCGGGCCGCTTTCTACTGAACACCGGACTGGTGATGATGAGAAGAAAAATCCTCATAGGAGAAATCCCAAATCTGGCTGTTTTTCGAATTAGACAAAAGAACCATCTCCCATCTCATCGAATGGGCTTTGCACGGAGCCGGCGCCATTGGCAGCAAGGTGCACATAGATGGTGGTAGACATCAGAGACTTATGCCCAAGCAGCTCTTTGACTGTAAGAAGATCTGTTCCATTCTCATAAAGATGAGTGCCGAATGCGTGTCGGAAGGAGTGATATGTAAGCCGATGTTCCCATCCAAGCCGATCTTCGTGTGCATGGATATGTCTGGAAAGATAAAAGGTATCAATCGGTTTTTCGGAATCAAACTGTTTCGGAAAAAGCCAGCCGGTCGGTTTATCATACGTATACCAGTATTCGGTCAGCATTTGAAGCGCATTTTGAGAAAGAATGGCATATCTGTCAGAACGGTTCTTTGAGCGAGGGATGTAAATACGCATCTGTTTTCGTTTGATATGCTCATAGCGGAGGTGACATACCTCCCCGATACGCAGACCGGAGAAATACATGACAGTGACCATCGTTTTTTGCTTCAAATCCGGCATTGTGGAAATGAACTGCCAGACTTCCTCTTTGGAAGGAACAAAAGGAATATAGGTATCGAATTTACGAAGTGGAAGCTGTGTGGAATCCCAAGGTTTATGTAAAACGTAAATAGTAAAGAACCGTAGCTGTGAAATCGCAGTATTTATGGTGCGGTCATTCAGTTGTCTGGTTTTTTGAAGCCATTTGATATAGTCACGGAGTTCCTGCCTGGTAACATCAACAGGATCTTTATGAAGGACATCAGAAAGATATCCGAGATAAGCACGAATGTAAGTGCAATAAGATTTCATGGTGTGGTCAGTAAGACCGCGGAGAGAGATCATCTCTCGATAAGAATAAAAGTAATTGTCCATAATGGAATCTCCTAAAATGAATTGATATGAAAGGGTTTCAATTCAAAGAAGGGGGTGGACGAATAAAAAAATGAGATATGTAATTGTTAAGTAAGCGAATACATGATAAACTGGTCATTGAAGTAGTGGTCAGGCATGTGGATTGGATTGTTTTTGTGTGGAAACTTAACAATACAACATATATGCTTAAACTGCTATTTTTTTATTTAGAAAGATAAGAGGTAGCAGGAAAATGTATCAAAGACTACGCTAGCCATCGCGTCAGCGATTTGGTACAATTATTTTGGGATTTTTTATTCATTTGGGTAGAATGACATAGAAAATAAGGAAGGACATTAAGATGACAATTAACGAGTTATTAGATAAACATAATATAAAATATGAAAAAATAAAAGCAGAAAAGGGTATTAGTGTGTTTAGAGTGGGAAATACCAATGTTTTCTTCTAGATTAATGAAGGCAATGCCTTCAAAATGAAACAAAGTTGGTTTGAACTTCTAGAGAAGAACTGCGAGAGATATGCGTTGTTTCTCTATGATAAAAAGGGTAAACAGTATTATTATATCAAATTTTTGAATAAAAATAATTGGCTTAGTGGCAGTTTTAGTAACTGTGATAAGTCGGAGTTGTTCTTGGGAAAACAAGTATTAAATAGTCCGAGCACAATTGGAAATATACTTGCAGATTTAAAGAAGTGCGGTGTATAAAATATATTTATTGTGAGTTGCATATATTATTAAGTACTGAATATTGGATAGGTATTTATATAAAATAAGAGCATGAGAATTTACTACGGAAAACAGATTTGAAGGTGGAATTATTATGAATAAAATCGCTGAATTTAGAATATTGGACTTGTTTTGCGGTGCTGGCGGTTTTTCTTATGGAATGCATAGAAATGAGCATTTTAAGACTGCAGTTGCACTAGATTTTAATGCAAAAGCAGCAGATACATTTAAAAAGAATATGCCGGAAGCAATAGTTGTTACAGGTGATATAACAGATGAAATAATCAAGAAGGATATAATTGAAAAGTCAAAGGCAGCAAAGGTAAATATGATAATAGGAGGACCACCGTGTCAAGGCTTTTCAATGAAGGGAAAAAAGCTTGGATTGGATGATCCGAGAAATTTTCTTTTCAAAGAATACTTGCATATAGTTGAAGCGGTTCAACCAGAAGTGTTTGTAATTGAAAATGTTAAAAGCTTATTGTCAACGGCTGGTGGTTGGTTTAAAGATGAAATTTTGGCTTACATAGAGAGGGTAGGCTATAATGTTTCGTATGGAATCTTGAATGCGAAAAGATTTGGAGTTCCACAGGCGAGAGAAAGAGCAATTTTTATTTGTTCTAAGAGTAAAAAAATTCCTTTGCCAGTTGGAACTGATGATATTGTTACTGTTAGGGATGCAATTTCGGATTTGGCGTATCTTGCTTCGGCAGAAGGTGACTTTGAACTTGATTATGTCACAGAGGCACAGACGGATTATCAACGAATGATGCGAATGAATAGTAAAAAGTTGTATAACCACAAAGCATCGGCACATTCGGACATTGCGTTACAAAAACTTGCTATGATACCACCTGAAAAGGGTAAAGAATATCTGCCAGAAGAAATGTGGGGGAAGCAAAAGTTCAATACTACTTGGGGACGACTGGTCTGGGATGCAGTATCACCAACAATAGATACCAGATTTGATACACCTTCCAATGGAACTAATTCTCATCCGGAATTAAATAGAGCAATAACCCCGAGAGAAGCTGCTAGAATACAGAGTTTTGATGACAAATTTGTTTTTTATGGAAGTAAATTTTATATTAGAAGTCAAATTGGTAATGCGGTACCACCGTTGATGGCAGAGGCAATAGCAAATGAAATATGGGAGAATTATTATGAAGAAGAATAATTTATTTTCAGAAAATAGCTTATCATATGAGAATTCTTTGGATGAAGAATATAAGAAGAATAATGGCATATTCTATACTGATTTAGAGTTGGCAAATGCTGTTATAAATTTTCTTAATATTCCAAAGACTGCATCAATTATAGATCCGAGTTGTGGAACAGGCAGTTTTTTACATTGTTTGGAACAAAAAGGATACACAGATATCACAGGTTGTGATTTTGATTTAAAAACAGTTAGAAAATGTAAGGAATTAACTGGATTGGAACACATTTACCGTATGGATACATTGGGTAAATGCGGTCAAGAAGTTTTAAAAAAGGTTAAGAAAAAAGAGTTTGATTATGTAATAGGAAATCCGCCATATGCACCCATGGGTAATGGGGTTGATATTGTAACGACACCAGAGTTTATGAAAATGATTAAGGATTCCGGAAGCAATTTGTTCGTTGCTGCAATATACAGAGCTTTTGAAATTGCAAAAGAAGATGGATATATTTCGTTTATAATTCCTAAAAATTTATTACATATATCATCATATAAAACACTTAGAGAAAAGTTACTTCAAGAAAAGAGATTGATATCGATTATAGAACTGGGAATTCATTTTAAAACTGTTCGAGGAGAACAGATTGTTTTGACTTTCCAAAATCATTATGAAGAAAATAATAAAATTAAGTTTTACCAGTATAATAAGGGAAAGATTGACTTTATGTCAGAAGTGGAACAGGATTACTACACAAATGAAATAATTGTATTTACTGATAACGAGGAAGTGCCTATCTATGATAAATTAAAGGGTTCTTATGAACAGCTGGGTGAAGTATGTGCAGAAAACATTCGCAGAGGACGTGATAAATCAAAAGATGCGATAAGGGGAAAACAGATTCGTAAGTTTGGCTTTAAAGATTTGGAAGTTCCTGAAGAAGGAAATCAAATTTTTATTCAGAATATATTTAGTGCAGAAGCAGGAATTACTGCCAGTTTTGGTGGCAACTTGAAACCTTCAGAAACTGTAACGACAGTGAAACTTGAGAATACGAAAATGTGTAAATACATTTTGGGGTTGCTACATTCCCGAGTATGCAATTACTTTCTGATTCGCTTTGGCTTTAATAATTCACGTCTGACAATTCATACAGATGCGAAGTATTTAAATGATATACCAATTGTAGTTGATGACGAAGCGTTTGAGAAGGTTGTAGATATTGTTAACAAGATGGAAGAAGTGGAATATATGGACGAAGAATGGTTTAAGCTGAATGAAGAATTAAATGACATTGTTTACGATATATATCAGCTTACTGTAAAAGATAAAGACCATATTGAAAAAGAAATGAGAAAAATTAGTGCAAGCAAGTGGTATGGAGAAAATCCCCGCTATGCGTAAGTAACAATAATTGTATTGGAAATGAGGTGTTCTTATTGAGTAAAATTGAGTGGCCGTCAGATGCGGATAAGTTTGAGGCTATAGGATATTTGGCGAAGCCAGGTGTTATTGATATGATAGAGGCTACTGTGCCGGCAGATAAACTTAAAAAATTTAAGGATGAATATCATAATAAATATTCAATAGAATTTCCCTATGTAACCAAAGCAGGAAGTAAGTTTGGATATCAGTTTCGTATTTATTTGAGTGATACAGAAGGATGTCCGGATTTCTTAGCATCACAGTTAGACGAAAAATATAAGAATCGTATTAATGATACCAGCTTTATTGCAGAATTAGTTAAAGAATACGGTTTTAGATTTACTAAGAAACCGCAGAATGAGGAAGAAATACGTGATTCTGTTAGAAGTAAGGCAGGAAAATATATTTCAAACTTTGAAAAAGGATTCAGAGTTTATTCGGATTTCCTATATGCTCTTTCTAATAAAATAAATGAGGACGATTTACCACAACCAAGCATTGTAAAACCTAAAGTAGCCGCTAAGGCAAAAGGAAGAAAATCTAAGAATAGTGGTGAAATGAAGAGTTCGTTTACAAGAGAACAACTTTTTAAACTAGGATGGCTTGGAGAAACATATATTTATAAAATGCTTGTTATTAAGGATGAATCATTACTTCGGATGTTGGGTATCAACTCTTTGAATAGCTATAAAATAGAGTGGTTTAATGAGGGTGTACAAATCGGAGAAGAATGGGAAGATAAATCGGTCGGACAAGGTTGTGACATTGTTGTTTCGTGGGATGATAAGGATTTATATATTGAAGTGAAGGCAAGTAAAAGAAAAAATGGATTATTTACTATGACCTCAAATGAGATGCAGAAAATGAGGGACGAAGCAGGAACGTATTATTTGATAAAGATAGATTATCTTGAAAGAATACTGAAAGGTGAAAGTCCTGAGGTAATGGTGTTTGATTCACCATATGATACATTTTTTAAACCGGAAAAGATGAAGGAAGCTACATTTAAGGTAGAAGGTGATACGAATGAATAATGAAATGGCGTACTTATTGGGAATGATAACTGGTAACGGGGAAGTACAACGTGGGGCTACTGAAACAACGATTGTTGTTGAAATACCACATAAAAAGTTGGAAACAGAGTTTCAAAAGGATGTAGGTATATATGTAAAAGCTAGTGTGACAGATATTAGAGAAATCCTGGAGCCTTTATTGGGAACTGGCTTGACTTTCACTCAAAATGCAAGTGTGTCATATGTTTCATTTAGAAAGTCGAATGAAGATTATCTCATGCGTGAAATATTGAGATATATTGGTGCGGCAACATCACATGATAATGTCCGTATTTCTCCTGAAGTGTATGATTTTACGCTAGATGAAAGAAAACAGTTTATAAAAGGTTTTGCGGATGTTACAGGGTATATCAGAAGAAGTAATTATGCATATATGGAACCTCAGTATAGGGTATATTTTGAAATACCTCAAAACTGGGAACTGGTTGTTGATTTTTGCAATTTGTTAAAGAGCGTGGATATTCCGGTTCAGAATATTGATTGGGGACATCCGAATATGAGAGATGGTAATCTCAAGAAGTACAATGAAGGAAAGCCAGATTTCTGGAAAAAGGAGCATCAGGTTAAAGTATGGGCACTTGAATATAATCCAATTGGATTTGCTGTATTACATAAACAAGAAGCTTTGGATTATTTTGCAAATGAACATAAAATATTTATTGAAGGACAAGGTAAATCACCTTCAGATGTGACTCATAGATATTATTGGGAAATTGTTAATAAAAAGAAGGAAAAACCCATACATCCAGGAGAAGATGATGAAGTAATTCCGGAAGAAATAAGAGGCAATCATTATGATTCGTGGAAAGAGATTGCAAAGGATTTAGGGTATAAAGAGGATTAGAATGTTAGAAGAAGAATTATACGAGCCGATGAGAGCATGGCTAGAACAATACCTAACGGATAAATATAAAGGGCATGAAATTATTGTTGTAGATACGCATAGCGAGAGATTGGACAGAGCATTAGCCAAATATGATATTGTTAATGAAATGGCGAATGGTGTGGATATACAGATTGATGTTCTTGGAATTGCAAGAAAGCAGGGAAAGGCAAAGTTATTCTTTATCGAGGCAAAGAAAACAAAGTTGACATTGCGTGATTTGGGGCAGTTATGGTCTTACTGTAAGCTTGTAGATCCGGAGGAAGCCTTTCTTTTGACATCAGTAGATTTGGGGAGCTTGCGTAAATTATTAGTATCCTTCAAAAGAGAAGATTTGCTTGACTTTGGTGATGGCAAGAGAATTAAGAAGATGAGAGTAGGTAAATGGGATGTGTTGAAAGCAAGACCAGATTTTGGTTCTCTTTTACCGAAGATTTGAGGTGAAGTGTAGTGAGAAAAAAGAGTAGTGGTTATACATTTTTAAATTTGATTAAAGATGTAATGGAAATGGAAAAGAAACCATTAACAGTATCGCAAATTTGGAAATGTGGCGAGAAACATGGTTTGACGGATAAAGTTGGAAGTAAGGGAAAAACACCTATAAATACTCTCCAGGCACGATTATATCTTGATATAAGGGATAATGAAAATAGTATATTTGTGCAGACATCAAAAAGACCATCAATGTTTTACCTTAAGAATATGAATGTAGAAAAGCACGAACTAGAAATGCAAGATGAGGAACCGAGTGGATATAACGAAAGAGATTTACATATTCTTTTGTCCTCATATGTGTATGCGGCTCCTGAATTTCATTGTGTTACAAAGACAATATACCATGAAAAGACGGGTAAGTCGAAGAAGGGATATAATCAATGGCTTCATCCAGATATTGTAGGCATTCATTTTCCGTTTGATGATTACTCTGAAGAGACATTAAATCTCCAGCAGATGTTAGGTAGTCATCAGTATAAAATATATTCGTTTGAGATGAAAACAGTATTAAATTTTTCCTATTTACGAGAATTTTATTTTCAAGCAGTATCAAATTCGAGTTGGGCACACGAAGGTTATTTGGTTGCTTTAGAAATTGACGAAGATGAAAGTTTTCAAGCAGAGTTGAAGCGGCTAAATAATGCATTTGGCATAGGGGTTATTAGGTTGAATGCGGAAAATGTAAGTCAAAGTGAAGTTTTGTTAAACGCAAAGCAGAATACAAATTTAGATTGGGATACAATAGATAGATTGTCTGAAAATCCAGACTTTAAGCAGTTTATTAAGGATATTAAAGACGATGCTTATGTAGGTAAAATAAAAAGCCAATATGACAATGTGTATTCAGATGATGAATCAGCAGCAGAGTATGCTAAGAAAAAACATATATTGTGATGAAAGGAGATTAAATTATGGGTTATGTACTAACAAGTAGGGCATTGGATATTTCTGCTTCAGAAGAAGAGTTATGTTTTATATTGGGGTATTTGGCGACTCCAAATAGAATTAAATATATTGAAGCTCAGGTTCCTTATGGAAAGGAAACAAAGTTTGAAAATGCCTATCCAGGACAGGATTATGATGAAATGAAAACAACATCGGATAAGCAAAGTTTTCAGTTCAGGATAATTTTGAATTATAATGGGAATTGTCCACCTGCATTAGCAAACGCATTAACGACTGGTGGTGGCGCATTTCATAATAATTGCATTTCTAGAGGGCGTTTTATAGAGAAAATTATCAATGAATATGGATTTGAGTTTTTTAATGCACCGAACGGAATGGTAATTCGTAATCATGTTGCAAGAAGACATCCCGGATGCGTTCAATTTTTTGATGATGGATATAGTGTACCATTGACGGGTAGATGTTAATTGTTTTTATAGATATATAAAAAGCATTAGGAGGAGACAAAAGTGAAAACCATCAGTTTAATTAATATGAAAGGTGGCGTAGGAAAAACGACTTTGTCAGTAAATATCGCGGACTGCCTTTCTAGAAGATATGGTAAGAGAGTGTTACTTATAGATGTAGATCCGCAGTATAATGCCACACAATGTTTGATGAAAGCAGAAGATTACTATGCATATAAAATAGATTCAAAAGATACAGTAATAGACTTGTTTGAAAGAGAAAGTCATATTGAAGTAAGCGTTGTGGATGGTAATACAGAAAAAAAGCCAAATGATATTGAAGAAATTACACCTATTTCAGTTAAAGAGAAATTTGATTTGATACCTGGAGCTTTAGATTTATATAAGATAGAAATGTCAGCAGGTGAAGGGAAAGAATTTGGAATAAAACAATATTTGACCACAGTTCAGAATAAATATGATTATGTAATTATCGATACTCCGCCCACACCATCTGTTTGGATGACAAGTGCACTTTTAGCTTCGAATTATTATTTGATTCCTACAAAAGCGGATCCGATAAGTTTGACGGGAATAGATTTGTTACATACTATTATTGAGACTAAATCTAGACGCTTTGGATTATCTGAACTAAAATGTTGTGGTGTGGTTTTGACAGTTGCTGAACGTAATACAGTTAACTTCCAAAATGCCCAAAAAAATTTGAATGCAAATGCCAGATGGAAAAATAAATTATATACATATTCGTTATGTAAAAGAGTTGATATGGCTCGTGAGCAGTTGAACCAAAAGTTTATACTTGATATGAATGACACACAAATTAAGAGCGATTTAAATAATATCGTTAAAGAGATGTTGGACAGGATAGGAGATGATGTTGATGAGTAAAAAAAAGAACGAGCAAAATGTAGATAAATTCTTGAACTTTGCAGAAGAATTATCATGGTTATTGGATAACTATAAAGGATTGAAAATAGGAGAAACGGTTTTACAGATAAAGAGCTTAATGTCGGAAGGAGAGCACACTCTATTACGAAATGGTTATGTAAATGCAACACATAAAAGTACTCGTTCATTAGTTGGAATTTTTCCCGAATTATTTCAAAATAGAACTTTATTTCCAACGAATCAGTCAATAATTGAATTTGCAAATGAAGTATTGCAAATGAATATTAATCCATCTAAGAATCGTTCAAAGACAGAAATTATTGGTGAAATAGTATGTACAACATATAATCTCACTGAATTGGAAATTGAAAAAGTTGTAAATGCATTAAATAAAATGGTGGATAACGAAAATATTGCTAAATCGGTAAAAGAAATGAAAAACGAAGCTACATTTTCATGGAACGAGATTATACAAAAATTGGCGGAGTAAAGTATGGGGAAATATGCAAATGAAGATGCAGATAAACTAAGACAATATTTTGAAGAATATGAATTGAAACATATTTTTTTGAATGAAGAGTTTGTTGATGAATTCAAAAAGGTACACAAAAAGGCATTAGGATATCTGGTTATTTATTCAGAAATGGAGAAGCAAAATATAACAAGAAGACATTTAGATAATAAAGCATTATTTTACCTCAAGGAAAGTGTGTCGGATGTACTTCAATCAGTTTTTGCATGGGTAAATGGAGCGTACAAAGCTGCGGATTTATTATTGAGAAGTTCGATAGAGAATTTTAATAAAGCTATAATTGGTAATGTTAACAATGATGTATATACCGAAAAAAGTGTGTACAAAATATTTGAAATGGCGGAACAAATGGATGAGTATAAGGTTATGATTGGAAAAGAGTTATTATCTATAGTATTACATAGGGTTTATGGTGAATTGTGTAAAACGACACATACAGCAACTGCAGCTAATATGGATCATATTACCGCATTAAATTTATTACCAAAGTATGAAAAACAAAAAACTACGGAATTTAGAAAAAATTTCGAAGTGTTAGTAGATGCGTATTTAGGCTTTTTTCTTGCAAATTATAAGGCTGTGGTAGATGGTATGCATAGATGTAATGAGGATATCTTTTATGAAGTATTATCAAAGCATATTATTAGGAGCGTTGTAAATAGTTGAGTGTAGATATACTTATGGCGAAATGTCACTTGGATAAAAAGGAGTTCCTAATTCCACTCCCCTAGCGTCTCCACATACCCTTGCAATCTACCTTTCCTTGAAGCGAGACTGGCATAGAATCCCGGTTCTTCCCTTGCAAGACGGGTAAGATAAGAGATATTAAGAGGGCCTGTCAATTTAACCTGTGCATTGCAGTTTGGGCAGTTGAAGGTGATGTGGAACTGATTATCAAGAGTGACTTCGACGCTGTCGGTTTCTTGGTTATACATTGCAAATATTATTTTACTCATAGTGGTGTTCCTTTCTTTAAAAACGTGATTGGTTGTCGTGGATGGTAATGAGTAGCCTGTCGTAAGATACAGGTATGCAACATTACTTATCCAAAATCCCTTATTTCTGGGCTTTTCAAGATATCCAAAAGTTCTCAAAGAGAACGGAATGACACAGGCACAGATTGCCGAGGAGATAAATACCACCAAGCCGTATGTCAACCGTGTCATAAAGAAAAAAGAAACCGTGCTGAACAACACGTTTATTCGGATTATGGAAACACTCGGATATGACATTGAGCTGACGTATGTGAAACGGGAGGACTTACTATGAATATTGAATATAAACGATTATCGGAATATGAATTAAGCACATTTATTGAAATGAGAATCAATCAGCTTCGAGAGGAAGGTGCGAAGGAAGAAATTGACTTAACGTCTGCTTTGTCGGATTATTACAGACGTCATATGACAGATGGAACATTTGTGTCATGGCTTGCGTTTGATGGAGATAAAATTGTCGGAACAAGCGGAATGAGTTTTGTGGAGAAACCGCCGTACTTTGGCTGTCCAAGCGGAAAAATAGGTTTGCTTTCAAGTATGTTTACAGATCAGAATTATCGGAGAAGAGGAATAGCAAAAGAACTTTTAACACGGGTTATAAATGAAGCACGAGAATATGGCTGTGGAACGGTGCAGATTACAGCTTCGGATATGGGTGTATTGTTATATACAGATTTTGGGTTTGTGAAAAATGGGAATTTTATGCAGTATAAGCTATAAGAAAACTATGGAAAGCAAAACCTTAAGGACATAGGAAAGGCGTGTCAATATATGAAATTCATAGGAATAAGAAGGCTTTTTTCAACAGAAAATGAAATGCAATATGATGCAATTGGCGCATTTTGGGATGAAATGTCTAAAGAGTATGGCAGAGGAAATTTGCGCGGCCTTGGGTTTGGTTGGAAGGACAATTCTATAGAATATGCGATTGGATTAAAAAAAGGATTAATTGCCGATGCAAATTTTGAAATAGATTTGCCGGACAAATGGAATAGTGTATATGGAAGAACCGAAGAATTAGCAGATGTATACAATGATATATATAAAGATGGCGTTCTCCTTTACGAAATAGAAGAATTTGATGATGAAGGAAATTGTCAAATCAAATATTATAGGAGATGACCCTAAATGCCCTTAACAACAACAATCAAACCTTATAACGAAGCACACAAATCGTTAAGAGGGTGGTGCATTTGAGTGCATCGGAAAGGCTGACTATGCATTTTTATTGTATAAGATTGCAGATACATCAACAATCCCGCAAATGAATAATAAGCATATCGAGCCATATGAGATTACTGTTCCTAAATTAGACGAGCAATCAAAAATAGGTGACTATTTTGGAAACCTCGCCAACCTCAGCACCCTTCATCAGCGTAAGCTGGAAAAATTGAAAATACTAAAAAAAGCGTGTCTTGAAAAGATGTTTGTATAGGAGAAGTGAGAATATGGAAAAAATAATTTTGTATCATGGGACTCCAGATAAAAAAGTCGTACCACAATATGGATTGGGTGAAGAGAAACATGATTACGGAAAAGGTTTCTATCTTACTGAGAATGTTGAACTTGCAAAAGAGTGGGCTGTTTGTAAACCAGATGAAAAGAACGGATGGGTTCATAAGTACGAATTGGATATTACTAATTTGAAAATATTAGATTTTCAACAACACAATGTTTTGGCCTGGTTAGCAGAATTAATGAAGCATCGAGATGCAGCAGACACCAAGCGTTATAGAATTTTAGCCCAAAAGTTTATTGAAAAGTACGGAATGGATACAAGTCAATATGATGTTATCAAAGGTTGGAGAGCTAATGCATCATATTTTTATGTGGCAAAAGAGTTTGTCCGCGATAATATTGATATAGAAATTCTCGGGGAGTTATTATCGTTGGGCAGTCTTGGTATTCAATATTGTATAAAATCAGAGTTAGCATATTCAAAGTTAGAAGAAATAGACGCAGAGTTGATGAGTGTTAATTATAATGAATTCAATGATAAATATAATCAAAGAGACGTAGTTGCAAGGAAAAATATGCGTGAGCTTGTTAACTCAGATGCAAATAAAGTAACCAATGTGTTTAGCACATTATTTGAGAGGTGATTGAATTGAGAGCATATTCAGATGCATATTTAAATGATGTAGTTGAAAATCAGGGGAAACTATTTGATTTTATTTCTCAAAAATATCCTCAAAAAGATACAGCAGATTTTATTCATGCTTATATGGTAAGTAAGACAAGAAAAAGTATTGATGAAGCCCAAGCTTATGTGAATACTATGAATGCCAATGAATTGTGGGATTATTTTGAAAAAACAGATAAATATGAACTTAAGGATGGAAAGGCACTTGAAGGATTTCTACCAGATTGGATAGGGGAGTTTTATGCTTATTATCAATGGTATTATAATCTCCCGAGTAGTGAGGTTGTCAAAAAAGTTCCATTAAATTTTTTGATAAAGGCTTATAGTGGATTGCATGATTTAGAACTTGAATTGGCAGTAAAAAAAGTAGGTAAAGCATGAAAATTGTTTGTTTTCATAATCCAGAGGAAGAAAATGGTTATTTAAGTAATTGGTATTCAAGTCAATTTATTATCAATGATATCATCTTTTCTTCTATGGAACAATTTATGATGTATCAAAAGGCAATATGTTTCGAAGATAATGATATTGCTCAAAAAATTCTTAAGACAGAAAACGTTGCTTATATTAAAGAATTAGGACGACTTATTTCAAATTATAATGAAAATTATTGGAATGGTATACGACAAATTATTGTATTCGTAGGATTGATGGCAAAATTTTCACAGAATGAATCTTTAAAGAGGCAATTGCAAGAGACAGAACATTCTATTTTAGCCGAATGTGCAGTAAAGGATAAAAGTAAACGTCAAATCCTGCGCCTTGGCTAATTAGTCTTTTTGTGCCACACTCTAAA
>ENA-UONW01000165-UONW01000165.1-human-gut-metagenome-genome-assembly--contig:-CS52-NODE-165-length-104411-cov-29.830513_pt1 | contig 104411 bp, 92 predicted proteins | sample MGYA00242463_ERZ724010 | MGnify/ENA metagenome assembly ERZ724010
TTTTGGCTGGTCCTTTTTTAGAATTTCTTCCAGACACACTTTTTGAAACACTACCTTTGAGATTAAAAATAAATTTTAATAATCACGCATATTTTGTTTAAACAACAATCACCTTTTTTGTTATTCAGTGTTTCATTATCTTAAATACGATGTGCAAAATTAATTAAAAAATAGATATATTATGTTACAAGACGGTTAAAATTGACGATAAATGTTTTTTTTCTTTACAAAAAAGGTTTTTCATGTATTTTCTCTGATGTTAATTTTGATAAAATTTACATGTCATTGATATCAATGCTGTAAGAATGGTATTGCAGAATGTCTTTTATGAGGCGTAAAGACCAGTTGTTGTTAAAATAAATTCATCCTTGCCGTCAGCATAACGGAGCGGCCGCGCAAGTTGTATTCGGAATAAAATTCAGACATGGTAATGTTGTAAGAATAGACATACTTGTGTGTGTTGAGCAGATTGTTACATTCAAGAGAATATTTCACACGTTTATGACTCAGGTTAATTTTTAAGTTAAGCAACGCAAACGATTTGTTGCCCATTGCCAAGTTGTTGTAATAGTGGTTCAGTCCGGCGTCAATACTTATGTTCATCGGCATGCTTAGGCTGAGCAGCAAGCTGTTGTTCATTGTGCGTATTGCCGGCATTGAATATCCGTCGGTTGTGCTTCCTTTAGACAGAAACATACTGCTGCCGGCATCTACAGACAGAAAGTTGAACGGCTCTGCCTTTATTCCGGCTGTGAATACTGTCGCCTCAGAGTCATATCTCGTTATCTGTTCCTGGCGCAATACGGGCATGTGTCCTTTGCTGTATTGGGCAGTCAGTTTTATGCTTATGTTTTTCCAGCTTATGTTTTTGCCTGCCGAAAGCATTACGGCAAATTCTTCGCCACGGCTTGATGTGGTGCGGGCATACATGTGAGATAATATTCCGTTGAACGTTTCACCATATATCACTTTTGGACTTCTGCACGAATAAGAGGCATTGAGTGTTGCGAATATCATGTTGAACGGATCTTTAAAGTCTATGTTAATGTCGGCTGCCTGCCATGTCATGCGTGGCATATAAGCCTCGTAAGATGCTATTTGGCGGTAGTTGGTGAGGATATATCCTCCGTAAAGAGTTGATAATGACGGGTATCTGTGGTCGGCTGTATAGTGGCCGCTTATTGTCAGATTTGACAGCGCTTTCAATCTGACATAAGCTGTAAGCGAAACATTGAAGTCGTTGCGGCTGATGCTGTTCTGCTGTATTTTCTGATTGAGGCTCAGCATTTCGTACATCAGCGGAACGTTTATTCCTGCGTTAAGATTGCCGTCGTAATAGTCGAACATCACAGTGATTCCCGTTTTAAGGTGCGACAGATAAGTGTCATTAGTAAAGTCGGTTGATGTCGTCGGGGCTGCTCCTACTGCGTTCAGTGCGCTTTCCATGCTGCTGTGGTTATAGTTGAGCGTGGCTTTTGGCGATATTCTGAAGTTTCCTATTTTAATTGCAGACAACATTTCAGCTGAGTTTTCCGTCTTGAACCAACGGCTTTTTACGTTTTGTCTCATCCCCGTATAATTTCCGTTGCCGAAGATAGAGTCATACATGCAAGGCATAACCGTCAGCGCATGCGGCTTTTCTTCATAGGTGACGAGCGAGTTTACGGCCACGCCTTTATAGTCGTCTTTTTTTATTATCATACTCAGGCGGTTCTGCATGCTTATGTTACGTGTCCACAGACTTTGACTTATGGGTGCTTCCCTGTTGTCGGTATAGCCTTTGCCGCTGTTCCAATGAGCTGTTATACCGGCCGTTTCGCTGAGATACAGTTTCTCTTTGTTTATCTTATATTCAAAGTCGCCTTCAGCCCTGTTTTCTGTAGCAGCATCGGCCAACTGTTCCGATATCACGGTGTTGCTCCCGTCGGGAAGCAAATATGTAGTCTTGTCATAACTGTTTCTGTGTTCATGGTCGTTGGAGTAGACAATGTTAAGCCGAGTTTCGTGGTCTTCGTCGTTTTTCCATACGGAATTAATGCTTGCTGCGTGCGACTGATTAAAATAATAGTTGTGCTTGTCTATACCGGGCGGAGTAGGGCGCACAATGTCGGTAAACTGTTCAGCTTCGCCACTGTTGTTGCACGATGCAAGTTCTGCTGACACGTCAGTGCCGTCGTTGGCCGTCTTATATGTTGCTATGTGCTGTCTCTTTTTTGAAAAATAAGTCATGACAGCTTCTTCGTGCCACATCATGCCCTTGTCGTCGGCACCGACGCCGAGCAGTGCTTCCATATTTAATGTGCCGGCTGCCTCAGGCTTCAGTTTCAGGTTTATAGCCGCCTCGTCTGGAATAACGAGTTTTTTCAGGGCCTTCACTCCCTGATGGTTCTCCATCACCTGAACCGTTGCCACCATTTGCGCCGCAAGATTGTTGGTGGCAATGCTGTAACGTCCGGCAAGAGCGTCCATGCCGTTGATGTAAAGGTGGCTTATATTCTTGCCTTGATAATAAATGTGTCCGTTGTCGTCAACCTGAATCCCAGGCATACGCCTTAGCACATCGCCTATGGATATGTCGTTCTTGCCGATAAAAGCGTCGACCGAATAGTTGAGCGTGTCGCCAAGTTGCCAGATTTTACCCGATTTCACCACTACTTCCTGTAGCTCTATCGACTCTTTTTCTGTCTTATAGTTATGTGTTGTCGATATGTTCTTTACGGTTTCGCTTATTTTCTTTATGTTGAAGCCGTACACCATGAGCCTTATTTCGCTCTCGTTGCTGTCAAACTGCAGTTTATAGCGTCCGTCGCTTTCCGTAAACGTGTATGCAATGACGCTTGTCGTGTCTTTTTCCGACAGCGCCATTACTGTTATGTCCGGCAGCGGTGTGCCTTTGCGGTCTGTAATCTTGCCTGTGAATATTGTCTGCGTGAAGGCAGCACAATAGACTGACATTAATATCAAGAGCAGTATGGTGTAACGTTTCATCAGCGATTATTCCTTTTTCGTTTTGTTATGACTCATTATTCAAGCTCAATCGGGTTGTAGGGCTCAGGAGGATAGTCGCCTGATGTAACCATGTGTACGGTTTTTCTGTCGTCGCTGACAAACAGTTCCTTTGGACCGCCCACGCCCAGTGCGCCTCCCGGGTCTTTATAAATCTTCTTTATCAGAGCCATAATCTTCTCTCTTGTCATCACCTTTTCTTTCATGTTGTGGGCTTTATAAGTTGTTATCATGTCGCCGGGCCGTCCTTTCTCCAGTCCTACGCATGTCCAGATGTAGTCATTGTCGTCTGAACTTATCTGCATGATGAGTCCAGGCAGGCCGGCAAACTTATACGGACCGCTATATATGGGAATGTCGGGTGTGTACCATGCCGTGTATTTACGTCCGCGGAACGTGCACGATGCCTTTTTGCACTGATAGCCAATTATTGTTTTGCTCCCATTTTCCAGTTTCCATTCAATTTTTGGAGCAGCCTCATTGTAGCATAGGTTTGTATAGTTATAATACATCCTGCGCCTTACGTTAAGGGTTTTTGTTTTCGTGTTGGTGAGTATTTCTTCCGGCAGCACGTCGTTTTCGTCGAGTTTCGAAGGATAGTTCTCGTCTTTTTCGTATGCTATCGTGCGCAGAGAGTCGTTAATATGCAGCAGTCTGCTGTAGCAGTAAGTGTAGTTGTATCCGATATCGAGCCTCTGCAGGTCTTTACATACGGATGCACGGTCGGCAGTGTCTTTTACGAATTTCACGTCATAGTAAACCTTTATCCTGCATGAGTCGATGTCCTTCATGTCTTTTTTGCTGATGCTGAACGGACGGCTTATGCCCGATGAGCGTTTGGCTTTACGTATATTGCTTTTAACGCTTTTAGCAAACTGTGGATTGTCTTTTATGTCTTGTGCGCAGGATGTGGCGCACAGAAATAGTGACAGGGTGATGATGATAACGATGTCTTTCATAATTTTGCATTTATATTGGTTATTGCATGCGATTACAAATTTAGTGTTTTTTTCAATATCGTACATATATTTGCGTGTGCATTCTGTGTGCATAACTTTTTTGATGTTGGTTTTATTTTGTTTAATGTAATGCTGAAATATTGACATTGAAAACTTGAAATCTTGAACTTTTAGAATTTAAACTTTAATGTGATAACAGCCTCTGCCGGCCGGAGCCTGTAAGAGTATGAGTAAATGTCGTTTTCACGGAATGTCCTTATAGTGTATTCTTTTCTGTTGGTTATGTTTTTCAGTGCGAGTTCAATCTCTATTGCTTTTCCTGTCCATCTTGTTCCACCGTCTACATAAAGATTGCTTATCGCGGTGGTGCCATGTTGTTTAGTCATGCTGTAATATGGACTGAAGTAAATCTCCAGAGCCTTTATCGGGAACACAGACATTTTCATTGATCCGGTTAGACTGTTTATTTTGTTTTTTGTGTTGATTATTCCCATGTCCTGCACTGACAGCATGTATTTGCAGCTTAGAGAAGTGGAAACTACGTCGCCGAAAAATCTGTTTACGGCTGACAATTCAATATCATAGTTGCTGTTCGTAACACCGTATCCAATGCCTTGTCTGACCACATTACGCTTCGTTGAAGTTATGTTTCCTGTCAGTGACAGCACCATGTCGGCTGCGCTGAAGTTTTTTGCCGCATAGGCATATATGTTCCATAGGCGGGCGGTGTTGGTCTGGTTAAGTATGTCTGTCACGGTTTCGTCCTCAGTTACGTTGCTGCCTCTGAGTACGTTGCTCCGGGTGTGCCGGTAGTTTCCGCGCAGCGTGGCGAAAGTTCCGTCAAGAGAGTTTCTATAGCTTATGCCGGCAGCCGCATACAGTGTGTTGTGCACTGACAGCACACCTGTGCCGAGTGTTGTCGCTGTGCGATAAGTGGTGTATATGGGATTGATGATAAAGTCGTTTATTCCGCCCGTCGAAGTGCTCTTTCCGGCAGAGATGTTTATGTCAGTGTGACCATGAGGCCTGTATCTGGCAGTGGCGCGCAGTCCGACAAACGGCTTGTTTAGAATGAAGCGGCTTTGGCTTATCAGGTCTTTGTAGCTTACGTTATACATTTCAACTGGCAGGCTGAACGTAAGTCTGAGCCTTGACGAATTATACTGATAGGCAGGTTCGGCTGTAGATACGAGTTTATATCCGCAGTTGTCGTTGCCGGAATTGTTGCCGGGCACGGTCTGCATGCTGTTGAGTCTGTCGTAGTCTGATTTGAACGAAACGTTGAGCGACAGGTCCGACCGTGAACTGACTATCCAGCTGAATGATGTCTTTTCGTGAGTGTGAAAGTTAAGTCCCTCAGCGTTTTGGTAAACTGTGGCCGTCTGTTGTCCGGGCATTGTGGCGCGGATGAAGTTTAGTGGAGTGTTGGCAAAGGATATGTCGGAGCTGAACTGCCACACCTTGTCGTTCTTCCTTATTATGCCGTTCATGCTGTTGCTTATGCCGAAGTCGTTGGTCTTTTGTATCTCCGTGGGCAGTCCCTTTCCGCTGAGGTCGTATCTGTTGCGCCTAAAGCGTCCTCTCATGCTTAGCCGTTCTGCCATATAAAGTTTCTCGCCGTTGTTCTCGATGTTTAAGTATAAGTTTGCCTCCTGCGTGTCTGTCAGACTGTTGTTGCCTTCGTCCACGGTGACATATTCGCCCTCGCCTGTGCTGTATGCCGTAAACTTCGAGTTGTAATAGCTGTTTCTGTCTTTCTGATAATCGGCGTTCAGAGTCAATGTTGTGTTTTCTCCTGTTTTGAAAAGAGAGTTGACCGACGTAGATACCGACTTGTTGTTGTAATAGCGCTCCTTTGGAACAGAGGCGGAGCCGAAAGGTTCTTGCGGAAAAATGTTCCATGCCGCTGTTTCGGTGTATGACGTACCGCCGGCCGTCAGCATCCTGGTCTCGTTGCCGTATGCCGTTCCGTCGTTATTGGTCTTTACCGTTACCAGATGCTGGCTGCCTGTGCCTATTATCATACCATAGAGTTCACCTTTCCACAACACGTTGTCGCCATAGCCTGCTCCGACCGTAACCGTTCCCGTAGGTTTGAGCATGCGGTTGTTTTTCAGTTTCAAGTTTAGCGCCGCCTTTTCAGAGAAACTTATGTCTTTAAGAACTTTTTTAGGCTGATGGTTCTCATAAATGCTCACCGATGCTATGTCGTCGGGCGATATGTTTCTGGTTGCCAGGGCGTAGCGTCCCGACAGCAGGTCGAGCCCCTCGATGTAGAACTTGTTGATGCTTTCGCCTTGATACGATATCGTTCCGTTTTCGCTTACGCTTATGCCCGGCAGTTTTCTTATCACGTCTTCAATGTTGCGGTCGGACGCACTTCTGAAGGCAGCCACGTTATACAATAGCGTATCGCCGTGGCTGCTTATCGGCGCACTCTTCACGGTAACCTCTTTCAGACTCAGTGCCTCTTCGGTCATCGTTATTTTGTTGTCGCTGCGTGTGTCGCTTACAGTTACTTCCTTCAGCCTGTATCCGATATAAGAGAACGTGAGCTTGGCCGGCAGCCATTCGTCTTTCACAGGTATGTCAAATCTTCCGTCTTTGCCGCTAAGCGCATATTTCAGCATTTTGTTGTTTCCGGCTTCATATACCTTTATCACCACCGACACCATTGCTTCGCCTTTCTCGTCGGTTACAATGCCGCGCACGTGTCCGTCTGCGTGACACATTGTGCATATTGCCAGCAGTGCGGTTATTGTCAGAAGGAGCCGTTGCGCCATGATTTATTCTTTTTCTATCGGGTTAAAGAACATACGTCTTTTGGGTATGGCAATTTTATTGCCGTTGCTGTCTTTCGGTGCGAGTTCGCTCGATGAGATTGTCTTTCCCGGATCGGTTTTAAAGTCGGTCAGCGCCTTGTTGTATTTTTCGCGCGTAGTGTTGAAGTAGTCAAGATTTTCCATTGTGATTGGCCGTTGCATCTTTCTCAGCGATAAGGCAGTGAACATGATTTCCTTAGTAGAGTCTTCTGCTTCAAGGATAAGTCCCGGCAGCCCTCCGAACTTCCACGGCCCTTCGCTCACAGGTATGTCAGAATACCATACAGTCCAGTCTCTTCCTCTGAAACTGCATGTAGCTTTATGGCATAAGGTTCCGCATACGGTCTTTGTCTCGTCTGAGAGCTGCCAGTTAAAGTCGGGCTGAGGCTCTTTATATTTATACTTGTCGATAAACACCCTGCCGTAGAATGTTATTTCTGCGTTCTGCCTGTCTCTTAAAATGATGTCTGTTGTTTCATTCCTGTATTTGCCGCTTATTTTGCTGTATTCCAGATATGTGATTTTTGTCTTGTCCATGGTGTTTATAACCGAGTCAAGGCGGTAGCTGTTGTAGTCTTTGAACATGGAATATCTGCTGCCCGATATCAAAATATCGTACGATTGCCGCGTTTCAGCCTTTATCGGGTCGGTTACGTTAAGCTGATAGATACATTCAAAGTTGCTTGTGTCTATGGTGTCCGTCTTGGCTGTCCATTTCACAATCCTGTTTGCTATCTCGCCTTTGGGAATTTGGGCAAAGGCGAACTGGCATATACATAGAAAGAAAATTATAAATACGTTTTTCATAATGGTTTAAATTAATAGTTAAGTTTTGCAAAGTTATCAGTTTTGTGCTTTTACGCACCATTTTATAGTGTGCATTTTGTGTGCATAATTATATTATGCGGCATGATTATGCGGTGTAAATGCCTTACAGTGAGCTTATTATCTCGTCCCAGTCAGCCGGACTGCCCTTGCGGTTAAATGCTTTGTAGTAGAGTCTTCTTCTGACAGAAGATATTGATTCCTTGCTGTGGTTGGTAAGATGTGATATGTTTACGGGGGAGATATTTATCTTAATAAGCAGACACACTCTATATTCAAAACTGCTCATTCTGTTGTAAATGTTATGAAGTTTCTCTGTGTAGTTCTCGTAAACAGAGTTTACCACATTGTCAAGTTCGTCCCATTCCGTTTCTGACAGGTTTTCGTTCTTTTCCGGGTATGCAGAAATTTTCTTTTGTATGGTTTTGTATATTTCTGACGAATTTATTTTTCTTATTTTATCATCGGTCGGTTTCGCCTTGTTTTCCTTAATTCCGCTGTTAATTATTTTCAGTTTCTCGATTTTAAGATTTATTATTTCAAATCTTTTTCTGTATAGCATAATTGTCGATATCAGGATTGTAGCCAGCAGTATGCTTGTAATAACGAAGATGGTTGTCTTTGATTTTTCCTGTTGGTTTTTCAATTTAAGTTCTTTGTTTTGCTCATCCCTTATGCTGTAGTCATAAAGAGCGAGATATTTTGCCACGGCGTCAGATGCGTTTAATTTTCTTATTGAGTCGGATATGTTCATGTACAGCTCAAAGTATTTGTATGCCTCTTTGTTCTTGCCGCTCTTTATGCAGTGTCTTGTCAGTCCGTCGTATGCTCCTTGTCTTCCGTAAATATTTCCGTATTTGAGCAGTTTCTTATAGCACATCAGTGCAGAGTCTTCCTTTCCGGTTATTCTATATAATTCAGAATATATTGAAAGGGCCGGACTTATCTCTATGGAATCTCTGTAAGGATCAGATTCTTTAAGAAGTTTCAGTGCCTTGTCAGCGTCTTTTAATTCATATAAATATAAGGAAGCCATTTGGTCTTTTATAGACGAAGCGTAGCTTTTGTCGTCAAGTGTTGATGCCAGCCTTTTTGCAATGTTGAAATATTCCAATGCCTTATACGGATTTTCCAGATTCCTATAGGTGTCGGCTATGTCACGCAGGCTTAACACCATGTTGCACGTGTCATTGTTTATTTTGTCGGTTTTATATGCATTGATAAATTTTATAAGTGACCTTTTATGAAATTCCTGATATCTCAGAGTGTATCCGGCTTGTGCGTAAATGTTTGCCAACAGCTTTGTGTCCTTTGAATATTTTTTAGCCGATGTTTCAGCCATATTGAAATATTTTACAGCTTGTGGGGCATCATGGAGTTTCCTGTATATTCTTCCTGCATAATAGTATGCCTTGGGCAGCAGTCTCTTATCGCCTTTATTTTCATAATATTCCACGAGCCTTGTTATCGTAGAGTCTGATGTGTGCGGTATGTATGCCTTGTCCTGAGCCTTGATTTTCAGCAGTTCATAATAGTTTCTCGATGCCTCGGTAGCGTTTTTCATGTATGGCGCGATGCTGTCGAGCATGTTCAGTGCCTGTTCGGCGTCGTTGTCTGCAACGCTGTCTATGTTTGTCAACTGCTTAATCTGTATGTCGTTTTGTTGGCATGCGCAGAAGTACAATGCCGTAACGACGGCAGCAATAATCCGCAATAATTTCATAACGTCCGTGTTTTCATTTGTGATAAATGCAAAGATATAAAAAATTAAGCAATATCGATATGAATCGTCTTTTGAAAATACAATGCCGTTAAATAGCGCATATATTATGTGCTGTTTCTGAAAGTTAATTTCGGCAAAGTTATCTCTTTTATCGCTTATTTTCGCTTATTTCAAGTGTGCATTTAGTGTACATTATTCTTTAAAAAATATCCGTATATTATGTAAATGTCTTACAATGAGTTGATTATGTCGTCCCAGTCGGCCGGTCGTCCTTTTCGTCCGAAAGCTTTTTCGTACAGCCTTCTGCGTGTAGAGTTTATTGCTTCTTTGCTGCGGTTCGTTAAACGGGCAATGTCCGTAGGTCTTGTTCCTATTTTCAGTAGCAGACAAACCTTGTATTCATGTTGGCTTATTTCAGGTATAAGATTGTGCACCCGTTTATAAAATTCATTGAAAATGCTGTTGACTTCATGGTCGAGCCTGTCCCATTCTTTTTCCGTAATATTCTCATTTTTGTCCTGATGTTCTGATATTTTCTTTTTTATAGTCAAATATATCTCTGTTGACTTTATTTTCAGATTTTTGTCGTTCATCATTTTTTGCTCTTCCAATATCCTGTTCTTTTCAGCCAGTTCTGCCTTATCCATTTCCAATTGCATGAGTTTGTTTTTGTATTTATACCATATAATTACGCCAGAAAGCATTATCGTTGAAAGCACAAGGGCAAACATAACTGCAAACTTTTGCTTCTTCTCTTCCTGATTTTTTATTTTCAGTTCATAGTTCTCTTTTTCTTTGCTCTGATAGTTATAGAGAGCATTAATCTTTGCTACGTTTTCGGTTTGGATTATCTTTTCTATTGAGTCTGTATAAATTTCGTATGTCGTGATGTATTTTAAAGCCTTTTCTGACATTCCATTTTCCAACCAGTAACGTATCAGCTTCTTGCTTGCAAACTGTTTTGCGTAGACGTCGTTCAGACCGTATAATTTTTGGTATAAGCTGACAGCCGAGTCCGTGAGGCCTTTTGCATTATAAATGTCAGCAGCTATAGAATAAACAGAGCGCATGTTTGTACTGTCAACTCCGTTGAGTGCTTTGTCTGCATATACTTTTGCTGTGTTATAGTCTTTTAAATTGTAATAATGGTTGGCTATTTGCGCAAGAATGGCATAATACATCATTTTGTAGTCTGTGTCTTGTGATATGGCCAATGCTTTCTTTAAATAAGGTAATGCTTTTGTATATTGTTTTTTCCCGTTATAACATTCGGCTATTCCGCATAATTCATGAATCTGATTATTCTTGTTTCCCGTCTTTCTGTTATAGTCGTATGCCTTTTTGAATGCTTCTATGCCTTTGTCGTATAACTCCTGATAAAGAAAAATGTATCCAATCTGGCTGTATGCCTTGTATGTCAGCTGATTGTTGTGGTCGCCTGTCCCGGTTACTTTCTGAAGATATTTCAATGCTTCGGGCACATTGTTGATGTCCATATATATTCTTCCTGCATAATAGTATGCCATTAGCAGCAGTCTCTTGTTGCCTTTGCTTTCATAATATTCCACGAGCCTTGTTATCGTAGAGTCTGATGTGTGCGGTATGTATGCCTTGTCATGAGCCTTGATTTTCAGTAGTTCATAATAGTTTCTCGATGCCTCGGTAGCGTTTTTCATGTATGGCCTGATGCTGTCGAGCATGTTCAGTGCCCGTTCGGCGTCGTTGTCTGCAACGCTGTCTATGTTTGTCAGCTGCTTAATCTGTATGTCGTTTTGTTGGCATGCGCAGAAGTACAATACCGTAACGACGGCAACAATAATCCGCAATAATTTCATGATGTCCGTGTTTTCATTTGTGATAAATGCAAAGATATAAAAAGGCGAGAGCAATGTCAAACAAAAAACCGTTGTTTTTTGATTTTGCATAGCCGAGCCGCATCATATCTTATTCAAAGATATAAAAAGGCGAGAGCAATGTCAAACAAAAAACCGTTGTTTTTTGATTTTGCATAGCCGAGCCGCATCATATCTTATTCAAAGATATAAAAAGGCGAGAGCAATGGCAAGCAAATAAACGATGTTTTTTGATTTTGCATAGCCGAGCCGCATCATATCTTATTCAAAATTATGAAAAATATGACGGATTGCTGCTACAGAAAGTTTACTTTATGTAAAAAAACGTGTGTCCGGTCTATTCTGGTTGGTTATGATTGCGGTACATGTTTGGTGTTTTCCTTTATTAAACAAATTTTGAGATGTAATTTTAAATCAGCATGCCTTTTTTACTACTCTGATGCTTATTTCGTATAACAAATACAAAGGCAGTGTAACCAATATCAGACTTAGAATGTCTTGGCCGGGCGTGATGATTGCGGCAATTGTAAGAATTATAATAAATGCGTGCTTACGGTATTTTGAAAGTATTGTCGCGTTTATTATTCCCATTTTACCAAGGACAAAGGATATTACGGGCAACTGGAACACAACACCCATGAGTAAAGTCATGGTGATGAATGTTGAGACATAACTGTCAAGGGTTATTGTGCTTTCTATTCTGTTTGAGACACTGTAAGTTCCAAGAAATCTGAACGAAATAGGGAACAGCATGTAGTAGCTTATCAGAATTCCGATGATGAAAAGAAAGTATACTGCGCAAATTACTTTTGCAGAGTATTTTCTCTCATTCTCAAATAATGCAGGTGAAACAAAATGGAACAGCTCGTACAGAATGTATGGGGATGAAATCAATAGACCTAAATATATGGATGTGGAAAGATGTGTCATGAATTGGCTTGACAAATCTGTCGCTATCAGCTTAACGTGAAATTCGTCAAAATGGAAATTGTGCAGTCCTAACATGTGCATAATATGCTCGGTAAATGTGTAAGAAACAAAATTCCATTCACTTGGCGCAAGCAGAATGTTCCAAGTTGTATCTTTAAAACAAAATACAATTATTGCAAACAGACTGCTTACTCCGAGTATTCTAAAAATCATTTGGCGCAACACCTCAAGATGTCCGCCAAAAGTCATCATTCCATTATTTTCGCTATTTTTCATTATTTACTTTTGCCTTTTTCTGTATTATGATCTTCAACAGGGGCATTTTCAGCAGATTCTTTTTTCGTATCTTCCTCTATGGGTGTATTAATGTCGTTAACTCCTTTTTTAAACTCTCTTACACCTTGTCCTAAGCCCTTCATCATTTCGGGCAGTTTCTTGCCGCCGAAAAGCAGCAGGGCTATGGCTCCGATGAGCAGAAGTTCGGTAGTGCCTATGAAAAGAAATAATGATGTCATTGCTGTACTAAATAAATTTCACATGTTTCGAAGTTTATCTCCCAGTTGCCGCCTTCGGCGCTTTCCCATTGGTATTTGTCGCTCATGCGGTCCCACCAGGACTGAAATTTGGTGCCGGTCTCACCGAGGTCCTTTACCAGTTTTTCATACAGCTCGTTGTTGTCGGCTGTCAGAATCTTAGCCAGTTCGTTAAGGCCGTTTCTGCGCTCAAACAGCGCCTGTATCTCGTTTTTTTCTTCGACAGTTACCTGTCCTATTACTTTCTTTACCATTCTTTTTTTACGTCAAAGGGGTCTAAATAATCTATTTTGTCAATCTCTTTATAGTCGGGCAAGAACGTTCCGTGCTTTCTTATTGCAATAAGAAGCTCGCGCGATGCGTTGCGTTCAAGATGAGCCACAACACACTGTTCGTGCGACGGCGTGTTCACCTCGAGCGTGGTCTTGCGGTTGAGCCATATGCATCGGCGGCACTGATAGGCGTCGCATATGCGGCACAGCGGTGCATGGTCGAGCCTGTATAGCTGGCTGTTCTTTATGTCAAGTCCGTCTTTCAGGTTTCCAACAGCATATCCGCCGGGCTGCTGATAGAATGCCGGGCATACGTAGAAGTTGCCGTCGGGCGCAAGTGTTATTGTCGTGTCGCCCGCGCCGCAGTTGTTCATTTTGTTGAGCATCATGCGGTCTGTCAGTATGTTGAGCTGCGGTGAATGTCCTTCGGCATACATCTTTTCAACGTCTGCAGCCAGCAGTTTCAGCATGTCCTTGTATTTGTCAAAGTCGTCGTCGGTGAATGTGTCCACGTCGGTCAGCGTTATGTTCAGCCTGTCAGCATTCTGAAGCAGCTTTACTATTATGTCGTGTCCGCCGAACAGCCCTGCCTTGTCTGTGCGCAGCACGTATGCCGCTCCGCTTCTCACGTCAGTTCTGCCTGCCTCTTCCATGCCGTCAATCACAACCACGTCGGCACCTTTCTGCCGGCTTGCCGGCTTTATCTTGCTGTGGTCTACCGATTCTATTATTTTATCATATTCTTCCGGCAGGTCATAGTCGGGATAAACAAACTGTATGTTCAGATTCTCTTTCATTCCGTATAGTATGCCGGCTTTCAGAGTGTCTGCAGGCATGAGCCTGCGCTCTTTGTGCCCGTTGCCGTAGTGGCAGAACGACACAGACGTGTCGTCGAGCAGGATAACAAGATATTGTATCATGGCTTTAGCAAGTTTGTTGGTTCAACTTCGGTCTGTTCTCCTCATACTCCTCGCGTGCGTCCTCAAGTTCCAACTTGCGGAACAGCTTGTTCCAATAGTAGTTGTTGGCCCTTACGCGCGCCTTGTGCATCAGGCATATAGCCGTTGAACGCTGGTATATCGTAGGAGTATCTGCAGCGTCGTAGTTTTCGCCCTGGCACCATGCGCATCCTTCGGCCACCTCGCAGTCGATACACTTCTGCGGGCTTTGCGTGCAGCGGTCGAGCGTAAGAAACGGGCGCAGCCTGTTCTTGTCTATTCCGTCATGAATGTTGCCTATTATCCATGCTTTCTTGTCGCGCAGAGAGTATTGTGCGAATCGGGTGCAGGGATAGAAGTTGCCTTCGGCATCCACAGCAAGCATACGTCCTGCTCCGCACCAGTTCTGGTTTTGTGTAACGCAGTCGAGCGGCTTGCCTAAGCGTTCAGAGAAGAACGAGCATGCGTAGTCGCGGTAGTATCCTCCGTCGATTATTGCGTCTGCAAGCTGCATCAGCTGGTCTTCAAACAGCAGGTCGTCGTTTTTCTTCCATACGTCTTCAAACACGCAGTTGATGTTCACCTCGTGAATGCCGAGTCCGTAAAGATGCAGCACGCTCTCCTTGATATAAGGAATGTCGGCACTGCTTATGGTAACCTTTGTTCCGGCATTGGGAAATTGCTTGAGCCACAGCGGAATGTTGCGCACTACGTCTGCATAGGAGCCTCGTCCGTCACCTTTGTATACGCGGTTGAGGTCGTGTTTGCGCTCCGTGCCGTCAATGGTAATACCTATTGACAGATGGTCGTGGTTCTTCTCAATGAAACGCTGCACCTTGTCCGTGTGATAGTTTATTCCGTTTGTTGAGAATGAAAAGCGGTAAGAGTTAAACCAGTGGTGGTTTCTGCGGAACATTTCTGTTTTAAGATAGTCGCATATTTTGTCTATCAAGTCAATTTCGAGGAAAGGCTCTCCGCCGATGAAGTCCCACACAACGCTTTCCTCCTTCATATCATTCTCATGGTCGAGGATATAGTCTATTGCTTGTTTGGCTACCTCCCAGGGCATACGCTCTTTCGAGTTTTTCCCTACGAGGTAGCAATACTTGCAGGCTAATTGGCAATCTTTTGTAACAATGAAGGTAATTGATTTTGCAGAACCTGATTGCCAAGATTTACCAATTTCCATTATTTTCATACTCATGTTTTGTATAGATTTAATGTTGCTTATTTATAATGGACTCTTAACACTATAAAAGTCCACATAAACTATTATACAAAATCTTCATTAATATGAAGAACTATAACATGAACCAGAACAGCTACCTGAACAAGAACCTGTGCAAGTATATAGGCAAGTACCTGAACAAGCTTTATAACATCCGCCTCTGCAACTGCCTGTGCAAGATGTGCAGTTACCTGAGCATCCATAAGAGCACCATTTACATCCAGCTGCTTCTTCATTAGCTTTTACAATAGTAGGCATGCTCGCAAAAAATAATGCTCCTAGAATTGGCAATGTCTTCTTTGCTGCATTCTTGAAAAAATCTCTACGTGATTGGAACTCTTCATGTTTTTTCATTTTCTCATTCTCCATAATATAATATATTCTTATAACGCCTTATAGAACTCCCGAATTCAGGCAAAAAATGTAAGGTATAAGATACTAAAAAAGACGTGGGAGTTTCTACTTGTCGCTTACCCCACAGTCAGGCTCTCGCATTGCCTCTCTCTTAGGATAAGCAACGCAGTCTGCCCACGTCAAGATATATTAATATTGTATGAAACATAAATCGTCACATACATTATAATACACTTCACATGAACGTTTCGTTGCACTATCTTCGAAGAGAGTTCAAATTTGCGAGATTTGACTGTCGAAGATAACGTTTGTAAACGTCCTTAATCAGTAAATAACTCATTTTACCTTCCAGGCTTAGATGAGTTATTGCAAAATTACATTATTTTTGTTATTTGCCAAATAGAAAACTGAAAAAATATTGAATTTATTAGTTTTACCAATAAATTTTGTCATAATATGATGAAAAATGATATTGATATTCAGAATAATTTGCCATATACAAATATGTGTTGTTTAGAGAACCTTATATAAGGTGGACGTTTCCGTCGTTATATCTTCGAAGAGAATTCGGATTTGCAAGATTTGACTGTCGAAGACAGCGCCCGCAAACGTCCTAATGATTTTACATATTTAGTTTCCTATTTGTATTTTTTTATTGCAAATATATTGTTTTTTAAAGTTTTTTCCAAATAAAATAATGAATAATTATATTAAATTTAAAATAGTGTTAACATTATGAGTACATTTGATAGAATGTTAAATTTAACATTAATCCATAACTATTATATGAAATTATTTTCCTTTATATTCAACACACTAGTATTCTTTGTATCAACTTTATTTGTAAATAATTTAAAGTTTTGATATTTCTATAGTGTAACTAAATTTATCTAATTTATAGCAAAACGTCATTTGTTGATCTTTATGCGAAAGTTGGAAAATAGAGTAATTTTATTGCTTATTATTGTATCTGTTATGCAATTTATGGTGTTTTGCATGCTAAAATGATGGGTTATTAGGTGCAGAAAGCATGATCTTGTGTGTTATCATGCCGTTTTTGACGATGCTGATCGGTGAGTTTCTTATCAAAAGTGGCAGGGTTTTCAACCGTTACTCTATGGTTTACTACCCGTAAATGGCCGAGTAATGTTTTTTAACATTACAAGATTTTTGCACATAATTGTGGATAACTTTGTATTGTACTGATATAAAGCTGATTATGACTGCACACAAAAATAGCTGCTTTTTGCGTATAATTTATGGCTTTTCGGAAAGAATGTGGATATGTGCACATACGAAAAATCACAATGAAAGCAAATTTTGATGTTTGCTTTCATTGTGATTTATGCGGTGAAAGGCTTTGCCTGTTAAGTTTTGCTTATGTTATAAAAAGCATTATATCAATGGGTTTTGCCGATGTTTTTGCCGTGAGAGTAAGCCTGTGCGGCAATTTCGCCTATTATTTTATCGGCCATGTCTACAGCTATAGTGCCGGCTTCGGGCAGTCGGGTGTAGTTGGTTTCGTGCTCATCCTGCGACTCCAGACGGCCACATAACAGCAGTTCGAAGTTGCGCTTATATTCGCTCACCATTGCCTGATAGAAGTTATCGGTGCGGCATGCAAAGCGGACCAGCTCCATGTCGGTTGTTCCGGGCTTCATGAATTCGCGCAACTGCTGCTCCATCTCTTCTGTCGTGAAGTTGAGGCGCATCAGTGCAAAGAAGGCCTCACGGTTGAAATAGCGTGATATGTGCTCATAATGGTTGAGCATGGTCTTCTTTATGTTTATAGGTTCAAAACGGTTTTGGATGTCTGTGCCGGTCTGCTCCTCGAGTATTCCTGTTACGAAGTATTTGAAGAAACTTCTTACCACGGCAGCCAGCACGATGTCTTTGCTTATTTCTTTCATATCTTATCCTTATTATTGTTGTCGTTATCTTGCAGCGCAGCCTTTATGTTGCGCATCAGTCCGTCGTATTTCGCACGCTTTACGGCACTGCCTTTGAACAGTCGCCGATAGTCGTCCACGGTCAGTGATGTCCATTTCTCTCGCGTCATGTTGAGAAGTTCTTCCCGCGGGCGGAGCTGTTCTTCAGTTGTGCCCTGCGCAAACCTGTTCCACGGACAGGCGTCTTGGCAGCGGTCGCAGCCATAGATGCAGTTGCCCATCTTGCAGGCGTATTCCTGCGGAATGTCGCCCCGGTTCTCTATGGTCAGGTAAGAGAGGCAGCGGTCTGAACAGAACTCTGTGCACCGGCTGTCGTCTTTCAGATGCAGGGCGCCGGTAGGACAGGCATCTGTGCAGGCGTGGCAGTTGCCGCAACGCGAGGGCAGGGGAGTGTCATATTCAAGTTCTGCGTCGATAAACAGTTCTCCGAGGAAGAACATGCTGCCGGCATGGGGGATTATAAGCTGATGGTTACGACCAATCCAGCCCAGTCCGGCCTTCATCGCCCAATAACGTTCAAGCACGGGAGCCGTGTCGCAGAAGGCGCGGAAGGTGGGGAGAGGAGAATTGAGAATTGAAAATTGAAAATTTTGATTACTCTTTTGGTTGTGGACGGGTAGGTTATTTGGGCCGCTGCCGAGTGAGGATTGTGAGGCGGCATTTGCGCTGCATGGCTTATCTGATTTGGGGAGTGTTGCCGTCTGTGCGGCGTTGTTGTCTGTGCGTTCAGTCAGTCCGAGTGTTGAGGCCAGCTTGCGCAGCTTGTCTTTCATTATGTAGTGATAGTCTTGGCCTAAGGCGTAGGCGGCTAATTGTGGCTCGTCAGCTGGTATTCTACTCGTAGGAGCATAGCTGAGCGCAACGCAAACAATGCTCTTTACGCCGGGCATGAGCAGCTGCGGATTGAGCCTCTTGTCTGTGTTTGCAGCCATATAGTCCATGCCGGCATGACCTTTACGGCCGAGCCATGCCGTAAACCTTGCCGCCTCCTCAGCGTCAACAGGCTCAGCCTTGGCTATGCCACAAGCAAAAAAGCCGAGGTTGTGTGCCTCGGCTTTTATCTTTTCACTCGAAAGTCTTAAATTCATATCCCTGTTCTTTTAGCCATTTCAGTGCCTCCGGCAGAGCGTATCTCAGTTTGTCGATGCTCTTCAGCGAGTCGTGAAACGTGATGATAGAGCCGTTGCGCGTGTATCGCTTTACGTTTTTCAGCACGTCTTCGGCAGTAAGCCATTTGCTGTAGTCGCGTGTAACGAGGTCCCACATTACGATGCGGTATTTGCGCCCCAGCCAAAAATACTGTTCCCACAGCATCCAGCCGTGCGGCGGTCTGAACAGATGCGCGTTGATAAGGCGGTTAGCCTTCTCGGTGTTTGCGCTGTAGGCTTTAGTAGAATGTTTAAAACCGCCCCAGTGGTTGTATGTATGGTTGCCCACCTGATGGCCTGCTTCAACAATTTGTTTGAACAGCTCGGGATATTTTCTTACGTTGTCGCCAACCATGAAGAATGTGGCATGGGCTCCATATTCGGCAAGAGTCTTGAGGATAAATGGCGTAGATTCGGGTATTGGACCGTCATCGAAAGTCAGATAAACTGCCTTCTCGTTCTTATCCATCCTCCATGTTGCCCTCGGGTAAAGCCAACGTAGCCATTTGGCCGGCTGTTCTATAATCATCTTTCTTCTTTTTCTTTCTGATGTTAAGCGTTATTTAAATTGAGAAATGAATCAAATTGAGAATTGAAAGTTGAGACAGGAGAAATAAATTTCAGCGTCAGCCAATTATATTTAGCCCCGTTAGGCACCACTCTCATATCTCACGTTTTAGCTTATCAGCGGTGTCAGACCGTGAGAGTAATCATAATTTTCAATTCTCAACTCTCAATTCTCAATCATAAATCATTCTTCGCCCATCAGGCGTCCGCCCTTGCTTTGGTAAGTGGCGGCGTCTGCGTTGAACTGTTTCGTGAGGCTTGCTGCCCACTTGTTGTCAACCATGTGAGCTATGTCTATACAAGAGTTCATGACGTACAGGTGCATCATGCAATCCTGCTGCGACTGCATGAAACGGCTTCCGCTGAGCGAGTTGTACCAAACCATGTACTGATGAGCATTCTCGAACACAGAGTTGATAACCTGTTTAGCCTTAGCCTTGTTGCCCAGCAGAGCGTAAGCCTTTGCAATGTCTACACCTCCGCTGAGATAGTTCATCGGCACATTGTATTCAGGCAGAACCTTCTCGGCATAAGCCAGGGCCTTGGCGGCCTTGTCTTTCTTGCCTTCCTGTATCAGGTTGAGCGCGAGCTGTGCGAAGAGGCGTCTGTGTGTGTAGCACATGCGCATTACAGTCTCGTCGAGATACAGTCCCTTCTTGTCAAGACCTCCGAACTTGAAGCGTGTCATCAAGTTGTTGTAAACACGCTCAGTGTCAAAGTTCTTCATGCCCGGAGCATTTGTAGTGAAAGGAGTGATGCGGTTGGCAAGACCTTCCTGAATGAAGTTGTTGCCAAGGTTCATATAGTTTTCGTCGCCAACGGTTATTGCAACATATACCGGACGAGTCCAGTTGCACTGTGAAATCATCTCGAGCATCATCAGGTCTTTCTTATAGAGAGCGTTCTTGCCTTTGAGCGAAATGACCATCTTGTCTGGTATTGAGTCGCTCGCCATCATCATGCCGCTCTTTCTTACGGCCTCTTTGTCTATAGTCAGATACAGAGTGTCGGTAGGAATTACGTGCATGTCGTCCTTTCCGTCGCGTACCCAATGCTTAAGAATGTTCTTAACCTCAAACGGATTGTCGCCCAATGTGGCCTTTGCCTCTTTCGGGTTAGTCTTATAGAAGTCAAGAATCTGCTGCTTGAGTTCAGGGACAACTTCTATATACTCGTTGGTGCCTGAACAATAGTCGAGTCGCGGCCATGTGATAGGCACTGACGGAGAGTTGTAAGCCTGACGGCACATCTGGTCGATATACCAGTCGGTCTGCAGATAGCTCAGGTTGCAGACGCGTGCGTCTGTCCTTGTACCTTCAACCTCCTGATTATACCAAAGCGGGAATGTATCGTTATCACCATTGGTGAACAAGATCGGATTGCCTTTGTCCTGCATTGACATCAGATAGTTCTGTCCGAAGTCGCGGCATGTGTAGCGTCCGCTGCGGTCGTGGTCGTCCCATGTCTGGCTTGCCATCTGTATAGGAACGAGCAGACAGAGGATTGAAACCACTGCAGATACGGCTGTACCGTTGAGTTTTAGTCTCTTCAGCAAGTCGATTATTGCAGCAACACCAATACCGCACCATATTGCATAGGCATAGAACGAACCGGCATAAGCATAGTCGCGCTCACGCGGCTGCATAGGTGTCTGGTTAAGATATATGACGATGGCCAGACCTGTCATGAAGAACAGGAAGAACACTACCCAGAACTGGCGTATGCCTCGCTGTCCGCGGTAAGCCTGCCAGAACAGACCGATGAGGCCGAGCAGCAGCGGCAGACAGTAGAATACGTTGTGTCCCTTGTTCATCTTAAGGTCGTCAGGCAGCTTGCTCTGGTCGCCCAGACGCCAGTTGTCGAAGAACGGAATACCTGAAATCCAATTACCGTGCTCAAGTTCGCCGTTGCCCTGGATGTCGTTCTGACGGCCTGCAAAGTTCCACATGAAGTAACGCCAGTACATGAAGTTGCACTGATAAGACAGGAAGAAACGTATGTTCTCAAACTGTGTAGGCATCTTCACTGTAACAGGTTCGCCACAGCGGTCGTAAGGCACCTGTGTGCCATCTACACCTCCCATCCAACTTTCGTATGCGCTGGCATGATCAGCATCCCACATACGCGGGAATACCATGTTCTGTGCATAAACATAGTCGTTCTTATAGCCTACTATGAAGTAAGAGTCTTTCTCGTCCTTCGAAGCTTTTTCCTTACGCTGATATATAGGTGCGCCCTGTTTCATGCGAGGTTTGCAATATTCACCATCGCGGTCAAACTGCACCTGTGATGTGTAAGCCTGTCCGTAGAGCAGCGGGTTGTCGCCGTACTGATCACGGCTGAGGTAGCTTCCAAGGGTGAAAATGTCCTCAGGAGAGTTCTGATCCATAGGCGGGTTAGCCGATGATCTGATAACAATGAGGGCATAGCTTGAATATCCGATCATAAGCATAAGCATGCACAGCAGTACAGTGTGCTTTATGCGTGAGCTTACGAGCAGATTCTTGCCGCGTTTCCATTTGAGTACGAACCAAAGAATGGCCAAAACAATAACACCTATGATGAATGCAGAGATGCCGAAACCATAGAACGGCACACCGAGCATTGCAACTGAAAGCAGGAACGAAATGTTCTCGCGTTTCAGGTCTTTGTTGGTGTAGCTTTCGTAGATGGCCCAAATGACAATGGCTACGAGCAGTATGATGTAGATTATCTCGCCAGTGTTGAACGGGCAGCCCAGCACATTGACGAAGAACAGCTCAAACCATCCTCCAACCTTGATGATGCCCGGAACAACGCCGTAAAGAATGGCTGCAACAAGCACAAACGATATTACGAGGGCTATGAGAGAACCCTTGAGGTTGGCGTTGGGGAATTTGCGGTAATAGAACACCAGGACAATGGCCGGAACACAAAGAAGGTTGAGCAGGTGGACACCGATACTCAGTCCGGTCATGTAGGTGATAAGCACAAGCCAACGGTCGCTGTGAGGCTCGTCGGCATGGTCTTCCCATTTAAGAATAAGCCAGAACACAATGGCGGTGAACGCTGATGAGTAGGCATAAACCTCGCCCTCAACGGCGCTGAACCAGAATGTGTCGCTGAATGTATATATCAGTGCTCCCACAAGGCCGCTGGCCTCGATGGCGATGAGCTTTGACGTTGTCAACTGGCTCCAGTCTTTCAGAATCAGCTTGCGTGTAAGGTGCGTGATTGTCCAAAACAGGAACATGATACATGTTGCGCTGAGAAGAGCGCTCATTGTATTAACCATGCGTGCCACCTGTGACGGGTCGCTGGCAAACTGAGAGAACAGATTGGCTGTGAGCATAAAGAACGGTGCGCCGGGCGGGTGACCGATTTCTAACTTATACCCCGTTGTGATAAACTCCGGGCAGTCCCAAAAACTGGCTGTCGGCTCAATGGTGCTACAATATACGAAGGCTGCAATGAGAAACGCTACCCAGCCAAGTATATTGTCCACTAATTTAAATTGTTTCATTGAATGCTATTGTTTTTTGAGTTTCAAATTTCAATAAAATACGTGCAAAGATAATGCAATTAATAGACAATGCAAAATAAATTAATTTGTTTTAATATTATCTTGAATTTGTGTAACTGCCTAAGACATAACATGTTGGGTGATTTCTTAGGCTCTGTTACACGGCTTTTTACATGCAATATGGCTTATCTGTTTTACTTGTGTATATGTAACTTTTTGATATTCAGTGCGTTATGTGCTAATAATATGGGCAGGGCCTATACAAATATCTCCACTCCGTAGATGATAAGCGCGTAGCGCAGGAATTTTCCAATGATGATGCTTATGATGGTTATTATAACGTTTGAGCGCATAAGTCCGAGCACAATCGTTATGCCTTCGCCTATTACCGGAAGAAAAGAGAAAAAGCCCATCCAGGCTCCGCGCCCTGCCATGAACCGTTGGGCGCGGTCGAGTTCTTTCTTCTTTACGTGCAGATATTTCTCAATCCAGTCAATGCGTCCGAGCATGCCGATGCCGTAGTTGAGCATGCTTCCGAGAACGTTGCCTATGGTGCCGTAGATTACGAGCGACCATGGGTCAAGACCGGCTGCGAGAAGCGCAAGCATGACAACTTCGCTGCTAAGCGGAAATATACTGCCTGCAAGAAAAGCCGAGATAAGCATGCCTGCGTATCCGTAGTTGGTGAGAATGTCTATCAGGGAATCCATAAATTATAAACTGTTAATCCTAATGTGCATATGGCCAGACAATAAAATGTTATGTTTGTTGTCTTGGTGTGGGTCAGTGCTATGTAGTGTGCTGCAAGAACGCTTGAGTTGATTATCATTATGCTGAGCAACGGCTTGATATGCTGGGGCTGCAATATGATGAAGACGAATGTGAGCGCGTTCATTGTGATGAATATCTCATAAATCATCCTTATCCTTATCTTGTCCTTGTAGCTGTTGCGCATAAAATGGAATGAGCCGATTATGGCAATGATTGTGATGTAGACAAACGTTATGATTATGTGCAGGTTGCTGAAATCGTATTGAAACAGAGGCGCAAACTCGGCAATCGACTTGATGTGTGCAAGCAGCAGGTGGGATGTTCCGTTGAAGATAAACCAGCCGGACAAAAACCAGTATGGCGCAGTAAGGCCTATGAGTGACGCAAGCAGTGAACGTATGCTGAACGACATCAGGTTGGCCCTCATCATAATCCACAGAAACGGAATGAAAAATAAAATCTGGATGAAAAAAATACTGGCTATGCCGATAAAGAAAAAGGCATAGAAAACAAGTCCTTGCGAGCGCTTGTTCTGGTAGCATTTAAATAAAATAAGATAGGCGGTGATTACGCAAAACTGCACAACCCACACGTCGGTTGAATCGAACAAGAATGCTGCCATGAGCGTTAGTGTCATGAATGAACACGACACCATGCGGCTGTAAATCCTTATGAGCGAGTTGCTGTTGTTAAGCTCCACCATAAGATAAGCAGAAAGGCCGAACAGCAAGAAATGCAAGTAAAGCTGATTTGCGATTAATCCTCCTGCAAGCCATACTGCAACTGAATATATGGCAGTTATCGGCAGCGAAAAGCGGCTTTCTGCTATTTTGTTCTGTAATCTTTTTACCACGTCTGAAAATCTTATTATATATAATAAGGAAATAAAATATATAGTATGTGTTTAACTGCAACACATCTTTTTTATAAACGTTCCCGCCGGAGCGGGAACGTTGAATGTTTATGCTTACTGCTTAATTTTCAGTTTTAGAGGTCTTGGCCTATGTCGCTGCGGAAGTATTTGTCGGTAAACTGTATCTTCTGTGCTTCCTTGAACGATTTTTTCAAGGCTTCTTCCTTGTCTTTTCCATAAGAGCTTACTGCAATGACGCGTCCGCCGGCAGTAACTATTTTGCCGTCTTTCAGGGCAGTTCCTGAGTGGAACACAATGCTTCCCTCAACATCGTTGATGCCGCTGATGGGATAGCCCTTTACGTATTTCTCAGGATAACCGCCGCTTACGAGCATTACACATACTGCTGCGCGCTCGTCAAACTCTATCTTGCGCTTGTCGAGGTCGCCGTTGGCAACGCCTTCAAACAGGTCAACAATGTCGCTCTTCAGGCGGAGCATTACGCTTTCAGTCTCAGGATCGCCCATGCGGCAGTTGTATTCAATTACCATCGGGTCGCCGTTTACGTTGATAAGACCGAAGAAAATAAAGCCTTTGTAGTCGATACCCTCTTCTGCAAGTCCGTTTACTGTAGGACGTATTATGCGGTCTTCAACCTTCTGCATCCATTCCTTTGTTGCGAAAGGCACCGGAGACACGCTGCCCATTCCGCCTGTGTTAAGACCTGTGTCGTGCTCACCGATACGCTTGTAATCCTTTGCCTCAGGCAGAATCTTATAGTTCTTGCCGTCTGTAAGGATGAATACAGAACACTCTATACCGCTCAGGAACTCTTCAATGACTACATTTGCTGAAGCGTTGCCGAACATTCCGTCGAGCATTTCCTTAAATTCTTTCTTTGCCTCTTCAAGAGTAGGAACAATAAGAACGCCCTTTCCTGCGCAAAGACCGTCGGCTTTGAGTACGTAAGGAGGCTGAAGCGTTTCGAGAAATTTCAGTCCTTCCTCTATTGTCGTGCCGTTGAATGTCTTATATTTTGCTGTCGGTATGTTATGACGCTCCATAAATCCTTTGGCAAAATCTTTTGAGCCTTCGAGCACGGCACCCTGTTTTGACGGGCCTATCACCGGTATGTTTGCAGTGCGTGCGTCATTTTTGAATTCGTCGTAGATGCCTTTAACCAGAGGATCTTCAGGTCCTACGACAACCATATTGATACCTTTCTCTACAGCAAAGTCCTTCAGTGCGCTGAAGTCATCGGCTTTGATGTCAACATTCTCGCCAACGCTGGCTGTTCCGGCATTACCCGGAGCTATATATAGTTTTTCAACCTTATTGCTTTGGGCTATTTTCCATGCAAGAGCATGTTCGCGGCCGCCTCCGCCCAATAATAATATCTTCATTTTATGATAAGATTTATATTGTTTTACTTAAGATAATCCTCAAAATATTGTGTTATTCGCTCATGCAGGTGCACGCTTTGGTGTCCCATCATGTTGTGTCCCTCACCGGGATATACAAAGAAGTCGGGCTGTGTGCCTGCTTCAATGCAAGCCTTGAGGAATGAAATGGCGTGTTGCGGAACAACTGTCGGGTCGTCTGTACCTATTATTATCTGCAGTTTGCCTTTCAGGTTCTTTGCCTTGTTTATCAGGCTTGTCTCTGCATATCCTTCAGGATTAGCCTGCGGAGTGTCCATATAGCGCTCACCGTACATCACCTCATACCATTTCCAGTCGATGACCGGACCTCCGGCAACACCTACCTTGAACACGTCGGGATAGGTAGTCATGAGCGATGTTGTCATAAATCCGCCGAAGCTCCAGCCGTGAACGCCGAGTCGGGTGGTGTCAACGTATGCAAGGCTCTTCAGATATTCAACGCCTTTTATCTGGTCTTTCATTTCTTCAACACCGAGATGACGGAATGTTGCCTGCTCGAAGTCACGTCCGCGGTCGCATGATCCTCTGTTGTCGAGGATAAAGAGCAGATAGCCCTTTTGAGCCATGTATGTTTCCCAGCCGCGACTTGCGTAGTGCCAGCGTGCCTCTACGTTGCGTATGCCAGGGCCTCCGTATACATATACTACAGTAGGATATTTCTTGTTCGGGTCGAAATTCACCGGCTTAACCATTCTGTAATACAAGTCGGTTGTACCGTCGGCAGCCTTGATTGTTCCGCAAGAATATTCAGGCACGTTGTATCCCTTCCATGGGTCGGCAGCAGTGAAATAGTTTACGTTCTTGGCGTTCTCCGTGCTTATGATGTTTATCTTGCGTGGAACGTCAGGCTCGCTGTAGTTGTCGTATATATATTTTCCTGTGCTTGACAGAATTATGTCGCAATGGCCTCCTGCGCCGCGTGTCGTTGCATGGAATCCTTTTCCGTTGTCAAGAAGAGTGCGCTTGCCGGTCTCGATGTTAACCATATAAAGGTTGTTCTGTATCGGGCTGCATTCTGTTGAAAGAATGATTGCGCTATTCTTCGACTTGTTGAATCCTACGAGGTCGAGCACAATCCACTTTCCGCTTGTAATCTGCTTTAACTGTTCGCCTTTTGTGTTGAACAGATACAGATGGTTGTAACCGTCTTTCTCGCTCTGCAGTATAAACTTGCTGTCGTCCCATGGCAGGAATGTTATCGGTGTCATAGGATGAACATATTTGTCGTTGTGTTCCTTGTATAGAGTCTCCAGCTTGTCGCCGGTCGCAGCGTCATAGCTTACCAGCTGCATGTCGGTCTGGTCGCGGTTAAGTTCAATCATATACACCTTCTTGCAGTCGGGACTCCATGCTATGTTGGTGAAATAGCGGTCGGTCGGGTCGCCGGCTTTCAGGTATATTGTCTTTCCTGTTTTCAGGTTATATACGCCCACCGTTACCTTATGGCTCGTTTCGCCTGCCATCGGGTATTTTATAGGAGTCTCGGTAGCAATGCGTGTGTCGATGTTTACTAACGGATAGTCGGCAACCATGCTTTGGTCCATGCGATAGAAAGCCAGACTTTGTCCGTCGGGACTCCAGAATGTGCCTTTGTAAATGCCGAATTCATCGCGGTGTACGCTCTGTCCGTAAACTATCTCCCTGCTTCCGTCGGTTGTCAGCTGTGTTGTCTTGCCTTCGCCGTTGGTGACAAACAGGTTGTCGCCTTTTACAAAAGCCACGGCTTTAGATGCTGCGTTCCATTCTGCGAAGTTTTCTCCTTCACAGTTCTGACGCCACACCACCTTCTTTGACTTAAAATCGATGAGCATACGCTCTTTCTTGCCTGTGATAAGCACAAGCGACTTGTTGGGATAGGGGAATGACGCATAGAATAAGTGACGAATCTTTGTACTGTCGTCGGTTCCTGCCCATTTGTTGATGTCGTCAACTGTGAACATCACTGTCTCCTTGCCGTTCTGCTTGTTTACCAAGCTGCATTCGTCAGTGTTTCTTCTCACGAGTTGGTCGCCCCACCATGTCAGATACCTGTTCTTAGGTACCATATTGTGGTAATTGTTACCGCCGAAGTTAAGGTCTTCGAGTGTAAACTGTTTTTGGGCATTTACAGCTGCTGTAGTTATCATCATAAGTAATGAAAATAAACCCAATTTGGCTAAAGCCGCAATATTATTATGTTTCATAATCAAAACGTTTTACGGTTGTCGCGTTTGCCTTTGTTGTCTTTAAATCCTTTTCCGCCTTTACGTCCGCCTCTGTCGCCGTTGTCGTCGAAGTTGCGTCCTTTACGTCTGTCATAGCCGAATTCCTTGTGGTCTTCGTAGTCTCTGCGTTCGCGTCCTGCTTTTCTGCGTTCGCGTCCGCCGTCGTTGCTGTCTTTGAACGAGATTTTATGGAATTTGAATGTACGGATGTCGCCCTCCTCGTTGTCCTCTTCCTCTGTAATACGTTTCTTGAATTCGCGGTTCTTCTTGAAACGGTGCTTGTCGGCCATGGCACGTTTCTCTTCTTCTGTCTTGAGAATATTGCCTTCGCTTCTGAAGTCTTTCAGTTTGCCGTCGAATATCTGATATTTACGGAATTCACATTCAAGAGAACCATTGTAAAGAGGAATCTTTATTGACGGTTTCAGACCAATCTGGTCGAAGCACTCCTCACGATAGCTGAGCACCCATGCGTCATTCTCTTTAAACTGATGTTTCAGAATGTCGCCTATTGTGCGGTAAGTTCCGAGCAGGTCAGGTGTTGAAATTCTTTCGCCGTATGGTGGATTTGTCACCATAATCGCCTTTTCTGCAGGTTGCTTAAAGTTCTTGATGTCAGCCTGTTCGATGGTTATGAATTTTGTCATGCCGGCAGCTTTTACGTTTTGACGTGCCTTTGTAACGGCGGCAAGGTCGATGTCATACCCGTATATATGGTGAGTGAATTCGCGCTCATTAGAGTCGTCGTTATATATTTTGTCAAACAGTTCACTGTCAAAGTCGGGCCATTTCTCAAAGGCATATTCTTTTCTGAACAGTCCCGGTGCCATGTTCTGGGCTATAAGTGCAGCCTCTATTGGCAGTGTGCCTGAGCCGCACATCGGGTCGATAAAGTCGGTTTCGCCTCTCCAGCCTGTCATAAGAATCATTCCGGCTGCAAGTACTTCATTCAACGGAGCTTCAACCGACTCCTGTCTGTATCCTCTTCTGTGAAGACTTTCGCCACTCGAGTCGAGCGACAGTGTGCACTGGTCTTCAGCGATGTGCATGTTCAGACGGATGTCCGGGTTAGCGACTGAAATGTTTGGACGTTTTCCAAATTTTTCGCGGAACTGGTCAACTATGGCATCCTTTACTTTGTAAGACACAAATTTTGAGTGTCTGAATTCTTCAGAGAACACCACAGAATCAACAGCAAAGCTCTTTTTCAGGTCGAGATACTGTGTCCAGTCTATTTTCTTTATTTCGTCGTACACTTTGTCGGCAGTATCAGCCTTGAAGTGTGCAATGGGTTTTAATATTCTTATAGCCGTATGCAACTGAAAGTTGGCCCGATACATCATTTCTTTGTCACCGGTGAACGACACCATGCGTCGTCCTGTCTGCACATTGTTAGCTCCAAGCTCTGTCAGCTCTTGTGCCAAAACGGGCTCCAGGCCCATGAATGTTTTGGCGATGAGTTCAAATTCTTGTTCCATTATAAAGGTTTTTCTTTGTTATTTTGCGAGTGGTTTTATTGGATTAATTTGATTTCTTGTATTTCTTTGTCTGCGGCTCCATGTCTTCCGTTATCCAAATATTGGCGCCAACTATACATCCTTTACCTATCGTAACACGTCCGAGTATGGTGGCGTTTGAATAAACGATGACATTGTCTTCAAGAATAGGATGCCGCGGAATTCCTTTGATAGGGTTGCCGTTGTCGTCTAACGGAAAACTCTTTGCGCCTAGCGTTACGCCCTGATACAGTTTGACGTTGTTTCCGATAATGCAGGTGGCTCCTATCACAACACCGGTGCCGTGGTCGATGGTGAAGTGATGTCCTATCTGTGCTGCCGGGTGAATGTCGATGCCGGTTTCTGAATGTGCCATCTCTGTAATTATTCTCGGTATTAGGGGTACGCCAAGTTTCACAAGTTCATGAGCTATTCTATAGTTCACCAATGCCTTTATCACGGGATAGCATGATATTATTTCGCCACGGCTTTCAGCTGCAGGGTCGCCATTGTAGGCCGCTTCAACGTCTGTCGCCAATATAGCTCTTATCTCCGGCAGCCGTTCAATAAGTCTTGTAGCCAGCTCGTCGGCTTTATTTTTGTAATGCGTCAGAAAGTCTGTTGCCGAATCGTAGCTTTGAGTATCTACAAAGCATAATCCGGCGGCAATCTGGTCTGACATCAGTTTATGAAGCCGCTCGATGTTAACTCCGATATGGTATTTGATGGTTCTGACATTTATCGTTGACTTACCATAATAACCCGGAAAAAGTATAGAACGTGAGAGTTCTATAATTTCTTTAAGAGCTTTTCCTGAAGGGAGCGGGTCGCCGTCCCTATGCTGATGGAACAATTCTTTTAACGATTCCGGCTGTGACAGCTGTTCGACTGCCGTGGTAAGAATCTTCGTTAAATTATCAGTGCTCATGTAATTTACATTATCAATAATTTCTGCAAAATTAATTGATTTATTATTAAAAGCCAAATTTTTTTTACTTTTATTCCGTTTGGGTTTTTCTTAGTGGGCGTATGTCGTTGTTTATGGGGCTTTCGCAGATGTACGGCATGGTTCTGCCGAGTGTATATTTATGCGTTTTTTGTATATTTTTGCATTCATTCCCATTACCTTCGGGTTGCGTCAATGTGTGCTGTTTTGTAAAAAACATGTAGAATTGTTTTGTTCTGCTCGTAACTTGCATTATCTTTGCATTGCAAAAAGCGTGGCATGGCGTTGTGCTGTATTGTTTCAGCATGGCTTCCTGCTGCCATTTTTCATTTCTGTTTTTCATTGTTTTAAGGTGATATGGATTGGATACACGGCATAATTGAGCATACACAGTTTCCTTTATTGACTGCATTTCTTTTGGGCCTTATTGTGGCTCTTCATCCGTGCCCGTTGGCAACAAACATTGCTGTTATGGGCTATATCGCGCGCGATATGGCTAATCGTCGTCGCGTGTTTGTTAACGGACTGTTTTATACGTTTGGACGTATGCTTGCTTATTCGTTGCTCGGCATTGTGCTTATTGTTGTCTTGCGCAATAGTGTTGACATGCTTTCACTGGGTCATTGGTTCAGTGAGTGGGGCGAGCGTCTGCTCTCTCCCGTGCTTATTGTCATAGGCCTTTATTTCATGTTTGGCCATTTGATTCATAAGCATGAACATTGTCCCGATGTACATTCGCGCGGACGGCGTTTCCATGGTGCTGGCGGAAGTATGGCTTTGGGCATACTTTTGGCCCTTTCGTTCTGTCCTGAGAGTGCCGTCGTTTATTTTGGCATGCTCATGCCTCTTTCGGTCGAGTCGCATGGCGGTTTTATGCTGCCGGTTGTTTTTTCTCTTGCAACGGCTATCCCGACTGTGCTTATGGCCTGGGCTGTGGCTTACGGACTGTCGGGCCTTTCGGCAATGAAGGAGCGTATGCATGTGCTGCAGCGCTGGGTCAGCGTGGTTGTAGGCCTTCTGTTTGTTGGTGCGGGCCTGTTCTGCATGTTTTTCTGATGCTTTATGGCTGTCGTGTTATGCTGTGTCAGTGCTTCTGTGAGTTATCAAAACTGATGTTCACATAGTCGAAGCCCATTGCTTTAAGCATCTGTGCAAATTGTCTCTTTGCATTGTCTTGCGCGTTTTCGATGTTTGTCTTTGTAAGGCATCTCGCTTTCATCTTAGTGTAGGCACGCTTATACATGTCTGCCCTGTCTTTGTCGCTCCATGAGCCCGACTCGAAAAACGACTTTGTGCGGGCTTCGTCAATAAAGTTGTCGTCGAGTAGCTTTATTCTTGGCAGCGTTATGTTCAGCGTGTCGTTGTCGGCCTTAATCCAGTCGTTTCTTGTTTCACGCATGTCAAAGCCAAGTCGCAGTGTGCCGTAATAAATGCGTATAAGTTCATCGTCCTTGAAGAAGCCTTTTCTCACTGTGTCGACCATTTCTTCGTCTTCAATCGACAGAAACTCCCATTCGCCAATTTCTTTCATCGCCAGCACCTGTGTCGGTGTTATGTCTATCTTGTCGTTTACATATACAGAAGTATTGTTGTCCTTGCAGGATCTTACAAGATATGCCGACGCTATTATGGCAACAAGGATGACTATGAAGATTATCGAGAGCTTCAGCCTTCCAATCATTTTCCACAGACTCGTCCATCTGCTCTTCTTGCGGCGGTAGTTATTGTTGAATTCTTCCATTTTCGATAGTGTTATTGTCAAGAATCATCGGCAGGTCGCTGTCGGTGAATTTCTTTCTGAACGTTATGGTTATGTTTTCCTCCTTATATCCCATTTTGGTTATCATGGGTATCAGGGCGTGCACGGCGCTCTCCTTAGCCATGTCGAGTATTCCCAGCCGTGGAATGCTGCTTATTATTGCGGCGCGTCCCTGTTTCTCATAGTTGGCCATTTCGGCGTCGCTGAAGTTCGACCTTATAAGCGATACGTGCTTCTTTATCTCGTTGTGGTCAATGCGGCTGCCGGTAAGTTCCACTTTCGGGTCTGGCAGAATTATTTCTATCTTGTCGCCGTTGCGCTTTACGTTCTTTTCGGAGAAGTTGCCGAAATCGATATACGCTTTCAGCGTTGCGTCTATCGGTATGGCAATCTTTCTTGTAGTGAGCGGCACTGAGAAATCAAATTTCTGCTGCAGGAACGAGCCTTTCAGTTTCACCTGGTCGTCGTGGGTGACAATTTTGTGGACCTGATATTCTGCCGTGTACAGTTTGGCGCATTTTTTTATCTGCATCACCATAACCGGTATGGTGTCTATCTTTTCGGCCTGTTTCTCTTCTGCTTTCCTGCCTGAGCATGCCGAAAGCATCATTGCCGCGAGTGCGATATATAATATTATTGTTTTCATACTTGATTACAAAGTTAATCAAAAAAGTTATAAATATATCGTAAAAAGCCGTTTATTTTTTTATTTTGTTATACTCATTTGCCGTTAAAGTAAGCTTAATTTGCTCATTGTGTTACTTTTGTGTCTAAAATAAGGTTCGTTTAGTTGTTTTTATTTTGTTCTTCATCCTATTTGCATTATCTTTGCACGTGTAAATTTTAAAATACTGAAATGAAATTAACGCACACATTGATTTTTATGGCGTTTATGTCTGTTGCCGTTGTATCATGCAGTGACAAGAAACAGCCTGCTGACATAATAGCCCATAAACCAGTAGAGAAGGTTCCGGCAGCTCCGGTGAAGATGCAGAATTCTGATTATGAGGATGCCGTAAGCTGGATAGGAAGTTCTTATAAAGTAAAGATTAACAGAAAGTCAGATCCGGGATTGCCGATGATTGTCGACGACAGCGGAAATAAATATTATGACAATGTTATTGAGGTGAATGTCATACGTCCTGACGGAACAGAGTTTTTCAAGCGTAAGTTCACCAAGTCTGATTTCTCTTCATATGTAGATGAAGAGTATGCAAAGAAAAGTGCCTTGCTCGGCATCGTGCTTGAAAAGGCTGAGGGCGACAATCTCAAGTTTGCTGCAAGCGTAGGGGCTCCCGATGTGCTCAGCGACGACTATGTTCCGCTCATCATCACTGTTTCGCGCACTGGTAATGTCAGCATTCAGAAAGACAGCCGAATCGATTCTAGCAATGATCAGCCTGACGAAGAGGATGAAGGAGTATGATATTTTATAATGTATTGATAATCAGTATGCTGTAAAGGCCGTCTTTGGTTGGCAAAAGGCGGCCTTTTATATGTTTCAACACAAATCGGTTATCATAATCCGGTCTGTATTTTTGCTTTATATTGAGCGTATTTTCGTTAGGATTTTTGCGGGCATAGCGGGTTATGTCAAGAAAAAACGAACAAAAAAGGCTATAGTGGAAACTAAAAGACAGACTGAAAACATGAATGCACAAAATAGATAAAACTGTGTGAAGTTTAATGACATTTTTTTGTTAAAGCACGTCTTTTATGGTTTGAAAGGTATGCTTTTGCATTTTGCGGAATATGTACAGATGTATTATTCCTCATCTGTTTTGTCTGTATTCATGCGGAGTAATATCGGTTATGCGCTTAAAGAATTTGCAGAAAAAACTCGGATTAGGAAAATTCAGTTCGTCTGCTATCTGCGCAATAGGCATGTTTTCATATCTCAGCATAATCTTTGCATTGGTTATCAGTGCCCTGTCAATCCATTCTTTTGCCGTTATTCCGCTGGTCTCTTTTATTACTACACCTAAATATCGCGGTGTGACACACATTTTATCCGCATAGAACGACAATGCGTGTTCCTTCTTATTGTATGTGCTCACCAATTGGATAAACTTGTCAAACATCATTCTGTTATGCGGCTTTTGTTGGTCGTTGTCACTGCTGTGCTTGTTTTTGAGATAATTATAATAGTGAACAAGCGAGTAGATAATTCCGTCAACGCTTTCTGCCGGACTGCTTTTTTGTTTTGCCATATCCCATGCCGACAGAAACATGTTGTCTATTATGCTTATGTCGGAAAGTTCGGGTTGGGCTACAAAGTTATAAGCGTTGCGCTTGTATTCTATAGGAATTTTCCCGTTCAGCATCATGTTCATCTTTTCATTACTTACCATAATTCCGCGCAGCTCAAAGTCGTTTGAAAAGCTATTTACCTGTATGATGCTCCCTCTTCCTATAAAAGCAATCGAGTCTTTCCTTAAGGTATAGTCCATGAGGTTTATTGTTATGTTTGCCTCACCTTCCTTTATCAGTGCCAGTCGGCAGTCTTCTATAATATAAGGTGTGCCTGATTGCAGCAGTTTGGCGAACAGCTTGTGTCCTGTGCGCAGCATTCCTATGTCCCTGCCGATAATAAGCAGGGTGTCCTTCTGTTCGTCGATGTTTCCGAGCATAGATTTAATTTCGGAGAAAGAAAAACGTTCAGGATACATGTTGTTTGTCTTCATATAGTTGATTTTTGGGTGCAAAAGTATGAAAAATAATGAATAAAGACAATAAAAAACTCATAGCGGCGGCTTTTTTACGATATTTTAAGTACAAAAGGGACATTTTGTGACTTTATCGGATAAGCCTTCTTGACTTATTATTTGCTACCTTTGCATCGTCAAATATTATTAGTCTGTGTGCAGAGTCTTTATGTTTGTAACATAGCTTTGCATCGTATAAAAAATGTAAACAAGAAAAACAGTTATATGAAACGAATTTTACTTTTTGTGGTATTGGCCGTATCATTTGTACCGGCCTTCTCTCAGATAACTCTTGATGAGTGCCGTTCGCTTGCCCGTGCCAACTATCCGCTCATAAAGCGCTTCAGCCTGGTTGAGCAGAGCCGCTCGTTGTCGGTCAGCAACGCATCAAAGGCATGGCTTCCGCAGGTTTCGCTCAGTGCCCGCTCGTCGTATCAGAGTGATGTTACTCGTATTCCTATTGACATACCCGGCATTGATATTAATCCGCTGTCTAAAGACCAATATAATGTCAGTGTGCATGTCAGTCAGCAGATTTACGACGGCGGCAGCGTCAGTTCGTCAAAGCGGTTGGCCGATGCACGCAGCGATGTAGAGCGCGAGAAGGTAAACGTTGCCATCTATGATGTCTATGAGCGTGTGGATCAGCTTTATTTCGGCATATTGCTCCTCGATGAGCAAATCAGACAGGTAAGGCTGCTTCAGGACGACTTGTCGCTGAGCAGTAAGTCTGTCAGTGGTATGCTGCGCGGAGGTGTGGCCAGTCAGACCGACCTCGATGCCGTTAAGGTTGAGCAGGTTAAGGCGCGGCAGTCGGAAACAAGTCTTCTTACCTCGCGCGCAACTTATCTTAAAATGCTTTCAACGTTTATCGGCAAGCCTCTCGGCGACAGCGTCAGTCTTGTGCGTCCTGATGAGGCTGACGTCAGTGTTGTGGTCAACAATCGTCCCGAACTCTCACTTTATAATGCCCAGAACCGTCTGCTCGATCAGCAGCGCAATGCTCTCGACACATATCTGCGTCCCCGTGTAGGTCTGTTTCTGCAGGGCGGCTACGGCAATCCGGCGCTTAACATGCTTAAAAACAAGTTTGATGCTTATTATAAAGTAGGAGCCACACTTACGTGGAATTTCGGAAATCTTTATACCCGTGCCAACGACAAACGCAAGATTGACACCGACAGGCTCGGCATAGAGGCCGAGCGCGAGGCTTTTCTTTTCAACACCGGGCTGCAGAGCGAATTGCAGCGTGGCAACATAGAGAGTCTGCGCCGCCAGATAAGCCAGGACGACGAGATAATCACGCTGCGTGAGCGCATACGTTCTAAGGCTGATGTGAAGGTGGCCAACGGCACTGAGACCGTCAACGAGATGTTGCGCGACATCAATGCCGTGAGTGAGTCAAGGCTGACAAAGGCCTTCCACGAAATACAACTTTTACAGGAAATTTATAAACTTAAAAACATAAACAACTTTTAGCAGTATGAAGAAGTTACAGTTTATACTTTTGTCAATGGCTCTTGCTGCATGTTCTTCAGGCAGTTCTGATTATGATGCCACTGGCATGTTTGAGGCCACGGAGATAATAGTTTCAGCCGAGCAGAACGGCCGCCTGCTCTCGTTCAGCGTGGATGAGGGCGACCGCCTTCAGTCAGGCAGTCAGGTGGGGCTTATCGACACAGTGCAACTTCAGTTGCGCGCCTTGCAGCTCGGTGCCACAAAGGAGGTGTATGCCACACAGCGTCCCGACATAGAGACACAGATAGCCGCCACGCGTCAGGAACTGGTCAAGGCTGAGGCTGAGCAGCGCCGCTATGAGGCTCTCGTAAAGGACAATGCCGCCAACCGCAAGATGCTCGATGATGCCGTGAGCAACGTGCGTGTGCTGCGCCGACGTCTTGCCGCTCAGCAGTCGTCGCTCGGCAAGAGCACAAGCAGTCTTAACAGTCAGATGACAGCCACCGAGATACAGCGCCGTGAGGTTGTCGACCAGTTGCGCAAGTGCCATGTAGTGTCGCCAATAAGCGGTACCGTGCTCGAAACTTATGCCGAGCAGGGCGAATATGCCACAATAGGCAAGCCTCTGTTTAAGATTGCCGATGTAGGCGACATGAAACTCAGGGCATACGTTACGGCAGCTCAGCTCAACTCGATAAAGATAGGACAGAAAGTTAAAGTCTATGCCGACGAGGGCGAAGACAAGCGACGTGAGTATCCGGGCGTGATAACGTGGATATCAGACAAGGCGGAGTTTACACCCAAGACTATACAGACGCGCGACGAACGTTCAAACCTCGTCTATGCGGTGAAAATTTCTGTAAGAAACACAGATGGTCTTATTAAAATAGGAATGTATGGCGACGTCAGGTTCTGATGCCGGTGGCATTGTATGGGCCGACGGTCTCTGCAAGAAATATGGCAAGACCGAGGCTCTCAGTCAACTCTCATTCAGCGTTGACGAGGGCGAGATATATGGCATAATCGGTCCCGACGGTGCCGGCAAGACCACTCTTTTCCGCATTCTCACCACGTTGCTGTTGCCTGATGAGGGCAAGGCAGGCGTCGACGGACTTGATGTGGTGGCCGACTATCGTGACATACGCCGCCGCATAGGCTACATGCCGGGGCGGTTCTCGCTCTATCAGGATCTTTCGGTAGAGGAAAATCTAAAATTCTTTGCATCTGTGTTCAATACCACCGTTGAGGAAAATTATGCCCTTGTGGCCGACATATACCGTCAGATAGAGCCTTTCAAGGACCGCAGGGCGGGCAAGCTGTCGGGCGGAATGAAACAGAAACTTGCGCTCTGCTGTGCCCTTATCCATGCTCCGCGTGTGCTGTTTCTTGATGAGCCTACAACGGGTGTCGACCCTGTGTCGCGCCGGGAGTTTTGGACCATGCTGAAAAAACTGCGCGATGAACACGGACTAACCGTGCTTGTTTCAACTCCATACATGGACGAGGCGTCGTGGTGCGACCGCATATCGCTGATGCAGGGCGGCCGCTTTATGCAGACCGACACGCCGCACGGTATTGTTGAGGCTTATGCTGACAGGCTGTTTGCCGTGGTGGCTGCCGACATGCACGGACTTATGGCCGGACTGAAGGCATGTCCGCTTGTGGCCACTTCGTTCTCGTTCGGCGCTGCTTATCATGTTACGCTCGCGCCCGGCGCAACCCCCGACGCCCTGCGCTCGTGGCTCACAGCCAAGGGTTATGCCGAAGTGGGCATAAGGGAGATAAGTCCTTCGGTTGAAGACTGCTTTATGGCATTAATGAAAACATCAGAAAAATGACAGACGAAAAAGTTATAATAGCCGAAAACCTCACAAAGCGCTTTGGCAGTTTTGTTGCCACCGACCATATATCTTTCAGCGTAAGACGAGGCGAGATATTCGGATTTCTTGGTGCCAACGGCGCCGGCAAGACCACGGCCATGCGCATGCTCTGCGGTCTGAGCCGTCCGTCTGAAGGCAGGGCTGTGGTGGCAGGCTTCGACGTTGCTTCGCAGGCAGAGCAGGTGAAACGCCACATAGGCTACATGAGTCAGAAGTTTTCGCTTTACGACGACTTGACCGTGGCTGAGAACATGCGACTCTTCGGAGGCATTTACGGCATGGGGCGCAGACAGATAGCCGAACGTACCGACAGCATGCTCAGTGAACTCGGATTCAGCAGTGAGCGCAACGCTCTTGTAAAGTCGTTGCCGTTGGGCTGGAAACAGAAACTTGCCTTTGCGCTTGCCATATTCCATGAGCCTGAGATAGTGTTCCTCGATGAGCCTACGGGCGGCGTAGACCCTGTTACGCGGCGCCGTTTCTGGGAGCAGATTTATCAGGCTGCCGACCGTGGCATAACGGTGTTTGTTACCACCCACTATATGGACGAGGCTGAATATTGCGACCGTGTGTCGATAATGGTCGACGGAAAGATCGAGGCGCTCGACACGCCCTCGGCACTGAAGCAGAATTTCGGCGCAGGCAGTCTGTATGATGTGTTTTTCAGTCTTGCCCGCAGAGCCAGACGAGCATAGGGCAGGGCGGTGTGAACTTTTTATTTATTGTCAATGTTAAATTTATGATATGAGACGGTTTCTTTCATTTGTCCGCAAGGAGTTTTATCATATTTTCCGCGACTGGCGCACCATGCTTATTCTGCTGGTTTATCCCGTAGTGCTGATAGTGCTGTTCGGATATGCCGTCACAACAGAGGTTAAGAATGTTCGTGTGGCAGTGCTCGACTTGTCTCACGACGTTGTTACGTCAAAGGTCTGCGGTCATATAGCCGCCAGCCGTTATCTCGTCATGGCTGCTGCGCCGCACAGCCGTGCCGAAGTAGAGTCTATGTTCAGGCGCGGCGACATAGATGTGGCTGTTATTTTTGAGAGCGGCTTTGCCGGCAATCTTCGCCATGGAGGCAATGCCCGTGTGCAGATTCTTGCCGACGGCAGCGAGCCAAATCAGGCCTCAGTGCGTGTGCAGTATGTTCAGCAGGCGCTCGCAGCCGCCCAAAAGGATGTGATGGGCAATACCGTCGGCCGTGGATTCACCATAGTTCCGGTTACACGCATGCTGTACAATCCGCAGCAGAAGAGCGAATACAACTTTGTGCCGGGCGTTATAGGCATGATTCTGATGCTTATCTGCGCCATGATGAGCAGCATAGCCATTGTGCGCGAAAAGGAGAGCGGCACTATGGAAGTGCTCCTTGCGTCGCCCCTTCCGCCGGCGTGCATCATCCTTGCCAAACTTGTTCCTTATTTCGTAATATCGTGCATAAATCTTGCGGCAATATTGTTGCTGTCTTTTTTCATGCTCCATGTGCCCATGGCCGGCAGCCTGATGTGTTTTCTCGGTGTAACGCTGCTCTACATCCTCGTGTCGCTCACGCTTGGACTGCTCATATCTACGCTCGTAAGCACACAGATAGCGGCCATGATACTGTCGCTGCTGCTGATAATACCTACAATTTATCTTTCCGGACTTGTATTTCCGCTCGAGAGCATGCCTGACGCTCTTCTTAATATATCTGTTGTCGTTCCGGCGCGGTGGTATATCGACGCGGCGCGCAAGCTGATGATTCAGGGTGCCGATGCTGTTTATGTGGCTGCCGATGCTGCCGTCATGGCTGTTATGGAAGTGGTGTTTCTGGGCGTGTCGCTCAAATTGTTTAAAGTAAGATTATAACTGCGTTATGGTGATAAGATATTTGATAGAGAAGGAGTTTTTGCAGATCAGGCGCAACGCCATTCTTCCAAAACTGTTTGTCATGTTGCCGCTTGTACTGCTTGTGGTGATTCCTTTTGCCGCCAATCAGGAGATAAAGAACCTGAAGTTTTGTGTTGTAGACAACGACCATAGCTCTTTTTCGCGACGGCTTGTGCATAAGATAGACGCATCGGCATATTTCTCGCTGGCAGACTATTGCGGCAGTCATTCGGCAGCAATGGGCAACATTGACAGTGGCAATGCCGACGTGGCTTTGGAGATTGGTCACGACTTTGAGCGGAATCTTGTCAAGACGGGCGTTGCAGATGTTAATGTTGAGGCAAACGCCGTAAACGGCATGAAGGGCATGATGGCTCAGGCATACATGCTTCAGATAATAGCCGACTATGCAGCGCAGCTTGGCGAGGAGAGCGGAATTGGAGCCGATGGAGTGAGCGTTGCCGGGGCTGACGTCAGACCGAGGTTTCTTTATAACGAACAGCTCGACTATAAGATGTTTATGGTGCCGGCCGTTATGGCCATGCTGCTCACTCTGCTCATCGGCTTTCTGCCGGCACTGAACATTGTGGGCGAAAAGGAGCGCGGCACTATAGAGCAGATAAACGTAACGCCGGTGGGGCGGTTTAGTTTTATCTTCTCGAAACTGATACCTTATTGGCTCATAGGTCTGTTCATGCTTGCGTGGTCGGTGTTTCTTGCGTGGCTAATCTACGGAATGTTTCCCGCAGGCAGCATCCTGTTGCTGTTTCTTTATGCCACCTTGTTTCTGCTCATCGTGTCGAGTCTTGGACTCATTGTGTCCAACTATTCTTCCACCATGCAGCAGGCGGCCCTGCTTATGTTCTTTTTTCTTGTGATATTCATCCTTATGAGTGGCATGCTCACGCCTGTGGCATCAATGCCCGAGTGGGCGCAGTTCATCACTTATGTCAATCCGTTGCGCTATTTCATCGAAGTTATGCGTGCGCTCTATCTTAAAGGCAGCGGCTTTGCCGACCTTCAGATGCAGTTCTTTGCCATGCTGGCGTATGCCGCCGTGTCATGGTTGTGGGCGATATTAAGCTATAAGAAGAGTGCATAGTCTCTTTTTGTGGGATAGCCAAGGCCTTGTTCCTGCTGTTTGTCATTATTCATATATGCCGACGAATGGCAGGAATAGTCTTTTCTGATATTTTGGATATAATGGCAGGGTAGGGTTGCCTTATGGCAAGTGTGCGTAAGGCGGTAAACTAAAAAATTTTTTCTTAAAAACTCATCACTCGTCACATTTGCTTTTAATATGTTGATAATCAGCTGATTGCAGTGTGATGAGTTGAATTTCCAACTCGTCACAGCCAATAAAAATCCGGTTCAAACCAACATCAGAAAAGGCATTTTAAGGATAAACAGACCATAATGTGATGAGTTGGAAATTTAACTCGTCACACTTTATCTTATTGATATCCAGGTGTTTACATGCCGATGTGACGAGTGATGAGTTTTTAATAAACTTTTTTTAGATTTTTCCCGTCACGTGTGTCCTTTCCTGATTTTGCTTAATACAGCAAAGTTATTAACAGTCTTGAAACATGTAACAATCTTTATAATCATTATTTTAATATTACCATTTATTCCGACAACACTCCTCAACTTATTCCAAAACGCCACCTTTTACATTCTAATATGCCACGTTTTGCATTGCAAAAAGCCGTCTTTTGCATTGCGAAAGGTGGCCTTTGGGTTATAAATAATATTAATGTGAATTTTCTGCTTCTATGTGCAGTTGATTTATAAGTTTTTTGATGTGCTTTTGGTCATTGACTATTTGAAATAAAACAGGCCAAAACCTGAAGTCAGATTTTGGCCTGTTATTCGGTCTTTGTTTATATCTTTTACAGCACAAGTTCAACCGGGCAGTGGTCAGAGCCAAATATCTCGGTGTGGATGCTTGCCGATTTTATATTTTCTGTAAGGCGGTTTGACACTAAGAAATAGTCAATACGCCAGCCTGCATTTTTCTCGCGGGCCTTGAAGCGGTAAGACCACCATGAGTAAATACCTTCCTTGTCGGGATAGAAATAGCGGAAAGTGTCTGTAAAGCCGCTTGCAAGCAGTTTGCTGAACTTATCGCGCTCTTCGTCAGTAAAGCCGGCGTTCTTTCTGTTGGTCTTCGGGTTCTTAAGGTCTATTTCTTTATGAGCCACATTCATGTCGCCGCATACTATCACTGGCTTTGCCTTGTCGAGGCGCATGAGATATTCGCGGAAGTCGTCTTCCCATTTCATTCTGTAGTCGAGTCTTCTCAGTCCGTCCTGAGAGTTTGGCGTATATACAGTTATCATGTAGAAGTTTTCCATTTCGAGGGTAATCAGTCGTCCTTCGTGGTCGTGCTCGTCAATGCCCAGTCCGTAGCTTACGCTTAATGGTTTATGCTTGGTGAATATCGCTGTGCCTGAATATCCTTTTTTCTCGGCATAGTTCCAGTAAGACTCGTAGCCGTCGAATTTCAGGTCGAGCTGTCCTTCCTGCATTTTGGTTTCCTGAAGGCAGAAAAAGTCGGCGTCAAGCTGTTTGAATATGTCGCTGAAGCCTTTTCCCTCACAGGCCCGCAGTCCGTTTACATTCCATGAAATTAGCTTCATATTGGTGAATGGTTTTATGAGTTAAAAAAACAGAGGACAGACTTTAATAAAATCTGCCCTCTTTAGATTACATTTATTGCTATGAAATTTAGAATTTAGCCATCTTTATGGCATCAATTGCACATTCGTCGCCTTTGTTGCCCAACTTGCCTCCGCTGCGGTCTTTAGCCTGCTGCAGGTCGTTGGTTGTGAGCAGTCCGTAGATTACCGGGATTTCGCTCTTTGCGTTGAGGCGTGCAATGCCGTAGGTTACGCCCTGACAAATGTAGTCGAAGTGAGGAGTCTCGCCTCTGATAACGCTTCCGAGTATGATTATTGCGTCATATCCGCCGTTGAGTGTCATCTGGTGAGCGCCGTATATAAGCTCGAAACTTCCAGGAACAGTCTTTACGTGTATGTTCTCGGGCAGAGCTCCGTGCTTCTCAAGTGTTCTTACGGCACCTTCAAGGAGTGCTCCTGTTATTTCCGGATTCCATTCAGCCACGACAATACCGAAACACATATTGCTTGCGTCGGGTATTTTTCCGTAGTCGTAGTCAGAAAGATTGTGCAGTGCAGTAGCCATTATTTAACAGAAACTCTTTCTATATATTTGTCGATATCCTGCGAAACGGCAGAGTTAAGATATTTCTTCTTAATATCCTGATAGATCTGCAGAGCTTCGCTCTTTTTGCCCTGGCTTTCGAGAATCTCGCCTGCCTGAATAAGGAAGATTGGCGAAATGCTGTTGTTAGTATTGTCTTCAGCTTCGCTGTCTGCCATGCTTGCAGCTTTTTTCAGATATTCAACGGCTTTGTCAAGCTGTTTTACGTGAGCGTAAGCATTGCCGAGTGCTGCTACTGCTGACGGGCTGATCATCTGGTCGTCAGATGGAGAGAACTTGTCGAGATATGTAACAGCGTCGTTCCATTTGTCAAGATTGGCATAGCAAAGTCCTGCGTAGAGGTTTGCCAAGTTGCCGGCGTCTGTGCTGCTGTAGTCAGATGCGATGTTGACAAATCCGGCATATCCGGCTCCGTCGCCTTTCAGCGCCTTGTCGTATTGCTGATTAGAGAAATACTCCTGACCTTTAGCCAAAGCGGTGCTTGCCTCTTGCTCTCTCGGGCCTGAAATGTAAGTCTCGTAGCAGATTATACCTGCTACAACGAGGATAATCGCCACGATGGCGATTGAGATTGTTTTCTTATGTCTCAAGAAAACAGCCTCTTTCTGGTTGAGGGCGTCGTTCATTGTGCCCTTCTGTTCATTAAGGTTTGCCATTTATATTTATTTTTATAATTAGCGGTTTATAAAGCGTGGCAAAATTACGTAAATTATCTGGTATTGTGAAATTTATTGCATACTTTTTTTGTTTTTCATTGATAAATCGAGTAACTTTGCATGACAATAGCAGCATTGGGCAATTATAAATGTGATATTGGTCATATCAGATTTTTTTAACGCTGCCCCTAAGTCAGTAATTGTTCGGTAAATATGTTTTTAAAGAAAATATCTATAATCAATTATAAAAACATCCGGGAGGCAAGTCTTGATTTGTCGCCTAAGATGAACTGTTTTATAGGTCACAATGGTGAGGGCAAGACAAATATGCTTGATGCTGTCTATTATATGTCGTTTTGCCGTAGTGCTTATACTGTGAGCGATGCCAATGTCATACGTCATGGTGAAGACTTTTTTGTGCTTGATGCCGTTTATGTAAGCGGCAATGGTGACGAAGATTCTGTTTTCTGCGGTATGAAGCGCGGTTCAAAAAAGCATTTTAAGCGTAATAAAAAGGAGTATAAAAAACTGTCGATGCATCTGGGGATGATTCCTCTGATATTTGTTTCACCATCAGACACGGTTATGATAGAGGGAGGCAGCGAAGAGCGCCGCAGACTTATGGATGTGGTTATTTCGCAGTATGACAATACGTATATTGATGCATTAAACCGCTATAACAAGGCTTTGCAGCAAAGAAACACGCTGCTCAAGACAGAGGGCGGTCCTGATGTCGACTTGCTGGCTCTGCTTGAGGAGCAGATGGCTTTTTATGGCGAGACAATCTATAAGAAGAGAAATGATTTTATTGTTGAACTGACGCCGCTGTTTCAGACATTTTACAGCCGGATCTCACAAGATAAAGAGGCTGTTTCGCTTGGCTATGTCTCGCATTGTCAGCGTGGCCCCTTGCTGGATGTCATCCGCCGCGACCGCATGAAAGACCTTGCCGTGGGGTATTCTCTTCATGGCGTTCATCGTGACGACCTTGAGATGCTTATCGGTGGATATCCCATAAAGCGTGAAGGCAGTCAGGGGCAGAACAAAACTTTTGTTATAGCCCTGAAGTTGGCTCAGTTTTATTTTCTTAGGCGTACAGGCTCGAAAACAACTCCGATATTGCTTCTTGATGACATATTTGATAAGCTTGATGCCCAGAGAGTGGAGCAGATTGTCAATATTGTGGCTGGTGAGGATTTTGGACAGATATTTCTTACGGACACTAACCGCGACCACCTTGACCGTATATTGAGCAGCACATCGCTTGATTATAGGCTGTTTTATGTTGAAGACGGTAATATTGTACCGAAGGAGGCTGCTGATGTTTAAGCGTGATGTGCAGTCTTTGGCTGATATCTTACAGAGATGTCTTAGGCAGGACGGACTTGAAACTCCGTTGCAGCAGAAACGTGTCATCGACTCGTGGGATAAAGTTGTGGGTAAGGTTATCGCAGGTTATACGGGTGAAAAGTTTATAAAGAATCAGACAATGTTTGTTAAGATTCTTAATCCTGCGTTGCGTTCAGATCTTGCGATGATGAGGAATAGACTTGTAAAGAATCTTAATATGGAAGTTGGTGCAAACGTAATTGTGGATATTAAATTTTATTGACATCACTGATTTTGCATCCTGACGTGTGGTAAGTATTCCCGTTATCTGTCGTTATGCATTTTCAATGGCAATGTCTTTTCAGCTTGTTTGTCTGGTGGTGTTGTGTTGTTTGTTATCCGCAGATTGTCATTTATCCGAATCGGGCGCTGTTTGTCAGATTTTGTTAGAACTTTCGCGTATTTTTAAAATCATCGGAACTATTTCTTTATAAATTTTTTTGTCTCCGTGAATATTTCTCAGCAACAGGTCGCAAGCTTTTTCACCGGTCAGATGTGCCTGGTCCATTATGACTGATAATTTAGGTGTTACGAATGCCGATGATTCGGCTTCAGTAAATCCTATGATGGCCACGTCTTCAGGAATTTTCAGTCCGAGAGTCTTTATTGCGTCAAATGCAGCATAAGTAATAATATCGTTGAATGCCAGGATAGCATCAGGCCTGTCGTCACGCTTAAGTAATGACAGCGTTGCGTTGCGTGCGCTTTCGTAGTCGATGTCGCCGTTGATGACAATAGAACGGTCGATGTTGATGTTTCTTTCGCGCAGGGCTTCCAGATATCCGTGCTTGCGGCGTTTTACCATGTCCAAGTGTGTAGGTCCTCCAATAAATGCTATGCGCTTGCTTCCGGTGTCAATCAGATGGCGTGTAGCCTTTAGTGCCGCTTCGTCTCCATTGGAGACTACTGATGAAAAAATATCAGGTAGACATGTCCTTGCAAAGAATACCAATGGTATGCCCATCTCGTTTATTTCGGTAAAATGAGAGTAGTCGACGGTATCCTGTGCGAGGCATGCAATGATTCCTTCGACATACATTCCTACAAAGTTGTCTATGGCTTTTTCCTCTCTTATGTGGTCCTCATGACTGTTGGCTGCCACAACGGCATATCCGGCCTTTGTGGCATAATCTTCAATTCCGTCAAGCACTGCCGCGTAATAATGTGTTACGAGATTTGGCACAACCACGCCGATAACTTTGGGCTTTCGCTGTCTAAGGCTTTGGGCAAACGGATTAGGACGGTAATTAAGCTTTTTGGCCAGCTCTTGTACTCGGGCTTTCATTTCTTCGCCCACTTCATGGCTGTTTCGCAGTGCCCTTGACACTGTAGCTATGCTGACACCTAATTGTTCAGCCATTTCTTTTAAAGATGTCCTGCGTGTTGCCATTGGTTAGATTCTGTTGTGACCTTAAAAAATGAGGTAATGTTAAAATGTTAATTGCAAATGTAATAAAAAAAAATATAACACGCAAACGTTTACGTAACTTTGTCGTTCTGTATTTTCTATTTTAATGGTTGTCTTATAAAGCCTTAAAACATTCAAACGCATAAAGGGCGTTGACGTCGCCTTTATGCGTTTGTCTTTATTGTGTTATTGTCTTTGCGACAAAGATTCTGTTATCATGTATTTTACATCGAAAGAAGTTCGTCGCCTTCAAGGTCGCACGATGTGAATCCCATTTCTTTTGCCTTTTCTTTGTTGAAGGCAAAATAAGTAGCTTTGCCTTCTGTGCATATTTCGCCTTTTGAGTTTTCCAGTGTCACTTTTACCGTAACCAGGTTGCGTCTTTGTTCTTCTATATGCGCTCTTAGGGTTATCTGCGGTTCTGTGGTCATTACCGGTTTTTTGTATTTGACGTCGAGGTGTGTTGTCATTCCGCTGGTTTGCAGTTTTCTGAAAATTACCCATCCGGCAATTTCGTCAATCATGGTGCACAATATGCCTCCGTGCATTGTGTTTATCCAGCCCTGATAGTGGGTTTGCGGATTCCAGAAACTTATGATGTCGTCGCCGTCTTCATAAAATTCCATGTGTACACCGATAGGATTATCCGGACAGCAACCGAAACAGTCGTATCCCTCTTTATCCATCCATGGATTTTTTATCTTTCTCATAGGCTATATATTATTGAAGGGTTAATAATTGAAAGTATTTTCATATCAAGCCACACTGTCATCAGAATGTCAGTCGCATCATTATTCTTACGCCGTTTTTTGTGGCGGTAGGCAAATGATTGTAGTTGAGGCGGTGAACATACTGTATGTGGATTATCTTAAATATGTTGTGTATTCCGGCAATAAGTTCTATATAAGGACGTTTGTTGTCCATTATGTAAGAACCTTCAGGAAACTCCATCAGTGTGCCGTCGCCGGCGTTAGCTGCCAGCGTGGGGTTGTTCTTGTCAGTAAGTGTTCCCCACAGACACTTTATGCCGAGCCATTCGCGCCATTTCAGCTTTTTGAGCAGCGGTATGCGGTTGAACAGTTTTCCGTTCAAATCCCATGATATGTCCAGGCTTGCGTATCTGTCGTTAAGGAATTCCATGTTGTTGATCAGGTTGAAAGTTTCGTCGCTGATGATATATGACAGGTTTGCTGCCGGCATTATGAGCAGAGGGAACGGAACTTTGTTCCATTGTATTCCGCCCTTGGCAAGGATGTCAATTTTTCCCCAACTGTTAAGCCACAGACGCTTGTATATGCTTGCTTCTGTAAAGTTGTAGTCGAAGTCGCCTCCTATGAATCCTTTTATACCTGTGGTGTGCGATAAAGTGAACACGGGTGCGTCGAGGTTTACGGGAAGGCGTCGTTGCTTGGTGTTGATGAATGTTTCACCCGGAGCATACCGTAGTTCGATACGTGCTTCGGTTGTCCTGAATTTTCCGGGTCCGTTCATGGCGTCTTCCATGCCTACCATAGACAGCGGCTTGAAGAGAAGTTTGCCGCAGGCTTCGTTTTCTTCAGTTTTCAGACTTATCGTTGTTCTGAATCCCCATTCTTCCTCGCGTTCAAACGACAGCTGTTGGCGGTTATAGAACATCATCTTGTCTACCGTTGTCCATTTCAGTGCCGTGAATACATTATCCTTATCGGTGTGCATGAACTTGTCTGAAGGCGAGCATACATCGTAAGTAGACGTAAACGTGAGAGTGCGTTTCGGGAACTCACGTGGAAGATACTCTTTCTTGTTGAACGAGTAGGTCAGTTCGCCCTTGTAATAGTTCTTGTGGCTGTCCCAGCCTCTGGCGTAGTAGCCCGACAAGAACCAGTGAGGATTAAGGTTGCCTGTGGTCTGTGCGCTTATTCTGGTGCGTACGCCGTCAATGAAGTTTGAACTTATGAGCGTGTTTATAGGTCCTATATCAACTTTGCTCGGATGATTCTGGCTGCCGGTTTCCACAAAGTTTTCAATGAAGGCCTTCACTCCGAATATTATATATTTAAATCCTTTTGTCTGACTCAGGTTGTTTATAAACGCGTCCATCGAACTTTCGCTCTTTGTAAGTTCCACACTTCGGTATTTGTCCCAGAACGCTTCATCGCGCATCATGGCATTGGCTTCATGCAGAACTTTCGCCTTGCCCTTGAAAATCTTGTCGGGCAATTCGTCAAAGGCATAGTCGCTCATTCGTGTGGTACGTATGACAATAGCCTTCGAAAGGAATTTGGCTATCGACATTTCGACAAACATATCGTCGGTTGTCAGTGCCCATTCGCCTTCAGGCAGGCGTGTGTATTCTTGTATAACCTGCAGATTGTCAACAAAGTTTACGTCGCTTTTCTTCGGCAGAGTGAGGTTGCAGCGCTTTACGTGCAGTGTGGAGTCGGCCAAAATCCATATTTCGCCTCTGAATCCGAAGTCTTGCTGGTTGTTGGGCAGAAATTGCAGATGGAAACATTTGTCTCGGTCTACATATACAGTGTCGACAATATAGAAACGATAGAAAGATATGGCGTCTTTGCCTATAGGACTTGTAAACGGATATTGAAGCAGTCTGATTTGGTCGTCATAGAGATCAACATCAGTAAACACGTCTTTCAGCACGGTGTTAAGTATGTCGCCGGTTTCAATCAAGTCGTTCACTCCTGATGTGTTTTGGCCCATAATAATCGACTTCTCGGTTTTTGGATCTTTTCTGTATATATTCCTTGTAACCGTTTCGTCTACTGAAAGCGGCAGAATAAGCTTGTTGTTGTAAGGGCATGTCTCAATCTGGTTGATAAGCCATTTCTTTTTCTTCAGCTTTTCGTTTTCAAGTTCAGTCGGCTTGATGTCGTTTATGGCGAATGTAATTTTCTGATATTTGTTAAACTGATAATAGTCATGGTTTGCAAGGTCGGTGCGCTTCTTGGCCGCAATGACACGTTTCATCAGTTCTACAGCCGGATTGTTCTTGCGGCTGTATTTGCTTCGCTTCGACTTCACCATAACTCCTTTAAGCTGTTTGGTGTCCGTCTTTAGTGTTATTTTCATTTCTGAAGGTGTGTTTGGACCTATCAGAATTGTAAGTTCCTGATATCCTACGGCGCTGAATGTAAGTTTTTCGCCGTTGATTCGCTTGACAGAGAAACGTCCGTAGGCGTTTCCCGAGGTGGCAATTCTTTCTTTCTTATATTGTACGCTTGGAAACGGAATGGTGTCGCCGGTGGCTTCTTCAACAACAACGCCTGTTATTGTCTGTGCTCCGGCTGCCTGTGACAGTACTAAAAGAAATAATATCAGAATTTTTTTCATTATATGATTTTTCTGTTGTTTTAAACCATTGTTGCTTTTGTCGTATTAAGGCCTCATAGCCTTCGTATTACAGAATCTGACTTAAGTTTGTTATAATCTTGTCAGGTATGGTCTCATCATATTCTTCATCGGTCCATCCTTCACCTTTAAACCATATCGCCTTGCATCCGGCCTTTTTGGCAGGTGTAATGTCTTTGTAGAAGCTGTCGCCGACAACGGTGGTTTCGGCTGGGCTTAGCTTCAGTGCTTCTACGCCGAGTGTGAAAATTCGGGGATCAGGCTTGCGTATTCCTACAACGGCCGACTCGATTATCTTAAGGAACAGATTGTCGAGTCCGAACTCTTTAAGCACGACGCCAATGTTTCCGTAGAAGTTGCTTACCAGCACCATGGGATATTCGTCATGTAGCTTTGTCAGCACTTCGCGGCTGTGTCCGGTTTCCTTTTTCACCTCTTCATAAAGGTCGTCGAGAATGCTCTTGTGGCTTATCACATATTCATCTTCAGACACGTTCCAGTAGCCTTCCGACATCAGGTATTCCATTTCAATGCGCAGCTTTGTGTCGAGCGTCTTATGGAAAGTGTATTCCGGCTGAATGATAGGGTGCGAGCCGAGTGTACGTTCTGCATGCACGTAGGCTTCGCGAAACTGTTCTTCAGTAACAGGAATGTTGTGGCGGCTATAAGCGTGCCAAAGCACCTTGCCCCAGTGGCGGCCTGCTGTGTCGAGCGTTCCGCCGTAGTCGAAGATAAATCCTTTTGTCATTGAATTTTTTTTGTAATATTTTTGCACAGACATTCATGCTTTTTGTGCATGTATATGTATAGAATGTTCATCACTGTTATTTCTATCAGCATGTATACCCACGGGCAGCCGAGCAGGCATGTTACGTAGATACATATTGCTCGTGTGTTGAATGTCAGAATGTTGGTGTATTTCATCAGGGGGCGGCTTCCTTCAAGAAATTCCTCTCTTATGTCGGCCGGAACCTGAGATGCACTGCCGTATTTGTCTTTCATGACCTGCATCATTTTCTGGAATGCGGGAGTACGTTTTTCCTGACTTTTGCAGTAGTTGGTATAGTTGTAATAGAATAGGTGTTCAAGAATAGCACCATGTTTTGGCAGCGACTTGTATATCTGCAGCTGACTTGCGTATGTGTCGAGTTCACTTCCCTCTTTGCCTTTAAGAAAAAACAGGTGTATCTGTCTGTAGTAGTCGGCAAGCGAACTTTGAGGCGAGTGGCACATCACTCCCGATATTATTGCTATCACCCATATCCAAAGCCCCCAGTATATGTCGAGTCCCGGTATGAGCTGCCATGTCATTCGGCAGGCAAGGGCTACATATATTGCAAAGAACCACACATCGCCCGAGAATCCGTCGAGCATTCTTCCTATAAGTGTCTTCTGCCCGGTAAGACGTGCCAGCTGACCGTCGGTTGAGTCGCAGAAGTTGGCGAACATCAGCAGCACTATGCCCGCGATGTTGTGCATTATGTCGGTGTATGAGAACATCCATCCTGCTCCTACGCCAAGGAATATCGACAATATTGTTATTGCGTTGGGGTGAACGCCGAGTCTTTTCCACATCAGGGCGAACATCAGTCCTATTGGACGTGTGAAATGCACGTCGAGCCATTCTTCGGTATCTTGTGATTTCAGTGATGCGTTAAGCATCTCTTTAAAATTGCTCATAAGTTATTTATTCTTTTTTTAACGTTACATCTTTTTGCAGATAATGTCTGCCATTGCATCAGCCGCATCTTCGCGGCATCTTGAAAAGCTTGGCCAGTCGTTGAAGTCGATTATGGCATATGAACCGTCTTTGCGTATTATGCAGTCGCCGCCATATATGTCAATGTTTATCAGCGCAGCCGTCTTCTCGGCGTCAGCTTTAAGGCTTGCTGTGTCAAAGTCATAGTGGGCCGGTTTGCCGTTGACAAGTTCATCGCCGAATTTTGACATTCCGTCGTCGCCAGGATAGTAGGTCCTGAAAAAATCAGTTCCTCTTACACCATAGAATTTCACGAGGTCGCCTTTCACGTGGGCTGTTACCACGACATTCTTTATGCCTCTTGCTGCAAAGGCTTCAATCTTTTTGTCTTTTTCGGCTTCATCGGCGGCAAACACCACGTCGTCTTTGCTTTGCGCAGCCTCGTCGCCCCGCTTAATCCAGTAGCCGCAGTTACCTGTCAGTGGTGCAACAGGTATGCCGTTGCTTCGCATCACGCGGTCAATGTTGGCTCTTGCGCAGGCTCTGACTCCTTCGGGCGAGTTGATTACAATTACGTCTTGGCTCTGTTCCTTTTCAAGCATTTCGAGTGTCGACTCCAGACGTCCCATTGTGAGAATCATGTCGGCATGTCCCGGTCTGCCCGGCAGTTCTTCCTTTACGGCCGTTATGTCGTGCCCTTTGGCGCGTAGTCTTGAGCATACGGCATCCATTATGGCCTTGTCTTTTTCAACAGAGTTTGGTGAAAACTTTTCGGCACGGTAAATAGCAATCACCTTCTTCATGACTCTCTGTTCAAAAACTTTTCTGCCTTGGCTATGTCGCCGGCATGGTCAATGTCGAGCACCTTGCTGAACAGTCTTGCTTTCAGACGGCATCCTGCGGCAACGAGCGCACGCTGAAAGTTGCGCATGCGGCTGTCTCCTCGCTCTATGCACTGTCGGAGTATGGCTATTGCGCCGGGAGTAAGCCCGTAGATTCCGCCGGAAATAAGTTTACAGTTGTTCCTTTCGTCAAAGAATCCTGTTATGTTCATGTTGTCGTCCGTACCGACATAGAGCGGCTTCTCGTCGTCAATAAAGTCGGTTACGCCCATCATTCCGTCAGCGGTTCCGTTTTCTGCGCATTCATTAAATTCTTTTATGTATTGCGCAAATTCTTCTTCTTTGAATATGGTGTCTACCGTAGTCAGACAGAACGGGCCGTTTTCAAGATATTTACTTATTTCATAGAAGCTGTGCATCGAACTAGGCGTGCTTTTTACGATATATTCAAGCGGCACGCCGGTTCCGTTGAGGCCGTTCTCTTTCAGTTCTGCCAGATGTTGGCTCACGGAAGTCATGTTGCTGTTGCATATTACGATTATCTGTTCTGCGTGGTTATCCATGAACACGCTAATAAGCCGGTCAATCAGGCAAACACCGTTGACTTTGACCAGTGGTTTGGGGGCGCTGACGCCCTCTTTTGCCAGCCGTGAACCTTCGCCGGCGGCAATAATGGCATATTTCATAAAGATATCTTTTTACTCAATGAGTGCGCAAAGTTAGCCATTATTGGTGAAATTAGAAAACTTTTTAGTGTATTTTTGTTTTTCATAAAAGTTGTAATTACAATGTTTTAGACATTTCTTAACCCATAAACACACCTAAAATGAATGTGTTGGCACATCAGTGCAGCCTTGTCGGGCTTTTTTGCTATTAATAAAATTTAATATGTTACCTGTTGATTATCACCCGTATGGTTACATCTTAGGCATACTCATGTGTATCTTTGCATATAGTGATGCTATTTCGACAATATGTAATTAAATGACATTAATGTCTTGCAAATTGTCGGTAATGCTTTGTTCGGATTTTTATTCAAAATAGAGTTTCTGACAGTGTGGAGTAGGGCTGTTCGGTAATATATATTTACAAAAAGCGCAAAACATGGAGCTTTGTTTGCCTTAATATGGCGTTTTGCAGCATGAAACATGCCCTTTTGTTATCCAAAGTCAGTGCTTTTGCAATGCCGTTTGTGGCCTTTTATATGGTATTTTATTATATATTTATTGCACACTTCGGGTTTAATAGCTCTAATTTATTGCCAGTCATACATTTACGTTTGCACACGTATTTCGCGCTATTTACGGCCGGTTTGTTTATGTTTCCAAATAATCCTGCTGTGAAGCGTTATTGAAAATCACGATGTAAGCATATATTGAGATATAGCGTCAATATGTATAATCAAGTTGAATAAGCATATGTAAAATAATATTGGGAAGGCTTTTGTCGTTAAAAATATTTCATTATTTTTGCCGTCTGCCGCATTTGTGTGGTGTCGCGGCTTGTCTGACAGCATGATTATTGGTCATGATAGCATGTCGGCATAAATTGCTTTAATGCCGTTTGCTGACCTTGTTAATGCTTCAGCTCATTGTGTGAAAGAATGAATTTCCTATAAATTATTAACCTCAAAATGATTAAAGTTATGAGAAAAAGTATCATCCTTTCAGTTGTGTTGCTGTTGTTGTCAACTTTTACAGCAGTTGCGCAAGGCAGAGTTTATCAGCTTTCGAGTCATATTCTTGACATAAATACGGGCAGACCTGCGCCGGGCGTCAAGATTGTATTGTCTAAATTGGTTGGCGAAAATAAATGGAATGTCGTTGAGGAACGTGTAACCGACGATAACGGAAGGGTAAAGGACTTCCTGGAGAAAAAGCAGAATGTGGACAACCGGGGAGTGTATAAGCTGACATATTGCGTAGAACCATACTTCAGGCAGCAGTCGCAAGACACGTTTTATCCTTTCATTGAGGTGGTGTTCGAGATAAAAGACGAAAGTCATTATCATGTGCCCATAACGCTTTCGCCTTACGGTTATTCAACCTATCGCGGCAGTTGAACGTCAGCCGCTGAAGTTCGCGCCGGCTTAAATCATCGTTTATCTGATATAAAATGTGCCTGAATGTACTGTCATGCATGAGCCGTGATTAAACTACGGTTATGATTTTTTGTGCAGACAGTTACATTCAGGCACATCTGTATGGCTGTGTCTGTATGTTGTCTTATGCCGGATGTGCATGCACTGGTGAGAGTGTGTGATAATGCCTGGCGCTAAGACATGTGCAGACTTAATACATAAATTATGGCTGTTCGGTGCGTAGATTGCAGCCGTTATTTGATGTTTACGCTGCCCGAACCTACAATTTCCTCATTATGTTCTTTTACATTGCCCTGTATTTCGATGTTTCCCGAGCCTATAATGCTGCTATGGGCATATTCAATCTTGGCGTTGTTGAGTTCTATTGTGCCTGATCCCGTCACTCCGCATGTAACGTTGTTTATGTTTGTGTTGTCAATGCTTATAGAGCCTGAGCCGGGAATACCAATGTTACTTTTTGCGGTGTTGAGGCCTTCTATTTCAATAGTTCCGCTTCCTGAGACATTTATTTCCGAATTGTCGCATATAATGTCTTTCATGTTTATGCCACCGCTGCCAATTATATTTAAGTTTATCTTGTCGGTGTCTATGTTACTGTTAGAATTGAAGTTGCCGGAGCCTAAGATGCTGACGCCTCTAAGATTTGGCGAAGTGACATATACATCGATGGACTTATGCTTTTTGCCGAACATCAGAAAAGAGTGAATGTTGTCAGACTTTTGCGCTATATGCAGGGTGTTGCCCTTTGTATATATATTCATGTCGTTGATGTCATTTTCGGTGCCCGAAACCTTTACAGACGTTTGATTGCCCTGTATGAAGTAGACGTTGTGGCTGCCGTCAAGGCTTATGTCGGTAAAGTCGCTAACTTTTATTTCTTTACTGATTTCTTTGTCAGATTTGTCTTTCTCGCTAACAACATTGCACGACTGCAATGTAACGGCCATTAGTGTTAATACAAATATTACTGTTTTCATATTCTTTGTTTTTTTAATCCTTATGCCTTTTAGACGTAACGGGGCGGCAAAAAGTTGCACTGATACAAATTTTTTTATAGAATAATGCTTTTTTGTGCGTTTCCTGCTCTTATGTCTTCATTTTGTGCGTCTCTAATGATGTGCATGATTAAGATTAAAGCATGTTCTGAAGTGGGGTAGAGTATTGTGCATCGTAAGCCTTCGGCTTATCCAAATAAAAAAGGCTGGCTTCGGCCTTTCGGCCATTGCCAACCTTAGTTTAAACAGTTTTGATTATCAGAGAAATCTTATTGTCTTTCTTCAAGAAACTTTCTTGCAGCGCGCAGCTGGTGGCGCATAATGCTTACAAACTCCTGACTCTCCTGCAGAATGTTAAGATAGAGCAGCGACACTTTCAGGTTTGTGCTGTTGTCCTGATACATGTGGTCTATAACGTTCTTGCGCATCACAGAGAGTTCGTCTTTCAGTTCCTCGGCTATTGTGAGCGTTTCCTGATACAGGTCGTATCTGTTGGTTGAAATCATCTGCTCTGTATGGTTCATCAGTTCGCTTATTTTGCGGCGTACACTTTCCAGTTCGTCGAGATACACTTTTGGCAGCGGGTTGAAGTTGTTGTCAACGTGCTCCTTGATCGGGTCGAGCATACGTTTCAGACAGTAAGTAAACTGCATGTCGCTGTTCACGCCCAGATGGAACCATGTGTTGCGTTCTATTGCTATGTCGCTTGGAATGCGTCTCATTGCAAGAAGTTCCTTACGGCGGAATTTCTTCAGCTGCGACTGCTCTTCCTTCAGTGCGCTGCCGCAGTGGCGCAGTTCGCGCAGGCTTTCGTTGCTTATGCCTTCTACTATTCTGTTATATTGTTCGAGGGCAAATCTTGTAACGAAGCTCTGTGTGCGTGCAACGTGCTTTGACAGCAGGTCCCATACAATCTCCTTGTCCTTTGTGCGCATCATCAGCTGGAACACGTCGTCCTTTTTCTCCTCCTTTACCTTTTTTGAGTATTGGCGGTTGCTTCTCCAAAGAAGATATATGTCGAGGCACATGAAAGCAATCATTACGATGAAGCCTCCGAAGTGCATCAGGGCACATACTATAGCACATACGGCAAATGCCACACCGGCTGTTACGAACCATCCGCCGATTACTGATATAACACCTGTAACACGGAACACAGCACTCTCGCGGCTCCATGCGCGGTCGGCAAGCGAGCTACCCATGGCAACCATGAATGTAACGTAGGTTGTTGACAACGGCAATTTGTAGTTTGTACCAACAACAATAAGCATTGCGGCAAGTACAAGGTTTACGGCTGCTCTCACCTCATCGAAGGCTGCGCCTTCTGCCAGGATAACCTCTTCCTTGTTGAATCGGCTGTCAATCCATTTCTGTGCCCTCGACGGTATCACTTTAGATATGTTTTCGCCGATGTCCTGTGTGGCTCTTACTATGCTGCGTGCCACGCGTGATGATCCGAACATCTCGTCGCCTTCATCCTGACGGCTGAGGTCAACGCTGGTCTTTACAACGTTTTGTGCCTTCTTTGATGTAGCCATGGCTACAATCATTATGATTCCGGCCAACAGCAGATACGGCAGCGGGCTCTTTGCCGATGACATGAGCGATGTCATCATGAAAGTGTCGTAATTGCCGTGCCCGTTGGCAAGGAAGTCTTTCAGAGAGTCGAGGCCTGCAAGGGGTACACCGATGAAGTTTACCAAGTCGTTGCCTGCAAATGCCATGGCGAGCGCAAATGTTCCGAGCAGAACGATGAGCTTGAACACGTTGATGCGCATCAGATGGATTATCTCCATAACTATTGTCGACGCAACAAAAACTACACCCATAAGCATTGATGTGTTTTCTTCAATCCATGTGCGTGCCGTCTCGCTTATGTATGGCGATTTGCCTACACCCTTGATGAATATGAAGTAAGTAAGGGTTGTAAATGCTATACCGCCGAATATAGCTATGGTGTAGCGCAGGTGCTTTTTGTAATTGAAAGTGAAAATTATACGTGAAATCCATTGTACGAGCACTCCGAAGAAGAACGCTATTGCCACCGAAACGAATATGGCTATGATAACGCTCAAGGCCTTGTCGCTGTTAAGCAGGTCGTAGATTGTGAGCGAAGGGTCGGCGTGCATCTTCAGAATGGCAAGAATGAATGTACCTCCGAGAAGCTCGAACACAAGCGACACCGTAGTTGACGTAGGCATGCCGAGTGTGTTGAAAATGTCAAGTATCACAACGTCTGTCACCATAACGGCGAGGAAGATTGTCATCACTTCCTGAAACGTGTAGTTTTCCGGCCTCATGATACCATGGCGTGCCACATCCATCATTCCGGCACTCATCACGGCTCCGATAAGTATACCTACTGATGCTATTATCAGCACCGTGCGGTATTTGGCTACTTTTGCGCCAATGGCCGAGTTTAAAAAGTTAACCGCGTCGTTGCTGACGCCAACAAACAAGTCGAAAACTGCCAGCATGAGCAGGAAAGCGACTATCAAAAAATAAATTTCTGTCATAAACTGTTTTTTGTTATGAGTGATTTCTTTTCTATTTCACGCTGCAAAATTAGAAAATACGTGTTACAGCAAGTTTAAACAGATGTTTCATTTGTGTTACAATTACAGAAATCCGTCTTTCCTTTCTTTATATTATATATAAGGTATATGGTCTGTCTGATTTAATATTCAAGTGGCTTGCAGACATGGTCTTGTGCGTGATGCAGAAAAACATGTTACATGTCTTTGTGTTGGCTGTTAAGGTATAAAGGCCGGCAATAAATGTCGTTTGTTTGATGTAAACATTTATTTCTTGTCTTGCCGGTTGTCTTATGAATGTCTTTTTGTTGAAAATTTAGCCATGGCCTTCATTAAGCATATTGTTTTGTATTCAGCTGTAACATTGATGCTTTCAGCCGTCGCATTATTTTTATTTGTCGTCTTGCCGTCTGCCTTTCCTCTGTCATGGCGGTGTTATGTCAGTAAAAGACAGACTGCAAGCCGTTCAATATAAAGTATGAATCCTGTTGGCCATGCAATGGCCGGTTGGGGTTAAATTCTTTGTTCGGTGTTGTTTAGCTTCAGCATGTTTTCGGGCACGCAGTTTTTTATCGTGTCAGTGAGGAGGTTTAGCACGGCATTCCTTACAAAGCTTTTGGTTGTCATCATTATTATTTCTCTTGTAGGTATAGGTATGGCGAACGGCCGTGTAAGCTCACGCTGACTTTCTGACAACTGTTTTAGTGCAAGTTCAGGAATAAAGGTTATGCCTTTGCCGTTTTCAACCATTCGCATAAAGGTTTCAATGCTTCCCAGGCTATATGTTGTTTTGCTCGTTCGGGCCTCTTTCAGTTCGCAGAATTTCACAAGTTGGTCGCGGAAGCAGTGCCCCTCGTCCAGTAGCCATATGAATTCGCCGTTGAGGTCGGATGTGCGTATACACTTTTTTTCATACAGTCTGTCGTTGCGTGATACGTAGGCCACAAACTGTTCGTAGAAAAGCGTTGTATGCACAAAGTGTTCCAGGTTTTCAATTTTTACCAATATTGCCGCGTCTATTTCGCCTCTTGCCAATGCCCTTTTTATTTCTTCAGTCTTCATTTCGATAACCCTAAGTTCCATTTCCGGGTGTTGCGATGTGAGTTGTGGAAAAAAACGTGGCAGCAAATATGGTGCAATGGTAGGCAGAATGCCTATTCTGAACGTTCCGCCCAAATTCTTTTTCTCTTCGGCAACAATCTCTTTTATCTTCTTTGCCCTTATTAGCACCTTCCACGACTGCTCGATAACTCTAAGTCCGATGCCGGTGGGTGTTACCGGTTGTGCCGAGCGGTCGAATATTTTGATGCCCAGTTCGTCTTCGAGTTTTTGTATCATCGAGCTGAGTGTAGGCTGGGTTACCTTGCAGTATTCGGCTGCCTTGGCGAAGTGGCGCAGTTTGTAAACGGCCACGATATATTCCATTTGCTGTAATGTCATGCTGTTGTCGCTATTTTGTTTCTGTCGGCAAACATAAGCATAAATTCTGAAACGGTAAACTATTGTGGCGTATATTTTATGCGGATACTTATTTATTGTGTGGGTGATATTTCGTTTTACATACCATGTCGCTTTATGAGTTTACATGTCGCGCAATGCCCTTGCCAAGGGCTTTTGGGGCTGTTTGGCTTATGGTCTGCGGCTGGCGTTATAGGTTTTGTCTATCAGCTGATAGACAAAATCTGTTTGCGCTGTTTCTGTGGTAATACTATCTTTGCATTGTCAAAACGACATAAATCAGAAAATAATTAATAAACAATTTAAAAAAACTTATAGAGATATGGAACCGATTATCAACGCACAGATGCCTGAGTTTAAGGTGCAGGCTTTTCAGAATGGAAGTTTCAAGACAGTGAGCAACGAGGATTTGAAAGGCAAGTGGGCCTTGTTCTTCTTCTATCCTGCCGACTTCACTTTTGTTTGTCCCACTGAGCTGGTTGATCTTGCAGGCAAGTATGAGCAGCTGAAGCAGATGGGCGTGGAGGTGTTCTCCGTAAGCACAGACACACATTATGTGCATAAGGCATGGCACGATGCGTCAGACAGCATAAAGAAGATTGAATATACAATGCTTGCCGACCCTACGGGCGTGCTCAGCCGTGGATTCGGCGTGATGAAAGAGGATGAAGGCGTGGCTTATCGCGGCACGTTCCTTGTTAATCCCGAGGGACTTATCAAGATTGCAGAGATACAGGACAACAGCATAGGCCGCAATGCCGACGAGCTGCTGCGCAAGGTTGAGGCTGCCCAGTTTGTGGCCACTCACGACGGCGAGGTTTGTCCGGCTAAATGGAAGGCCGGCGGCGAGACTCTGAAGCCGAGCATCGACTTGGTTGGAAAGATTTAGTTTCTATGGCATGTGGCCGGATTGAATGGTTGTTCTTGGCATTTGGTCCGGCCCTTTGAGATTTTCGTTTATTGTTAGTGGTTTAATTTATTCAAATATAGTACAGGTATGTTGGACAGAAGTATATTGGAGCAAGTGGCGTCTCTTTTGAAAGGTTTGGATACGGACATCTTGCTAAAGGCAGTTTATGACACAACTCATCCTAAGGCTGACGAATTTAAGAATTTCTTGCAGGATTTTTGTTCGTGCTCAGACAGGGTGAAACTTGAAACATCTGTTGATGACAGCAAAAGGCTTGAGTTTTCTTTGCTCAGAGACGGCACAGATACAGGCATCGTGTTTAGGGGAATACCCGGAGGCCATGAGTTCTCATCGCTTCTGCTGGCTGTTCTCAATGCCGGCGGAATAGGCAAGAATCTGCCTGATGAGGCTGTCAGACGGCGCATAAGGTCGATAGCCGGTCCGGTGAGGCTCCGTACTTACGTCTCTCTTACCTGTACTAACTGTCCCGATGTTGTTCAGGCACTCAATGTGGTTGCGCTGCTAAATCCTTCGGTTAGCCATGAGATTGTTGACGGCGCGCTGTGGCAGGACGAGGTTGACAGGCTTGGCATACAGGGTGTTCCTTCGGTATTTGCCAACGGCGAACTTATTCATGTAGGGCGCGGCGACTTGGCGGCACTGATGGCAAAACTTGAGGATAAGTTTGGTTCAGAAGTCGTTTCTGAAGATGTTTCGCCTGTTGAGCGCGATTACGACGTAGTTGTGATTGGCGGCGGACCGGCCGGTGCTTCGGCTGCTATTTATTCGGCGCGCAAGGGTTTGCGGGTGGCTATTGTAGGCGAGCGCGTGGGCGGACAGGTGAAGGACACCGTTGGTATAGAGAATCTTATTTCGGTGCCTTATACCACAGGCGACAAGCTTGCTGCCGACTTGAAGGAACATCTTGGACATTACGACATTGACGTATTTGAAAACAGAACGGTTGCAGGTGTTGACCTTGAAGACAAAGTTAAGCGCATTGAAATAAAGGGCGGTGAGACTTTTACGTCACCTGCCGTTATTATAGCTACAGGAGCCAACTGGCGCAGGCTCGGCGTTGAGGGCGAGGCCGACTATATTGGCCGTGGCGTGGCTTTTTGTCCTCATTGCGACGGACCGTTCTATAAAGGCCGCCATGTAGCCGTGATAGGCGGAGGCAACTCGGGCATTGAAGCGGCTATCGACTTGGCCGGAATATGCTCAAAGGTAACTGTCATTGAGTTTGCCGATGAGTTGCGTGCCGACACTGTTCTTCAGAATAAGGCAAACAGTCTTGACAATGTTGAGATATTTACAGCCACGCAGACCATGAAGGTTATTGGCGACGGCAAGAAGGTTACGGCAATTGAGGTGAAAGACCGTAAGACAGAAGAATTAAGAACAATCGCGCTTGACGGCATATTTGTACAGATAGGACTGGCGGCTAACAGCAAGCCGTTTGAGAATGTGCTTGAGCTTACTGAGCGTAAGGAAATCAGGACAGACACATATTGCCGAACATCATTGCCCGGTGTCTATGCGGCAGGCGATGTTACAGATGTGCCTTACAAGCAGATCATTATAGCCATGGGCGAGGGTGCCAAGGCCGCTCTTTCTGCATTTGATGACAGAGTCAGGGGACTGATATAGTTGGTTTTGACACCTTTAATATGAGCAGATTAACAATTTTGTAATTGCAGTTTGATTAGATTTATAGATTTTGTATAGATGTTTTTATTATTCAGGTTAGCTTAAGCATGTCTTTTTTATATAAAAGGCATGCTTTTGTATTGTAAAAGATGCCCTTTCACGCTGTAAAAGGTGGCCTTTTACAATGCAAAAGGGTACCTTTCATAGTGTTTTATCATGCTCGTTTATTGGCAACAGTTTTTCTTTTCGCACAAGTTCGGTGCCGTAGTTCATACTGGTATAGCGTGTTGGCAAATGATATAAGATTTTTTTGTACATAAACTCATCACTCGTCACAATTCTTTGTATTTAGTTGATAATAAGAATGTTACGGCGTGATGAGTTGATTTTGAAACGTCACGTGACATAACGTGTGATGTTTTGCCAATACAACTCATCACACTCTAATGCCTTGACTTACAGATGATTACATGCAAATGTGACGAGTGATGAGTTTTTACGAAACTTTTTTTGCTTTTATTGCTTGTTGCTTAATATCCTGCAAAGGCATGTATTTCTGTTTGGCATTGTCCTTAAATAAAACAAAAACACCGTTATTATTTTAAATAACGGTGTCCATCTTAATATCGTATTCGTCGTGCGGAATGTTCTGCTCTTTCTGAAAGTCGAAACACACACCTATTTTATATGCCTGTGGAATATTTTTCAAGAATCTGTCATAGTATCCCTTTCCGCGTCCCAGCCGGTTGTTGTCGGCATCAAAACTCATACCCGGAATTACGGCGGTGTCAATCGTGCCGTAGTCGGTAAAGAGCTTTCCGTTTGGTTCCATTATGCCGTAGCTTCCTTCAGTAAGGTCTTCAGGACTTTCGTATATTCTTATTTCCATGTTCTCGCCGTCGATTACCTTTGGCAGCAGTACGGTCTTGCCCTGTCTCGCCAGCAGTTCCACGGTTTCGTGTGTGTTCACTTCGTCGGGCAGCGAATAATATAGAAGTATAGTCTTGGCGTTTATCACTTCAGCCATGCCCAGCAGTCTGTTCATGACAGGAACCGACAACTCGTTAAGCTCGTCTGCCGTGAATTGCCGTTTCCTGTTTCTTATCTGTTTTCTAAGTTCTTTCTTGTCCATGATTACGCCTTGGCAATTATGTTCATGTCAGAGTGTTTAAAGCTGTAGCCCGTAGCCATGGCAGTCTTTTTGCCTTTCTTGCCTTTGGCAGGTTCCGGCTTTTTGGGGAACGCAGCGTTGTTCTTAAACACATTCAGCGCAGCCTTTATAACATTGTCGTCAAGATTGAGATATTCTATCCAGTCTTGCTCGTCCATTATGTTGTATATAATGCGGCTGTTGATGTATCTTTCGAGCAGATTGTGCGATTTCTTTATCATCAGGTTGCGGCGCTGCAGTCCGTGCTTGTCGGCATAAGTGGCAAACTTGTCCACAGTGTTCTGCTTAACAAGATAGTCGGCCAGCTCCATCATTTCAGTGAAGTTGTTAAGCTTCAAGCGGTTGTCGTCGGTATAGATAAACGCAAACTGAAGTATTAGTCCGCTCATGCTTGCCTCCTTGAAGTATGAAGTTATGCCGAGAGTATCTTCAGGCACGAATATGTCGGGAGTGATACCTCCGCCGCCATAAACAGTACGGCCTATGCTTGTGTGATAAGCCGGTCCGGTGTGCTTTATGCTGTCCTGCGAGAAGAATTCTCCGTGCTGATATCTTGACAGCAGGTCTTCCTCATAATCCTTGTCGTCGCCCATTACGTAAGGTTTCTGTATGCAGCGGCCAGAAGGTGTGTAGTAGCGTGCCACGGTGAGGCGGATCATTGAGCCGTCGGGGAAACCTATCTGCTGCTGAACGAGGCCCTTGCCGAACGAGCGGCGGCCAATGATTGTTGCCCTGTCGTTGTCTTGCATCGCTCCGGCAAATATTTCAGATGCCGATGCTGAAGTTTCGTTTATCAGCACTACAAGAGGTATGTTCTGATAACTTCCGCGTCCGTCGCTCTTATAGTCTTGTCTTGGCGACTTGCGTCCTTCAGTGTACACTATGAGGCGGTTTTTCGGCAAGAACTCGTTGGCCATCTGCACAGCCGACTTAAGGTAGCCTCCGGTGTTGTCGCGCAGGTCGATTATCAGGTTGCTGAAACCTTCCTGTGACAGTTGTGCCAAAGCGATAAGAAGTTCGGGATAAGTGTTCTCTCCAAAGTTCTTAATCTTTATGTATCCCGTGTTGTCGTCGAGCATGTATGCTGCGCTGATGCTCTTCTGCGGGATGTCGCCGCGCGTTATGGTGTAATATTTAATTGCCTTCTGACCATAGCGCTGAACACCTATTTTCACCTTAGTGTCCTTGGGACCTTTCAGTCGGCGCATAGCCTCTTCGTTGGTAACTTGCTTGCCGACGAACGGCTTGCCGTCAACGCTGACAATCTTGTCGCCGGCAAGTATTCCGGCCTGTTCGGCCGGTCCGTTCTTTATTACTCCCTGAACGTGTATGGTGTCGTTTCTGATTACGAACTCTATGCCCACGCCCGAGAACGAGCCTTTAAGGTCGTCGGTGGCCTGCTGTACATCCTTTGCACTGATGTAGACAGAGTGGGGGTCGAGGTCAGACAATATCTGTGGAATGGCCTTGTCGACGAGTGAGTCGATGTTTACGGCGTCGACATACTGGTCGTCAATGATATGCAGCAGGTTGTTGAGCCTGTTGCTTCCCGAGTTGATGATATTCAGTCGGTTACCCGAGAAATGATTTGCGTAAAAAGTACCGATAACGATGCCGATAATCACACAAAGTGCCATCAGCAACGGCATCATCCGGTTCGATTTATTCGGTTTCATATTCATCCGGATTTAGATATATTACTTCTATTTTTGCTCTTTTTAGCAGTTCTATGCCGTCTTCGAGTCTGTATTTTTCACCATAAACCACGCGCTTGATGCCTGCCTGAATTATCAGCTTTGAGCATTCAATGCATGGCGATGCCGTAACATACAGGGTAGAGCCGTCGCTGTTGTTTGAGCTTCGTGCCAGTTTTGTTATGGCATTGGCTTCAGCGTGGAGCACGTAAGGCTTGGTGACGTTGTTCTCGTCTTCGCAAACATTTTCAAAGCCGCTCGGCGTTCCGTTGTAGCCGTCGCTGATAATCATTTTGTCCTTAACCACCAAAGCTCCGACCTTGCGGCGCTGGCAATAGCTGTTTTCAGCCCAGATGCGTGCCATGCGGAGGTATCTCAGGTCAAGCAGACGTTGTTTTTCTTCTTTGTTCATTGTGCTTATGTGTGAAAAATAAGTTGTTTCTTACTTTTTCTTCTTTGAAGGTTTCTTTATTCCGTTGCGCTTCAGCAGTGCGTCTATCGTTGGCTCGCTGCCTTTAAAGCGTTTGTAGAGAGTCATCGGGTGTTCGGTGCCGCCTTTTGACAGAACGTTGTCGCGGAAACTTTGAGCTGTCTTTTGGTCAAATATTCCGTGCTTCTTGAACACGCTGAACGCGTCGGCGTCGAGCACTTCTGCCCATTTGTAGCTGTAATAGCCTGCTGCATATCCGCCGGCCATAATGTGGCTGAACTGAACGGTCATGCATGTGTCGGGCAGCTGTTCGGTAACCATGGCTTTCTTCCATGCTTTCTTTTCAAACGGAATTATATCCTCGTCAAACGGCTCCTTCTTGGTGTAGTAAGCCATGTCGAGCAGTCCGAAACTTACCTGGCGCAGGCATGAATATGCTGCCATGAAGTTACGGCTCTTTACTATTCGGTCGATAAGTTCGTCGGGCAGAGGTTCGCCTGTCTGATAGTGGAAGGCGAATGTGCGCAGAAATTCTTTTTCAACAGAGTAGTTCTCCATAAACTGAGACGGCAGTTCAACGAAGTCCCACCATACGTTTGTTCCTGACAGACTCTCAAAGCGGGTGTTGGCAAACATTCCGTGGAGCGAGTGTCCGAATTCGTGCAGGAAGGTTTCAACCTCGCCAAGCGTAAGCAGTGCGGGCTTGTCCTCGGTAGGCTTTGTGAGATTCATCACTACGCTTACGTGAGGTCTTACGTTTTCGCCCTTGCGGTCGATCCATTGTCCCTGATATTCTGTCATCCATGCTCCGCCCTGTTTGCCCTTGCGCGGATGGAAGTCGGCATAGAATACGGCAAGATAAGAGCCGTCTTTGTCGAACACCTCGTAGGCTTTAACGTCGGGATGGTAAACCTGTATGTCCTTATTCTCCTTGAACGTTATTCCGTAAAGTCTGTTGGCAAGACCGAATACACCGTTGATGACCTTTGACAGTTCAAAATACGGGCGCAGCATCTCGGAGTCGATGTTGAACTTTTTGAGTTGCAGCTTGTGTGAATAATAGCTGAAGTCCCACGGCATAACCTTGAAGTCTTTGCCTTCAGTCTTCTTAGCCAGTTTCTCTATGTCTTCCACTTCTTTTATCGCGGTGGGCTTGTAGGCATCAATGAGGTCGTCGAGCAGCTTATACACGTTGCGTGCATTGCCGGCCATGCGGTTTTTAAGTACATACTCGGCGTATGTCTTAAATCCGAGCAGCTGTGCTATCTCGCGTCTCAGGTTAACCAGGCGCTTGCATATTTCAAGATTGTTTTCCGCATTGTCGTGTGTGCATACGGTGTTGCGTGCCATATACATCTGCTTGCGCAGCTCGCGGCATGTAGAATATGTCATGAACGGACTGTAGCTTGGAAAGTCGAGTGTGAATACCCAGCCTTCAAGATTGCGTTCCTTTGCAGCAACGGCAGCGGCCTCGCGTGCCGTGTCAGGCAGTCCGTCGAGTTGTTGTTCGTCAGTTATGTGCAGCGTGTATGCCTTGTTCTCTTTAAGCAGATTCTGCGAGAACTGCAGCGAAAGCATGCTTGCCTCCTCGGTTAGCTTGCGCAGCTTTTCCTTGCCTTCGTCATCGAGCAGTGCGCCGCTGCGTACAAAGCCGTCGTAGCAGTTGTCCAATAGACGTTTCTCTTCAGGCGTGAGCTTGCGGTGGTGCAGATGAACAGCCTTGATGCGTTCAAACAGACGCTTGTTGAGCCTTACGTCGTTGGCATGCTTTGTCAGTATCGGCTGCAGTTTCTGTGCCAGCGCGTCCATCTCGTCGTTGGTCTCGGCACTAAGAAGATTAAAGAAAACCGTTGACACACGCGACAGCAGGTCGTAATATCCGTCCTTGTCGTCGTCCACATTGATAATCGTGTTGTCAAATGTAGGCTTGTCAGGGTTGTTTATAGTCTTTTCAATCTGTTCGTCGTCACGGCGAATGCCCTCCATGAAGGCCTCCTCAAAGTCTTCAAGGCGTATTTTCTCAAAGGGCACGGTATCGTGCGGCGTGTTATATTGTTCAAAAAAAGGATTTTTGCGTTGCTCTTCTATTCTCTCTTCATTCATACTTACGTTTCCCTAATTTTTGTTTACAAAGGTAGCAATTTTCTTTATTATGAATAAAAATAGAGAAGAAAAATTTAGCTAATATTTGTTATATGTCGCATTTATTTACCTGTGGTGCAGGCATATAATGATTAAACACTCTTACATAAGCATTTTTTCAAAAGCGTGTACGCATATTTCGCCGCGTTTGAGTGATATCAGTCCTTCCGACTGCATGGCATTAAGTTCTTTCGACACATTGAGCCGGCTCTCGCTTATTTCAGATGCGAGCCGTTCCATCTTTATCGTGATTGTCTTTTCTCCTGCCGGTCTGAGACTTCTTGATTCTATAAATCTGATAATCTTATGTCTGATGTCTTTGGGCTTAGGTTTCCACAATTGTCTGTTTGAACGCTGTGACTGAGTGCAGATTATGTTCAGCAGGTTGAGTCTGAATATCTCGTAGTTGTCAGATATAAGCATTATTTCTTTTTTTCCGATGCATATCAGTTCGCAGTTGCTTTTGGCCGTGAATGTTCTTGTATACCGTTGCGTAAGCCCGAAGATTCTTTCGGGCTGCAGGATGTTAGGCGCGGTCAGCGTTTCGGTTATCGAATAGCTTTTGTCATCGGCGCTGCATGTCGTTGTAACAGAGCCTTTTACGAGAAAATACAGCCTGTTGCAGGCATCGCCTTCTCGGATAAAAGTCTTTCCCCTAGTGAACGACAACTGTCTGAACTTTGTCTCGGAAACAATCTGTTCCAAGTCGCTTCGGCTCATGCCTTGAAAGAGCGGTAGCTCAAGCAGGTGTTCGTGTAGCTCATCTTGCATGCAGTTATGTTGTTATTCTGATATTTTGTTTTTAAGCGAAGGTGAATACCATACGGCATTGTTGCCGTTTTTGTCAGAATAAATAAAGTAGGCCATCAGTTCCGGATGTTCTTCCAGAATCTTTTTTGCTTTGTCAAGTCCCAACACCATGAATGCCGTAGCGTAGGCGTCGGCTGTGGCGCAGTTGTCGGCCAATACTGTTGCCGACAGAATGTTGTGCTGAACAGGATATCCTGTTATAGGGTCTATTGTATGTGCGTATTTTTTCCCGTTTTTATAATAGAAGTTGCGGTAGTTGCCGCTTGTTGCCATGGCTTTGTTAGTTACGTTCAGTATGGTCTGTATCTCCTGATTTGTATTAAGAGAGTCGTCAACAGGCTTTGTTACGCCGATTTTCCACGGCAGACGTTTCTCGTTAATTCCTCGCGTAACAATTTCCCCGCCAATTTCAACCATGAAGTTCTCAATGCCTTTGCTCCTCAGAAAACTTGCCACTACGTCGCTGCCGTAGCCTTTTGCTATGGCGCTGCAGTCGAGCATTATGCGCTTGTCGCTCTTTACGATGTGGTTTCCTGTAAGTTTAACTTTCTTGTAGCCAATGATTTGTTTAAGACTGTCAATGGCGGCCGCTGTAGGTTTGGTGTCGTTCTTGAATCCAAAGCCCCATGCATTGACGAGCGGTGCCACTGTGATGTCGAATGCGCCTCCTGTATCTTCCGAAATATCTTGTGCCATATTGAACACATCTGCAAACATCTTGTTGACTTCAACATTCTCGTTGCGGTTTATTTTTGATATTATGGAACTTTTGTTGAACGGAGACAGCGATGCGTCAACTTTCTGCAGTTCGGCTTCAATTTCCTTTTGCAGGTCTTTGTCGCTTTGATAGGTTATGTTGTATATCGTGCCGAAGATGAATCCGGTGTTGTGCTGATACGGCATTGTACGCTGTTGGCGCACAATGATTACTGTTCCTACAATCAGAAAAATCAAGAATGCCAGCTGTAGGGCCAGTTTCTTTTTGCTTCTCTCCTTGTCCATTGCCGTTATTGCTTTTTATGATGTTTGTTTTAGTTTGATTTTATATGTCTATCGCTACATTGAATGTGCCTCCTATGGACGAACTTCCGGTTTTTCCGAATCCGGGTACATACCAGGAATTGCCAAGTTCGCCATCGTTATATGATATTCTGCTCTTGTATCTAATGCTCCATCCTAGATGTAACGGTCCCCATATCTTTGCGTCAACCCCGATGAGCGCCTCAAGCCAGTGATAATTGCATTTTACGTCTTGTGCCGAATATTCTGCAGTTCCGCCCCACACGGGGTCTGTGGTGCCCGGATGTGACAAGTCGTATTTGAATGATGTGAAGGCATATCTCACTCCGGCATAGAGTCTGTATATGTCATGCTTGTTTTTTAGCAGATTGAAGTCAACTCCTATTTTTGCGTAAGGTGCTGTTGTTTTGTATGATATATGAGTTACGTCATCGTCATGGTCGGCTTTGCCCATACCGAGTTCGAAAACAGGAAAATATTTGTCCTTTAAATTGACTCTCAGCGCAGCCTCGTATTGGCCATAGTCACCGGTAAGCATCTGTATAGGTCCTACCAGGTCTACCGACACGGCAAATCCTCTGAACAATGGCACACTGTCATTCTTTTCCACGTTCTTTTCCTGAGCGTTTGCCGTTGCGGCAAAAAGCAGCATCAGACTAATTGCTATGCTTGAAATATATGAGGAAATGTTTTTTTGATGTGTCATAGTTAACGTCGTGATTGTTTATTACTATCGAGTCGATGGCATTGTGTGTGCAGCTTACCGAAATTATTTTATGGAAATATGACGGAGAACAGTCGACCGACTCAAAGTGGGGCATATCTTCTTTTTCTACAGTTACAGTGTCAAGCTTGGTAATCTTATAAACCGTGTCTTTTGTTTCGAAGAAAAATATGTCCTGCTTTTGTGCATAGCTTATTGGCAGTGAAAATTCTGTTGTTTTAACGCTTCGGTTAATCAGCACTGAGTCGTTGCCGTCAACGCGGTTAGTGTATATTGTAAGCGTATCTGCCAGTGTGTCTACCTTTCCGGCTGCGTTCATCAGCTGGTATTGGGTGTAGACCAGGCTGTTTAACGGACAGTCGATGGACGAACATGCGGCTGTTGTCAGCATCAGTGCTAAACAGGCTGACGGCAGTAAAAACATTGACGGACACTTTGACTGCGATGCAGCCGTGCGCGCTTTTTGGGCGATTCGTCTTAATACGTTATTTATTTTGTTTGTCATGACGTGTGCGCTCTTGTGAAAGCCATGTGGCTTTAGCACGTTGTTTCATTATTCTTGTTTCTCTCCGCATCTTATTTTTTCTGATATCTGATAGTCGTTGCGGCCTGAAGAACTGCGGCTGATAAGGTCGCCGAGAAATCCTGCCAGAAACAGTTGGGTGCCTATCATCATCATTGTCAGTGAGATATAAAAGTAGGGAGAGTCGGTTACAAGACGCATCTGCTGTCCATTGGCTACGGCCACCAGCTTGTCGATACCGATAATCGCTGCTGCGATAAATCCTATAAAGAATACTATTGTGCCCAAAAAGCCGAACACATGCATTGGCTTGCGGCCGAAACTGCTGAGGAACCATAGTGTAATAAGGTCAAGATAGCCGTTGAAGAATCGGTTGAGGCCGAATTTTGATTTGCCGTATTTGCGTGACTGATGATGAACCACCTTTTCGCCAATCTTGTCAAATCCGGCATTCTTCGCCAAATAAGGTATATAGCGGTGCATCTCGCCGTAAACCTCGATATTCTTCACCACATCTTTGCGGTATGCCTTCAGACCGCAGTTGAAGTCGTGCAGATTCTTTATTCCGCTAATCTTGCGTGCTGTTGCGTTGAATAGCTTTGTCGGTATGGTTTTCGACAGCGGGTCGTATCGTTTTTGCTTATATCCCGAAACAAGGTCGTATCCGTCTTCGGTTATCATTCTGTATAGTTCGGGTATCTCGTCGGGCGAATCCTGAAGGTCAGCATCCATTGTTATCACCACGTCGCCTTCTGCCTCCTTGAATCCGCAGAACAATGCCGGACTCTTGCCGTAGTTGCGGCGGAACTTAATTCCTCTGACGCACTCATGCTCTTTGCTGAGCTGGCTTATCACCTTCCACGAACCGTCGGTTGAGCCGTCGTTGATGAATATAACTTCATAAGAAAACTTGTGTTCTCTCATCACGCGTTCAATCCATGCGTAGAGTTCAGGAAGCGATTCTTCCTCGTTGTATAATGGTATTACGACTGATATGTCCATTTTATGTGTGTTTTAAAATTTTCTTTTATATTTTGATTTTATCAACGCCGCCATTGGCCAGCTTATAACAATTCCAAAGAACAAGTTTGTAGTCAGAAACTGCAAAGCTATGTCTATTGGCCTTAGCGTGGCTATAGTGTCCATGGTTAATTTCATTTCATCAGCCTTTATTCCGTAGAGAGTCATCATTGACTTAAACTCCGGGCTTGAGGTCATTGCCGTATATTGGTTCAGCAGAAATCCGTGATCGATAAACTGGAAGTAAATATATTGTGCGGCGGCCAGCAGAAGTGCTGCGTAAAAATATGTCAGCAGGCTGTATCCGTATGCTCTCCAGTAAGATATCACACCGTCAAGAATATTGTCGCGGAAATTTCTGAGGCGTATAGCCGATACGATTATTGATGCTATGCCGAATATCAGGGCTGCCATATTAAGCAGCGGCATGTAAAACTGTGCGATGAAACAAGCAAAGCTTATTATCCACATTACGCCCATTATGGCACCGTCTATGCGTGCAAAAGCTTTTATCTGTTCATATTCCTCTCGTGTTGTCATTATCGGAATTTTATTGATTTTTTGTTCTTGTTACTGTCGGTGTGCGTCTGTATCGGGTGTGTTCGCTTTTAGCCCGGCTTTGTCAGACTTTATCCGAGAGTGTGTAATCGCGTGCAAAATTACTTATTTTTCACCATATAATTATTAGCGGTGCTAGTTTTTTTGTTTTTTTATATGAATGAATCCTTACTCGTGTTTTGTTTCCCGTTCATTTTACGTTGCCGTATCATACGCCGTTCGTGTACATCAGTTTGACATCCATGCAGTAAGTCCTGATATTACTGATTTCAAAAAATAAGTTAAAAAGAGAAGAAACATACTCTAAAATTGCTCTGTTGTAAAACTTTATTATTACCTTTGCAGCCGCAAAGACGGGTAAGTCTTGTACGGCCAGCTCCCTTCGAATCCTCCAGGACGGGAACGTAGCAAAGGTAGTTGGTTGTAGCGGCGCGATACAAGTAGCTTGCCCACCCGCCTCTTTAGCTCAGTTGGCCAGAGCACGTGATTTGTAATCTCGGGGTCGTTGGTTCGAATCCGACAAGAGGCTCAAAAGAATTTGAACGATTAAAGGCAGATACCTGTTAGGGTGTTTGCCTTTTTTATGTCTGGCCTTATGCAGTGTGGCCTTGGCGGCTGCCACCACTTCCTGCACGAACGGGAACAAATGCTTCTCCGACAAGCCCATATCCACTGAACCGATAAGCCTCATGCTGACATTGATGTCTTCACACTTGGTTATAAGTTACTCAAGAACGCCTATAACCACGTCCCATGCATTGGCATCATACCCGACGCAACTTGATGGCATATACAATGATGACAATAAATGAGGTAATCAGAATTAAAAGGGCAATTAAATAGTTAAAACTGCCACCGCAATAAACTTCATAAGTCACAAAAGCAAGAAACATCATGATCAACAATTTCAACCACGCTACCAGTTTTGCTATCAAACTGTAGCCTTTTTGCCTATCTTTAAATTTCTGTGGCCAGTTGCAATAATGTGGATGCTTCTCGAAAAATGTCATAAAAAAATAAATTAAAACACTTATAAGCGGTAGTATCAAAGTGTAAAAAGGGCTTCCATATTCATCTGCAACTCCGTGTATGTTCCAGTGCGTAGGCACGTATTGCCGCGTCATTATGACCACAACACAAAGTCCAATTTGCACAACAACCAACAAGATTGTCAGCAAAGCTGTATTATTCTTCAAAATTGGCATTTTGCAAATTTATCAAAATAGCATTACGTAAAACATCTTCATTATATTTTGAGTATTCCTCAGGAAAATTCTTTTTAATATATTGCATAAGTGAATTTACTGTTTCATTTGTAAATTCATCTGCTACAATATAAGCCATTTCCTTATTTTGTGATTTGATATTCCATACCTCTATTGTATTAAAGGTCATAAGATTTTCCACAAGTGCTCCATTTTTTCTCCTCTTATTTCCGCTTGTTGTCGCTGCGACTTTCCAGGCTAAAGCCGTTACAGCTCCAACAGCATTAGCTACTCCAAAATGTTCTACAACAACAGCCCAAACTACTGCTACGGCACCTACTATTACTGCTACGGCAAAAGCGACCGCACTGGCTTGTGTTTCAAGATTTGTTATTGCTGAATTACGAGTTAATATTTTTTGAATTTCAATTTGTGACTTTGAGATGGAGTCAATATCGTTTATTGATATCTTTTCCATTAATCCGCGTTCTTTTAACAGAGATAAATATTCGCCTATATTTCCTTGTTCTATTGCAGAACAAATATTTTTATCTGCTAATGCAAGAATTATCTTAGTCAATTTTGAATCAACAACAATATGTTTACTATTAAATCCTTTTTCTTCAATATATTGATTAGGATTATTTATGAATTCCTCTGCGATTTCCGGATGATTGACAATATCTGTTGCCAATCTCTGTAGAAAGAAAATGTATTCAGTATCATTTTCTGATATTTTAATCTGAACAGGTATTGCTATTGAATTATTGCTATCTATTTTTCCTGCAATTTGACGATTTATTTCGTCAGCAGGGAAATCCATATAATACCCATTTGTACATGATTCCAAAAGAATCGTACCCGAAAGAAAACCTGAAAATAATTTGATAAAACGTTCTTTCATAAATATCACTGATTTAATATTGAATATTTTAATATGAGATTACTTATGTAATTTTCGTAATCTTTTTTTAGAAAAGTTATATTTTCATTATCCATAAATAAAGTTCTACAGATATCACATATGTGACTTGCACAAAATGAAAACTTTTCATTTTTTCTTTGTTTTATGTATTTAAGAATTTTGGCAGGTCCTTCTATATATAACCAAATTTTCAAAACATCTTTGAACGAAGTTTCATATATCTCTTTTATTGGTTGTTTATTTATATTTCCTAGTCTCAAATATGGATTTTGTTCACTTGTTAAACCACAACACGCAAGGACCTCACCATATGGATTAATGGGTATAAGTTGAAATAAATTTAAACATCTGTCAAATCGATGTGGCATAAAACAACTCTCATAAGTCAGATTTTCTTTATTTCCTTTGAAAGAAATCCACACGCCTTTTTCTATTTTAATTAAGCTTTTTGATACAAATCCAATAAAAACTTTATCTTTCACCAGTCTTTTAAGAGTGTGCTCTGATGAGTTATCATGTGTTTCAATATTGATAATTGGAACAAGCCCTAATCTTGCAGATGCAACAGACGCATTCCTCACATTTCTTAAAGGAACACTTTTTTGGTGTTCATCACCTGTACTAAAATTAATTTCTTTTAACCCACAATCAACTAATCTTTTTACTATATCCATAGCAATTTTATATGAAGTGGCCCAAAATGCATTTGTTACAATTCTCGTGGATAATCCTATCTTAGTAGCATAAAAAATTATTTTCTCTACATTTTTTCTATAAATCATGCATTCACCTCCTGTTATTACCAAAACCTTTAAACTATCATGATATTGTTTCATGCATAAATCTACGTATTTTTTCATCTCTTCATAGGTCATAGCCTTATTTAAGCTTGGATTACAACCAAAGCAACAATTTGCACATTTAGCTGTACATTTAAAAGTAGATATCAGGGTTATTGTTGTAGGTTTTAATATTTTAAAAAATTGCATAGGTCATATTTTTTTACAAATATGCAACTTCTTTTCCAAATATAATATTAGAAAATGTGAAATAATGTTATTTGCCTCGTAATTTGTATGATTCATTCAGTATTTTATCTATTTCACTTGAAATTAATTCAAACTATCAGTATTCATCGAAGTACACAATGAAAACTTTAACATAATCAATGTAAATCCAACTAAACAACTATTAAGTTGTGGTTATCATAAAAGATACCCAACTTCATATTATTTTGTCAAGCAAATATAGGCTTCCGCTTCCGCATGTTGTTTGTAAAACCATGACGCGGATTTTGTGTCTTTATGATAGTTGGTCTGTGTCATTGTTTTTGGATAAAATAGAAAATCAGAATCACTAAAATCCGCTTTACAGATAAAGAATGTTTACGTTATGAAGCAAAAGTTGTGCTTTCATGCTGTAAAAGCAATGCTTTTGCACGGTCGTTTCAGGTATATTGCAGCTAAAAATAAGGCTGTTTTGCTGTCAAAAACAGTTGTTTAAGCTTGTTTTTACGCTGAAATAACTGCACAAAATCTGTGCGGCGTGCGTAACGTCTTGTGATATAGCTGCTTACGTTTGCACACGATTTCGCGCTGTTTTCACGGCCGGATGATTTTTATTTCAGAATATCGCGGCTGTGGAACGTCATCTGAAATCAGAAAGAAAGCATTTTGCGTAATCCGCTTTCAGTATGCCGGCAGCCGTTGCGCCCTTTGTCGTCCGGCTTTATTTCATGTCTGCTCGTGAATTGCGGCGGGGCCGATGGCCATAATTTACCATGCCGTATGTTTGTGAAGTATGCTTATTTTCAGTATCTTTGCATCTGGAATATGAAAATGAACAGAAACCATATCTTGCAGCTTGTTACCGAAGGCGAGCATGTGCATCAGGACTTTAAGTTTGCCATAACAGACGCATGCAAGATAGCGCGCAGTCTTTCTGCCTTTTCAAACACCGAGGGAGGGCGACTGCTTGTGGGCGTTAAGGACAACGGTAAGATTGTCGGCATACGTTCGGCTGAGGAAATATATATGATTGAAGTTGCTGCAACGCAATACTGTCGCCCTTCGGTTACTCTCGACAGTCAGATATATAAGGTTGACGGCAAGGATGTGCTTGAAGTCAGTGTGGCTGAGAGTCAGCATAAACCCGTATATGCCATTGACGAGGACAAGAAACCTAAGGCATATATTCGCATTAAGGACGAAACTATACTTGCAAGTCCGGTGCATCTCGATATTTGGCGGCATGACTGTCGCGACGTTATTATTACGTGCAACGAGAAAGAGCAGTGCATCATGCGCCTTTTGGAGAAGTATGGCGAGCTTACGCTTAACCGGTGTGTCAGACTGTCGCATATTCCCCGCCGTCAGGTAATCAGCCTTTTGGCCGACTTTATACGTTTCGATTTGGTAGAGACTGTTTTCAGAGATCATATATTTTATTTTAAACTTAAACAAAACCAATAAGCGTCATGGAACTATTCACACAGATAATCAATGAGACCAACGACATTCTCTGGACTTACATACTTGTAGTAATGCTGCTGGGCTGTGCCGTATGGTTCAGCATCAAGACTAAGTTTGTGCAGTTTCGCATGATAGGAGAGATGATACGCCTGCTGGGCGACTCTACGGCAAAGATAAACGGACACGAGAAGCACATATCTTCTTTTCAGGCTTTTGCCGTATCACTGGCAAGCCGCGTCGGCACAGGCAACCTTGCCGGAGTGGCAACGGCCATAACCGTGGGCGGTCCGGGTGCAGTGTTCTGGATGTGGATTATAGCTTTGCTTGGTTCAAGCAGCGCATTTGTCGAGTCGTCATTGGCGCAGTTGTTCAAGATAAAGGGCAAACACTCGTATATCGGCGGACCGGCTTACTATATGGAGAAGGGACTTAAAAAGCGCTGGATGGGCATCCTCTTTGCTGTGCTTATCACCATAACGTTCGGCTTTGCGTTCAATTCGGTGCAGAGCAACACCATGAGCGCTGCTCTGCAGAGCGCGTTTGCCGTTGACCCAGTGTTGTCGGGCGCCGTAATATCATTGCTTACGCTGTTTATCATCTTCGGAGGCATCCATCGCATCGCGGCGTTCAGCAGCGTCATAGTGCCGATAATGGCCGTCGGCTATATTATTTTGGCACTTTATGTTGTGCTGACCAACATTGGCCGCGTACCCGATGTAATATCCCTCATTGTAGGCAACGCCTTCGGCTGGCATCAGGCTTTGGGCGGCGGAGTAGGCGCGGCACTTATGCAGGGCATAAAGCGCGGACTGTTCAGCAACGAGGCGGGCATGGGCTCGGCTCCTAACGCTGCCGCCACCGCCCACGTAACCCATCCCGCAAAGCAGGGCTTCATCCAGGCGTTGGGTGTGTTTACCGACACATTGCTCATCTGTTCGTGTACGGCTTTCATCATTCTGTTCAGTAAAGACAGTGTTGGCAGCGGTCTCGACGGCATACAGCTAACTCAGGCTGCGCTGACAAACGAGGTTGGAAGCATAGGCACAATATACATTGCCATAGCCACTTTGTTCTTCGCTTACAGCAGCATCCTCGGCAACTATTATTACGGCGAGGCCAACATACGCTTCTTTACGTCGCGCCGTTGGCCCATGCTGCTCTATCGTATCCTTGTGGTAGGCATGGTTATGTTCGGCTCTTTGGCAAGTCTTAGTCTTGTGTGGAGTCTTGCCGACGTAACAATGGCTCTGATGGCTCTCTGCAATCTTGTGGCAATATTGCTTTTGGGCAAATATGCTTTCAGACTGCTTGACGACTATATGGCTCAGAAGAGGAAGGGCATAAAGAGTCCTGAATTTCATAAAGAGAGTATGGAGGACATTGAACAGGAACTTGAATGCTGGTAAAATGCTTCGCCAAGTAACCGTGTGACATGCCTGAAAAACGGCGTTTAGCGGGTTTCTGTACATAAAAACAGCACAAATTATGCGTTTTTGTATAAAATAAATTTATCAAAGATTTGCAGAATTAAAAAACAGACATTACCTTTGCACCCGCAAACACGGGGATAGCTCAGTTGGTAGAGCATCGGTCTCCAAAACCGAGTGTCGGGAGTTCGAGCCTCTCTTCCCGTGCAACTACATAGAGCCGCAGCCTTTTGGAGGTTGCGGCTTTTGTGTTTTTTATACCATATTTTTGTCGTTGTTATATGTGCATTATGGCAGAATATTGTTAAATTTGTGGAGTAGGTGAGTAAGAGTTATATTTGTTTCTTAGCTCCACTTGATGAATATAAATGATGTAGAACAAAATAAAATATCAGATATGCAGATTCTTATTGGATGCGCGAAGGATATGCGCGGAAGTGATGACAGCAATTATGGCATTATGACCGAACCGCGTTTTGCCGGCGAGGCTATGCACAACGCATTGCAGATGGCGGGATATGATGAGGCCGAACTGGCTGATATGCTTCACTGCAACGCCGACATTGCGCGGCAGAACCGGCTGAGATATATGCACTTTGCAGGCGAAGGATCAAGACTTCAGGCTGTTTTAGCATATACGGGCGTGGTTTATAAGTATCTTGATGCGCAGAGCTTTACGCCCGATGACAAGACTTATGCACAGGAGCATCTGTGGATAACTTCGTTCTTGTATGGACTTTTGCGCCCAGCCGATATGATAAAGCCTTACAGACTTGAAGGCAACGTGGTGCTGCCGGATAACGGTGTGAGTATGTTCGACTATTGGAAACCGCTGCTCACCGATGTACTTATCGATTCGGTTAAGGCTTCCGGCGGACTGCTTGTCGACCTTGCGAGCAGCGAGATGAGGCGACTGTTCAACTGGCGCAAGGTGGCGCGCGAGGTTGATGTTGTTCGCCCGGAGTTCTATGTCAACAAGGGCGGACGGCTTAAGACTATTGTCATTTATGCCAAGATATGCCGTGGAGCCATGACGCGCTATCTGCTTCAAAATTGCATTGAGAATGCCGACAAGCTGAAGTCGTTCGATTTTGAGGGATTCTCTTACAGCGATGTCGACAGCAAACCCGGTTGTCCGGTGTTTGTTTCAAATCTATAAAGCGGCTGAAGGCATAGGTATAACGCCATAATAAACCACGATGCGGCTTATTGGCTTGTTGTGGTTATGCTTTTTTGTAGTTGAGTATCCGTGTCGGTCATGCTATGCCGTTACTCTCCGTCTTAATGTTTTAGGTAAGTGATAATATACAAAAATGACTGCTGAGCAATGTTATAGTTTGCTCAGCAGTCATTTTTATATTGTGAAGATTATTTTCGGTCTGTTTATTCAAGGTCAACCACCGTTATTCCGGCACCGCCAAACTGCACGTGCTCATCGCGGTAAGAAACAACGTTTGGCACGGTTGACAGATACTGGCGGATAAGCTGGCGCAGTATGCCCGAGCCTGTGCCGTGCAGAATGCGCACGCGGCTCATGCCCACAAGTATGGCATCGTCGATAAAATATGTAACGGCGTTTATGGCTTCGTCGCCTCTCATTCCGCGCACGTCTATGTCCTGCTTGAAGTTCAGCTTGCGGTTGTCTATCGTCTCGCGTGTCTGTCGTCCCACTGACGCGTATGTCTTCGGCTCCTCCTTTTTGGGCATTTCGGCACGCTCCAGGCGGTCGGCACGCATCTTGGTGCGCATGTCGCCGAATATCACTGTGGCCATCTTGCCGTCTGTGCTTTCTATCCGTCCCACAGATGTAAGGCCCTTTATGCGCACTGTCTCGCCGGCTTCCAGCGGTGCGTCTTTCTCTTTCTTCTTCAGCGTGGCCTCTTTCAGTGCAGCAGCCGCGTCTTTGTTCTTCTCGGCCTTCTCCTTCTTGCGCTTCTCCTTTCTCTCCTTGCGCTCCTGTATCTGTTTAATTTTTCGGGCTATCATCTCGTCGTTGGCAGTAGTGTCAACCTCGTTGATTTCCTGCTTAAACGCATTCAGCTCTTCCCTTATACGCTTAGTCTCCGCCTTTTCGGCCTGACTTTCGCGTATCTCCCTTATGGCGTTCTCAATCTTCTTGTTGCTCTCGCGCAGCAGTTCTTCGGCCTGTTCTTTCGCCTTGCGTATCACGTCCTTTCGGCTCTGCTCCAGTTCCTTCACCTCGCTTTCATATTTAGCAATGGTCTGCTCCATTGTCTTTTCGCGCTGATGAATGTTCTGTCGCTTGTTTTCCCAATAGCGTTTGTCGCGCACAATGTCCTGCAGATACTTGTCGCTCTGTATATAGTCGCTTCCAACTATGTCGCTCGCGTCTTTTATCACCTCTTCGGGCAGTCCTATCTTGCGCGCTATCTCTATGGCAAACGAGCTTCCGGGGTTGCCTATCGAGAGTTGGAACAGCGCTTTCATCTGCTGGCGGTCGTATAGCATGGCTCCGTTTACCACTCCTTCGTGGTCTTCGGCAAAGTGCTTCAGGTTCTGATAGTGGGTGGTTATTATTCCGTAGGCCTGTTTGTTGCAGAACTGCTTCAGCACGGCTTCGGCTATGGCACCGCCAATCTGCGGCTCAGTACCCGTACCAAACTCGTCGATGAGCAGCAGCGTGCTGTTGTCTGAATACTTCATCATGTACTTCATGTTCATGAGGTGGCTCGAGTATGTACTCAGGTCGTTCTCTATGCTCTGCTCGTCGCCTATGTCGATAAGAATGTTCTTGAACACTCCTGTGTGCGAACGGTCGCCTACGGGGATAGACAGTCCGCATTGAAGCATGTATTGCAGCAGTCCGGCCGTCTTCAGGCAAACCGACTTTCCGCCGGCGTTAGGTCCCGATATTATCAGTATGCGCTTGTCTTTTGTCAGCATTATGTCGAGCGGCACAACCTTCTTGTCCTGCTTTTCTAACGACAGCTGCAGCAGCGGATGGCGGGCCTGAATCAAGTCTATGTGGGGCTTCTTCCCGACTTCCGGCTCAATGCCTTTTATCAGCTGTGCCAGTTCGGCCTTGGCGCGTATCATGTCTATTGTTGCCAAAAACTTATACGACTCCAATATGGGCTTTACGTGCGGACGTACAAGTTTAGAGAAATCGGTCAGTATGCGTATTATCTCTCGGCGCTCCTCCGATTCGAGCTCTCTCACCTTGTTGTTGGCTTCTACCACCTCGGTAGGCTCAATAAACACGGTCTTGCCCGATGCCGACTCATCGTGTACTATACCTCTTATTTTGCGCTTCAGTCCCTGCGTTACAGGTATCACCAGTCGGCCGTCGCGTATGGCAGGTGTAACGTCCTTGTCAACCAGTCCTTCGCTCTGTGCCGAGCGCAGTATGCTGTATAGTGTGCGCGATATGCTGCCTTCTGTGCGCGACAGCTCGCGCCTTATGTTCTGCAGCTCGACCGATGCGCTGTCTTTCACCTTTCCAAACTTATCGAGTATCTGGTCGATACGCTGTATCAGTTGCGGAAATGTTATTATGTCTGCCGTCAGGCGGTGTAGCGCGGGGTAGGGATATGTCCTTTCTTCCTCGTCGTCGTTGCCGTCCGTGCGGTTAAGATAGTTGACGATGTTGCATATCGTCTCGAGCGAGCGCCTGAGGTCAAACAGTTCGCCCTCATCGAGATGAGTGCCTTCAAGTCGCAGGCGTGCCACCGACTCGCGCACGTCGAAGAAATATTGCATCGGAAAGTCGTCGGCTTCTTCTTGCAGCCGTCTGAACTCTTTCACCTGTTGCAGCCATTCGTTTATCACTTCTGCGTCGCTCGAGAATGTCATGTTGTCTATTCTCTCCTTGCCGAGTGTACTGAGGCAGCGCTCGCGCAGAAGCGTGCGGATTTCATCGAATCCTATCTTACTTTCAAACGTCTTTGGATAAATCATGCTGCAAAGGTAGTGCAACCCTGCTGAAATGCCAAATAAAATCATCACATCTTTATATCGTGCGCATGTATGGCGCATTGATTTTCGCCGTGTCGCAGCGTCAGAGTTGCCAAACTTCTGGCTTTAAGCATGTCTGTTTTACGTTTTTTAAGATGCTCTTTTGCTGTGTGATATGTGCCCTTTTACATCCTAAAAGGCATCCTTTTACGTTCTAAAAGATATCCTTTTACCTTCTAAAAGGTGCCCTTTTGCAATATGATATGTGTCTTTTTGTTTTCTAAGATACATCTTTTTGTCTGTTGAAATATATTCTTTCTGCAACAGGTTGGTGTTTTCTTATATTTCTAATTTATTGTTCCTTTTGCTCCAAAGGCATATCCTTTTATTGCTCTTTTTCATGTTTTCTTCATTAAAAGTATATAGTTTTATTGTCGATGACGTATTTTTTCTGATTTCGTTTGATATATTTTTTGTTTGTTCCTATAAAAAGTTGACTTCTGGTAATCCTATTACTGATATTGGTTGACTTTAATACTAAAAAAGTTTTGTTGAAAACTCGTCACTCGTCACAATGCGACTTAACTCATTGAATGTCAGTAAAATAAGATGTGACGAGTTGATTTTTCAACTCATCACATCCCACCATTTCCGCCATTTTCGCCCGAAATTCTTCACGTTTCGATAGGTTGTGATGATTAGTGTGACGAGTTTTAAATTCAACTCGTCACACTATAACCTTTTGATTATCAGTATGTTAAGCCGTGATGTGACGAGTGACGAGTTTTTAACAAAAACTTTTATTGTTATTTGTTTTGTATATACATTCCTGATTTCGGTTGACTTTAAATTCTAAATTTTGTTGATTTCAAACAGTTTTTTCCTTATTAATTTCTGATTTTCTTACCAAAAAACATTTGTTTTTTCATCATAATGTTGATTCCGGCCGTATATTATTTTCTACTTTTACTCAACTTTAATCATAAATATTATGCCACAAACCTTTCTTAAATCGCCGTCAAAACAGCTCAAAAACAAGAAAAACACACTTTTTTTGAAAAAAGTCGCCAAAAAATTTGGAGATTACATGAAAACCCCTTACCTTTGCACTCGCTTTAGAACACAAAGCTTGTCAATCCAAAGACAATGGAGAGATGGTAGAGTGGTCGATTACAACGGTCTTGAAAACCGTCGTGCTGAGAGGCACCGGGGGTTCGAATCCCTCTCTCTCCGCCACTTGTAAAGATGCGAATCACATTTGTGGTTCGCATTTTTTTTGATTATATAATAGTTTCATAGTGATGCAATAATGCATTTAGGTGAATCTTGATCCTTGAATATTATGTAAAAGAAGAAAATACAAAATAAAATACAAAATAAATTTCTATTAGGAAATCTATTAAGGATATTTTAGTACTTTTGTAGATAAAAGAGGGAAATATAAATCCTGCCAGCTAAATGTTCTTATAACAATAAAGAACATGATGTGTTGTACAGATATGTATAATAAGTGATTAATTGTGTTCCGCTTTTGAAATGCTGCTAAAACTATCTAAAACTTTTAATGTTAAATAGCAGAATTAATAATAAAAAAGATTATAAAGTAAAATGAAATATACAGAGATAGAAGATTTAGATACCTTTACATTAAGAGAGGCTGTAGCAACCTATGGGGAAGAAATTCTTCCTTTATGGAAAAAAGCGGTTTATACAAAGCCATATAAATTAGAAAATCGTAGATATATTGGATGTAAAGCAAAACTGGTAGATTGGATATTTGACCTGATTGGAAAGGAAACCCAGAATGTTCAAACATTCTGTGATATATTTGCTGGTACAGGATCTGTTTCAAACAGGGCTGTTAATTTATATAATAATGTCATTATTAATGATTTTCTTTATTCTAATAATGTCCTATATAAAGCTTTCTTTTCTACAGGTGATTGGAATAAAGAAAAGATTCTTAATCTATTAGATGCCTTTAATGATGTAGATGTAAATTCTATTAAAGATAATTATTTTTCGGATAATTATGGAAATAAATATTTTGATATGGCATCAGCGAAACTCATAGGATATATTCGTGATTTTATAGAAGATATTAAATCAACTTTAACGGAGAAAGAATATTGTATTCTTATAGCGTCTTTAATTTATAGTATGGATAGAATTGCTAATACTCTTGGACATTTTGATGCTTATATTAAAAAAGAGATAAAACCAAGCAAATTTATTATGCGTTTGGTTGACGCAAAATCGTTTGAAGGAGTGACTATTTATCAAGAAGATGCAAATAAATTGGCAAAGAAGATTCATACAGATATTGTTTATATGGATCCTCCATACAATTCAAGACAATATAGTCGATTTTATCATGTATATGAAGTGCTTGTGAAATGGGATAAACCCCAATTAAAGGGAGTAGCCCGTAAACCTGCTGAAGAAAATATGAGTAATTATTGTAGAGTTAAAGCTTTAAGTGCATTTACAGACCTTGTCGAAAATATAGATGCAAGATATATTGTGGTGTCGTACAATAATACGTATAAATCAAAATCTTCATCATCAGAAAACAAAATTAAACTCGAACAGATCGAGAACGTTTTGAATAGGTGTGGTACAACTAAAGTGTTTACACATAAGTACCAGGCTTTCAATGCCGGTAAGACAGAATTTGACGATCATAAAGAATATTTATTTATAACAACAGTTGACAATGAAAAACGGAATAGCTCGTTCTCCTCTATTTTATGTAGGTGATAAATATAAACTTATCCGTGATATTAAAGCACATTTTCCACATAATATTAATAGATTTATAGAGCCTTTTGTTGGTGGTGGAAGTGTGATGATGAATGTCGATGCAAATAGTTTTATGCTTAATGATATTAACAGCTATGTTATTGCCATTCACAGAATGTTATGTAGTTATATTAATAATAAAAATGACTTTTATGATCGATTTTTTAATTTGGCAAAAGAGTATGGATTGTCTTTGTCTTTTTGCGGACATACAGTTCCGGATGAGTTGAAAAAGACTTTTCCAAAAACTTATTATGCAAAATATAATAAAAGTTCTTATAATCTATTGAAAGAAAAATTCAATAACGAAGGAAAGAAAGATATTGTGAAACTTTATATGTTACTTATATATGGTTTCAACAGAATGTTACGTTTCAATAAAAAAGGAGATTTTAATTTGCCTGTTGGTGATGTGGATTTTAATAAAAATACATATGATGCTTTAGAAGATTATTTTACAATATTACAACATAAGCAGATTGAGTGGTATAATGAGGATTTTCGAGTTTTTCTCAGAAATATTCAGTTTCAAGAAAACGATTTTGTTTATCTTGATCCTCCTTATCTTATTACATTTAGTGAATATAATAAACTATGGAATGAGCAAATAGAAAGAGAGTTGTTAACAGAACTTGATAGACTGTCTGAATTGGGCGTGCATTTTGCAATTTCTAATGTAACACACTACAAAGGTAGAATAAATGAAGCTTTTATAGACTGGTCTGCACATTACACAACTTATCCAATAAAAAGCAACTATATAAGTTTTAATGATAATACGATAAAGGAATTTAATGAAGTACTTGTAATAAACTATTAATCATATGGCAAATAAGGTTAAACATGGTAAACGTTATTTTAAGCAAATGGCATTGGAAGTAGCTGTAAGAAATCCAGAACGTTATGAGGATATCTTAAAGACGTTTGCAAAGTATGAAGGTATCATTCTCAATGATGAAGGCATTTTGAAAGTATATTCTCAGCTGTATTTGGACAATGTTGTAACAACCGATAAACTTGCTAATATCGTTCTTACAGAAGATTATTTGTATAAATGGATAAAGGATAATTGTAAGCACAATAACGAATGGGGATATCCTACAGGCTATCAGGCGGCATTTACTAGGTATTTAAAGACGTTATCCGAGTTTGGCTTTATTTATGCACAATATAACCAAAAGTTACGTCTTTCGCCAATATCGAAAGCATTAGTAAATGGAAAGATCACTTTATCTGAGGCTTTTGCAGTGCAGAGTATGCGTTTTTGGAGAAAATCCCCATACAGACGTGTTCTTAATGATTTCAATTTCTTTGAATTTATAATGGATGCTCTTATTAAGTTGAAAAATAAAGGACACAAGTTATCTATAAACCAATTTAACGTGGGGTTGTTTTCTGATGATGGGGATGTAGATGATTTCTTAAATCTGATAAAGAATAATAAAATAGGTAATGACACTGATAAGGCTTATTATCTCGTAAAGTCTAAATACGATGATATTGATACGCTTCATGCAAAGGTCTCAAGTCAAAATACCGCATTTCGTGATTATGGAAATACTGTATTCAGAGTCCTTCAGTTAACAGGTTTTATTAGTGTTGATTATAAAGGAATTTTAATGCTTTCTCCAAATGAGAATAGAATGGATTTTTATAAAGCTTTAAAAGCGGAAAAGTTCTCTATTACAGAATCTGCTAAAGAAGATGAGGAAGAATATTTTGAATTGTTGGGTTCATTTGATTGTAGATTAGAGTCAATTGTTGTGAAATATCGAGAAAAAGAAGATCATTCAACTGCAGAATATAATAAAAAGCTCTCACAAATCATATCTTCTTATAAACTTACTCCAGAAGTTATAGAACAGCATCTTATAAGGGTTTCATCTGGCAATAATAAAGGAAAGGATTTATTTTGGTTTATACAAAATCCTGTTAAATTTGAATTCTTATTAACATTGTATGTGTATACGTATTTTGGTGATTCAATGGTTTATAAGCCAAACTATATATGCGATGAAGTTGGTATACCTTATTCACATGCTCCAGGTAATATTGGTGATATAGAAATATACTGTGATGAAAAATATTGGCTTATAGAAGCAACTTTGATACGTTCAAAAATACAACAGGTAAATAATGAGACAGTAAATTTATTTAGACATATTGATAAGACGCGTGTTGGAGATAAGTATCTGACATTGGTTGCTCCATATATTCATGATGATACAAAACTAATTTTTAATGTAGCGTCTGTAATTACTATGATTCAAACAAAAATGCTTACTTTGAGTTCTGTTACACAAACAACCAATGAATTTGTTGACGCTCTAAAAACTCAAAATTATTTTAGTGAAGTAAGGAATAATAGCTGTGATTTTATAAAATATTTAAAAAAACAAATAAACTCAATTATAGCATTGCAATAATGTTGAAGGCTTGGACAAAATGTGATTAGAGAAGTATCTAATAATGAAGAACATAAAAACTATTTGAGAGAGAATAGCGATCATCATCGCTGTCCTCTCTTGTAAAAATCAAAGTGAAATTATAAAAGAACTTATAATAAAGTTCTGTTTACATTTACACAAAATTTTGGACAGTGTCCAATTTTATTTCTATGTTTATGCAGACAAAAGTAAGAACATGGTCGTCAATTGATTGATGATGATGTTTTTATGCCTAAAATCATTTTTACGGGCAAACTTGTCTGTAAAGTTAGAAAGTAAGATTTTTATTTCAACATATGTCATTAAAATGCTATTTTTGCATACAATGAGTTATTTAAAGGTTACATAACGCGCAAAAGAATAAAAACAGTAGTCAAAACTTTACGGCAGATCAAAATGGTTATGGCAGAAAAAAATAATCGAGAATTGCTTTGGACAGAGAAACGTATTGCCTATAACAATACGTGGCCAGAAGCAGGAAAGTGGTATAGTGATGTACATCAGATGCTAGACGAGTGGCTTAAAGAGCAAGGGATAACACAAATCTTTGAACCTGTGAAACTATCAGAAGGAGCAAGAGATATCCTGTTCCCCAATGCAAAACTGAACAAAGTATTTTCGGGTATCGTTGATATCTATGACGAATTACCTTACAGACCAGATGAAGGATTCGATATTGCATGGCGTTCGCTGGAGATATTTATGAATCATCATAGGAGCATAGCGTGGCCGAAAGATAACGATAAGGCAACTCATCTAATGCTGAGAACAGTAAAAGAGTTGATTATGCCTCTTGTTAATAGAGATTTGCGGGTAAAAGAAATGTGGGAGAGATTTTTAAGTGAAATTCCAATTTCTGTATTAAAATTTGCAATTATGCGCTGCTTTATCCAACATGATTTAGCTATTACAGACAAGGCAGAAAAAGTTTCGGAAAGAGCGAAAGACATCTTAACGAAAGAGTTGTATGCTGATATCAAAGCCAAGTATGAACTTGAGGAAACGGTGAAGCCTAGTGCAGACGTATTGAGGCGGTCTTCGCTTTTGCTCCAAAAGATATTGAGAGGAGAAAAAGTGACGGTGAACAACAATGAATATTCGGTTGACATAGAAAAGCGGATATTATTTATGTTGAGTTGTGTGCTCTATACGTATAGGTGTGAACGTTTTCATGGAGACTATTTCTCTCCTTTTAAGAGCGATATGGCAAAGTTAAATACCTATGCTTTTTCATACTATTTGTTGACTTTTAGCTATGTTTATTTGTGGATATTAATCTATCAGTTCTGTGAGTGGCAAAATTTAGGAGAAATTTGCTCGTTGGCAAACATCTTGGCAGCTGCTAAAACTATGCAGGACAGGATGAGACCGATGATTTAAAAAAATAAAGGAAATTTATGGTACAACGCATATATGTAAAATGTCCTAGTTGCGGAAAGATATATCAGTTGAAGTTTCAGATAGACCAAAACATAAAAATCTATGAATGGCCTATCAGTTTTGAGTGCGTGGATTGTGGAGATAACCTTACTTACAAATTTGGGAAGAGTGGCCTTTTCCCAAAGGAATTTATGCATACACCCTCGCCACAAGATCCACCAATAACAACCATTGGTTATTCTTCGTCCTTGCCAATTATTGACGATTTATATATGAAAGATTTAGACTTTACACAGTCCATGACACTTTCATCGTTGTTTTTGAGTTTATCGTTTAAAAGTCCTTTTTTTTCATTCGAAGAGGTTCGTAAGTATGATGTGTTCTTAACAAGGATGCAGCAGGGGCTGTTACCCTATAAAGGAGTACTGAACGCATTATTGCCTATCCTGAAGAAGGGGAATGTGAAAGCGTTTAGTAAGAAGAAGGCCACATTGTTTGGTGATAAGAAATATAAGCCCTTCGACAGTACTCTGGAAATGTATGATTCCTATTTTGAGTTGCTGAAAGGTGTATATTTAAACATTGCTCCACAACGCTATTTGGATGACTGGCATGCAGGGTTTATTAAACCGCTGGAAGACCTTATCAATAGGTTAACTGTAGATGAGGTACGAGATATCAAAGTTAAACTAGACGCTAGCGGATTGATTTCAAAATGGTATAAAGATGAAGCTTTGCCTTTTTTAGCTAAGTCTATAGACAACATTCAAAAAATTATACCGGCCATGATATATGAAAGTGCTGGTATCAAAGATGTGGTAGAAAATGGTGATTTGAAGATTGCCACTATAGGTTGTGATGATGTTATGGATATGTACAAGGAAGGTTATGAGGTATTTGCCCATGGCTTAAAGATACTTGTAGGATTGAACAATCTTCGAGAAAACAGTAATATAGATGTATTTACTAATTCTGGGCTAAGCGATGTCGATACTATCACAAAGTTTGCCGGAAAAGCAGCAGGAAAGATGATAGAAGTTCTTGAAGGGAATGGTGCATTTATGGATTATATGGATGGTTCAATGAATAATAAAATCAGGAATGCAGCTAGTCATAGTGGAGGCGTTTATTACGATCCTATAACGCAACATATAGAGTGCTATTACGATGCTACAGATGACAGCAAGGTATATGAAACGACTTTAATGTCGGTTTGTAGACTTTGTCATGTATTGATATTACATCTGATAGAAACGACATTACTTGCAAGGCAGATAGTGGAGAAAGCAAAATGACAGATATAAAAGCTATATATAAGGAGGCTTCAAAAGAGTCTGTAGAAAACCTTATAAATAACTCCTCAAAGACTATCGAGGATATGTACAAGAAGGTAGTAGAAGATATCTCATTTTTGAAGGAACTAAATGCAGATGTACCACAATTATTAAGACTGGCTATAGAGTTGCGGATGAATATGAGGTTTATATTAATAGACCTTATGACCAGTTTAAGGGGCTGTTTGAACGGTACATATACCTTTGAGAAATGTTATCATATCAAGAACCTTGAAGGTATTAGGGTGAAGGGATGCCGTTTACTATTTGGCTATGGTAAAGGAAGAGAGGAATCAATATGGATGAAACTCGAGTGTGAACTTAAACAGATATGCCAAAGATCTGAAAAGACTAAGTATGCTCAGGTATATGAACGGTTGCTGGCTCTTTATGACAATGTGTCAACACAATAGAGAACAGTGATGACGACCTATGAAGAACGCAAAAGTCGAAATCTTACTTACCATTATGATGATGACCTCTATAAAGTGTATAAACAACTTATAAAGGTAAAAGATAAAGGCGAGGATGAACCGATGAAGTGCGTAATTCAGTGGATGGATGCACTGCTTTCGATACAAGTATTATGTGATACTATTGAATACGTAGAAGTCTTGCAGGGAAATACATTTTCTAAAGTTACAGGTTTTCATCATTTTCTAATCAATGGTGTCAAACTATATTTATACAAACGAATAGTTACTGAATTTTCAAGAAAGGATCAATTTCAGGAAATACTTGATAAGGTACTTAAAGACATTGATAGCGTTGACTGGGCAGCTAAAGAAAAGGATAAACTAGGACGGCTGGAAGATTGGTTAGGCAAGAACGCATCCAACCAATACAAGCCCAAGACAATAAAGGACATGAAAGACCTAATGAATGTTTTTCTCCTTATAGAAATGTCTTTTGCTGATATGTCTTGTGCCATAAGGGCTTTTATGAATGCAGAAAGTGATATAGAATATCCCTTGACCTTTCGTCGATTGCTTGTATCAAAAGTTTCAACGCTTGGTCATCTTGTCGGATATAATGATACAGAAAAAGGCAATGCGCTTTGGACATTCATACAGAAAGCTGTTCCTGCGGATGCTGAAAAGTTGAAAACTGAAGCATCAGAAATTCGGATTGAATTAGAAAGTCTTTTAAAGCAGGAGGAAGTGAAACAGAGGGCTTTGTATGTGCACTATTTGGATAGAGATACCGATGAAAGTAATGTACTTCGCATTTTAGAAAGTATTGAAGGAATTGATTTGCTAATAGAAATGAATACTTATTCAGCGTTTATAAAAATTATGGGTAGAATTCGAAAGTTCTTAAAGACTCTAATGGTTGAAATCGCAATAAGAGTGGATAAGAACGCGAAAGCAAGCAATATCAAGATGAAAGCCCAGATTAAAAGATTGAGACAACTTTTGAACAACCCAAAATGTCCAGCTGACCTAAAGATATCGATTAATTTGACGCTTGACCAAATGGAGAAAATTTTTAAGATGGATGTTTAATCCATATTTGGTAAATCCCTTTGATTAAGAACTGTATGCCGAAACGCTTGCTGCCCAAGTGGCGCACTTTACGGTCTTTGTTTTTGTAGAGACTTTGCATTATCAGTTTCACCAGCAATGTTTTTTATTCCTAATTTCTAGAAATAGTTGTAAATGTGGGGGATACGAGAAGTTGCTTGTGGCTTCTTCTAAGAAGTAATGAAGAAGCGGTTTTCAGAAGGGATTATAGAACATGCAAAAACATAAAAGTGAGACTATGATTTGGAACTATGAGTCGGAAAATGTACCTTTGTACTGTAATGATAAGGCATAGACAAGCGAAAGTCTATGAGTGATATAAAAAGACAGTTTTCAGTTACTAAATCGTTACACTTGAAAAATTGAACTGAATTAAAACGATGATTTACATAGACTTAAGAGAGAAAGGTTCATAATCCTGTCTCTCCGCCACTTGCAAAGATGTGAATCACATTTGTGGTTCGCATCTTTTTTTGATTATATAATAGTTTCATAGTGATGCAATAATGTATTTAAGTGGATCTTTATCGGGTGAGCCCCCATATTTTGCCATCATAGCATCAAAAAATTTGCAGAAATCGTCTGCCATACAAAATAATTCTATAACTTTGCTCTCGGTGATCATTGCGATTATTGTTTGTAATACTTTGTAATTAAGCACTATAAAGTTACAACAACTTTCGCTAATCATCAAATTTACACGCATTTACAATTTGTCGAACTCACGTTACTTACATAAATCTCGATAAGTATTAATCCGTATGTTGAAGAACCTGTTATATATCTGTATGCTTTTATTGGTTTGTAATAAATCAGAAGCACAAAATCTATCAAGTATCATTGACAGTTGCCATTATTATCTGAATAAGCAAGATACTATGTCGTTTAATAAGACCTACATCAGAATTCTTGATGCTTATGAAAAAGAGTATGATGCAGAGTTATATTCTATTGGTAAGGACTTAAAAGAAATGAGAATCGAAGATCAAAGTATAAGGCTGTTATTGATTGATGCTTCAAAGAATAAACGGAATGTAGATAAAATAAGAAGAATAATGAACGGCATAGACCGGAGAAATGCTGCCAAAGTTACTGAAATCATTGACCACTATGGTTGGCTTTCTCCCGATGAGATTGGCTATGAGGCAAACGAGGCTCTGTTTCTTTGTATTCAACATTCACAAGATTCTTTAATCCAGAATAAGTATTTACCAATACTGAAAGATGCCGTCCAAAAGGGTGCGGCTAAAGGTTGGCAATATGCTTTTCTGACTGACAGGTGTCTTATGAATCAAGGACAAAAACAAATTTACGGGACACAGAAAATAACCAGGAATGGAATTGATTATCTGGTTCCTCTACAAGATATTGATAAGGTCGATTCATTCAGAAAGGAAATAGGGCTTGAGCCATTGAGTGAATATATGAAAGATTGTGGACTTAAAAACGGTTGGAGCAAAGAGTTTTACAAAAACAATATAAAACAACATGAATCAATTTTTAATTCATGGTTTCAATCGTTTAAGCGGAAGAAAAATTATTATTAGTCTTCCTAAATCAGCCTCAGATTGGCTGCGATGCCCACGGCCTCAGTGATGTTTTCTGCGTGTAGCTTATCGAATAGTTTCTTCTTATGATACTTGACGGTATTGGCATCAATAAAGAGAGTTTCTCCAATCTCTGTGTTCGACAGTCCTTTTACAGAGAGTTGGAGAATCTCTTTTTCACGGTTGGAAAGAATTAGTTCCGGCTGTTTTTTCCATCGTCTACCCTTAAATGAATAGATATATCGGTCTTTACATGTATGATCTGAAATGACGACATCTCCGATTTTTTCTCAGGGGAAAGAGAAACTATACATAGCGCTAACCATATATCCCCTTTATCACTTAACAAAACAGGTGTCAGTTTATGGTGGATAAGGTGCGAATGCTTTTCTGATGTGAGGATATGAAAGTTATACTCAATAGACAAGTCAAGTCTTTTTTCTATCGGTTGGTTATAGTAGAAATGGAATCCTGCTTCGTTGATTTCGGTAATCCGGTTTATCTCGTCATACGGAACAACTTCAAAATAGAAGGCATAACCTTTTTGTTGCACTTCTTCCGGTGAACGCCCGCAGAGAAAAAGTGGGTTGGAAGATACATAAAGGAAATTTTTGCGGTTATAGTCTATGATATACAGACTGTGATTTGTATTGTGTGCCATACCATTGGCCATTGCAATACATACATAGGTTTGAGAATAATTACTGTATGGTATTTGTATATTTTTTATTGGGCGGAAAAAATCGTTTATAATGTTTTGTTGCATAATTGATGTTATGATTGGTGTGGTGCAAAATTATAAAAAGTAAAGAATCTAATAAAAATGGTCAGTACTTTTTACTTAGTATTCGGAATTCTCTACTTTTTATTTGCACTTCTGTTGATTGTTGCAAGCTTCGTCTTAATTTTTACCATAGTTTCTTGAACATTCGCCTATTGGTGTCCTTTAGTCTTTTCCGAGTTGCAAAGTTGTTATACACAATCGCAAAAATATCTTACTTTCTTGCATCTTTTTGTCTTTCACTTATCAAATTTCGTATTAAACTTATAACTTTGGGGAGAGTTAATGTTTGATGCTTATGATACAGAAATTCTTGCAGAGATACAGAGAGGCGTTTGGCGATGGTATACCGTTGCCTGTGGCCTTTGGATATAGTGACACGCCTGTTGAGGAGATAAGGAAGATACCGCGCTGCATGATTGGTGCGATACGCAAGGTGTGCGACGGACAGGCGCTGACGTTGAGCGTTGACAATGTGCTGTGCGGTGGCGGAAGTCTGTATACACGGTTTGCACCGATGCAGGAACGCATACCGCGCTTTGTGTCGGAACAGGAACACTATAAGCAGACGCCAGAACAGGTAAAGGAATATGTGAACCGTTTGGGTATCAATCTGACAGAAAAGCCGTATCTCAACTTTGTGCGTATGGATAAGCTCGCTTCTTTAGATGACGCAGAAGGCATACTGTTCTTTGCCACGCCCGATGTACTTTCTGGCTTGTGCAGCTGGGCTTTCTACGACAATGATGCCGACGATGCCGTATGCACACGTTTTGCTTCAGGTTGCTGCAGCATAGTTACATTTGCCGTAAACGAGAACAGAAAACAGGGGCGCAGCTGTTTTATCGGAATGTTAGACCCGTCAGCCCGTCCGCTTGTTCCTGCCAACGAACTTACGTTTGTTATTCCGATGCACCGCTTTAATGAAATGGTGCAGACGAGGGAGCAGTCGGCGCTATTCCAGAAAGCATATTCGATAGTAAGAAAACGTATTAACGGGGAGATTGGGAAATGAGACAAGAACTTATACACACCTGTCCGGAACTTGTCGGCTATATCAACGAGATTGGTTTTCTGCCTTTGCTCCGCATGGGCATTGACGGCTGGTCGGCAGAAGATGCGGTGGACGAAGAATGTCAGTACACACGCCTGCCTGACGGCGGATGGGAATGGCCTTTGTGGGAATGGAAAAGCTCTGTGCTGCGTGAGAGCCGTTGCGCCTACGGCAAGTTCTTCAAGCGTAAAGCCGCGTTCGTAAGCAGAGAGTGGTGGCCTGACTTCTGCAATTATCGCCGCAGTCTTTATCCTTATCCCGAAGAGGGTAGCGTAGAGGAGGCCGTTCTCGCCACGCTGAAAAGCGAAGGGAGCCTTATCACACGCGAACTGCGCGCTGCATGTGGATTCACGGGGCCGAAGATGCGCAGCCGTTTCGATGCATACTTGACACGACTAGAAATGGGCTGCTATATTGTAACCGAAGACTTTATCTATCCGCGCGACAGTCATGGGCATGAATACGGCTGGGGATGGTCGCTGCTGACAACGCCTGAAAGTCTGTTTGGGCGAGAAGCATGCAGCCCTGACCGCACGCCACAAGAATCATACGATAGGCTGTCTGAACATTTCAGAAAAATATTGCCTGATTTAACAGAAAAGACTTATAATAAATTGCTGGGATAAAAAGTAACAGAACAGAATGAAATTTTAATACACATGTTCATTCTGTTCTGTTTGTATAAAAGTTTTGTCTTTAGTTGTTACATTGTTTTATTATTTATCAACAACTATTTCCGTCGCTTATGAATTGCATACATCAATTATTTCATCCTCAGTAGTGAGGTTAAAGTCGCCTGGAATACTGTTTTTTATAGCAGAGGCCGTCAATGCGAAATTGATGTCCTTTTGGTTGTCTGTGCCGAAGTGGAGCATGGCGTGAATATATGCGGCAATGAAAGCGTCGCCAACGCCCATCGGATCGATCACGTTGTCGATGTTGTATATACGGGCAATATAAACTTTGCCGTCAGAGTAAAGAACGCCGGAAAGAATATGATGATTGGCCGAAAGAGTATTGCGCAGAGCAAGAATCATCTTGCGGCACTTTGGAAACATCTCTTTCACTTTATCGAAAAACTCCTTATACTTTTGAACATCAAAAGTGAAATCGATTGATGTGGCTGTAAATTTAGGTGGAGTGACGCCTGTAAGCAGTTGCCATTCGCCTTCTGTGCCGAATAGTATGTCGCATTTCTTTGCCAGTGGAAGCAGAATGTCGTGTGCGCTTTTGCCGTATTTCCAAAGATTTTTACGATAGTTGATGTCACACGATATAATCATTCCTCGTTTTTCGGCTTCGCTCACGGCTTCGTCCGTTACGTCTGCAGCGCCTTGTGACAGGGCGCAACTTATGCCCGACCAGTGGAATACGGATGTGTCGTTGAACACATTTGCCCAGTTAATCATGCCGCATTGTATGGTTGTCATTGATGAGTCGGCGCGGTCGTATACTATGCTTGAGCCACGCATGGCTGCTGCATCTTCGTAAAAATAACTGCCTAGGCGAATGCCGCCATGAACAATGAAGTGGGTGCCTACGTTATATTTTCTCAATTCGTTACGGCAAGCCTCGCCAAGTTTGTTGTCGGGCAGTCGGGTAACATATTCAACGTTGTTACCAAGCATTGCAAGTGATACGGCAACATTGGCCTCGCTTCCTCCGAAATATCCGTCCCACGTGCTGCCTTGTATTATGCGCAGCTTTTCAGGACGAGTAAGGCGCAGCATTATTTCTCCAAACGTAACGATTCTTTGTTCCATGGCATGTATTGTTTGTTTTTATCCGTTCATTAAGGCAAATACCGGTGTCTTTATATAATTTGCCTTAAAAGCAGATAGTTATTTCGTGGTGTAAAGATAGTTATTTTTGTTTGTCAAATCAATGCTTTGATGTGAAAATAATGTGAACGTTTGAAATATTTATGACAATGGAGTGCTTATTGATGCTTATTTTAAATAATATCGGATAAGACTAGGATGGTATTACAGAAATAGAAAATATCCAAAGACAGATTAAGCATGCTTCTGAATTAATTTAAGGAAACAACTTTATCTGTCTTCGGATAACATGTGTAGAATGATAATTTTTGTCAGACAATGTCAGGCCGTCTGCTGACGGCACTGGCATTGTTGTAGGGTTATGCAAATTATATGAAGAGATTTACTCCTGATTCTTCAGCCTTCTGCATGTATGATGCCACTCCGCCCACAGTGACGCCGTCGAGCAGTTCTTCTTTCTTTATGCCCATCATGTCCATCGTCATTTGGCATGCAATAAATTCAACGCCATTGGCCATGGCCTGCTGTATGAGCAATTCGAGCGATTCGATGTTCTTTTTCTTCATAATGCCGCGTATCATTTTGCTGCCCATGCCCATCATGTTCATCTTAGAAAGCGACAGACCATCGCTGCTCTTGGGGAGCATTCGTGCAAACATCTTCTCGGTGAGAGTTTTCTTTACTGTCGGGCCATGTTTCTTCTTAATGACGTTAAGGCCCCAGAATGTGAAGAATATAGAAACCTTTCCGCCTGTTGCGGCCGCACCATTGGCAAGAATGAATGTGGCGATAGCACGGTCGAGATTGTCGCTGAAGCAGATTAGCGTCTTGTTCTTTTCAGCAGGAATGCACGTCGTTTGAGGATTTGCTGCTGTTTGCTGTTTCTTTATGATTATGGCGTGACATCCATTTTGACATGTTTCCGACAGAAACGCGTTTCCTGTAGACTTGCACCATGCCTTGGCGTCAGACGGAAAACCTGGGTCTGTGGCTTTTACCTCTATTGTTTCGCCAGGCTGCATTTTGTCTATGGCCTGTTTCAGTTTCATAATTGGTCCTGGGCACTGCAGTCCGCACGCGTCAACGCTAAGTGTTGTTTGGGGAGCGTTGCATGATGTATTTGAAGTGCCTTCGCATGAACACGAAGATTTGTCGTTACATTCGGTTTCGGTATTGCAAGTCAAGTCTTGTGTAGCAAGTTGATAAGTCTTGTAACCGCCAGAAAGGTTGCGCACATCGTATCCGTTAGCCATGAGAATGCGTGCGGCGATATATCCTCTAAGTCCTACTGCGCAGAATACTACTACAGGCTTGTTCTTGTCTATTTCATTTATGCGTTTACGGATGTCGTCAACTGGAATGTTTACAGCTCCGCTGATAGTGCCAAGTTCGAATTCTGCTGGAGTACGTGTATCAATAATCTGAACCTTGCTGCGGTCGAGACTATCTATCTCGCGCCAATATATAACAGGCATTTTGACTGATATGATGTTTGCGGCAGTGTATCCGGCAATGGCTATAGGGTCTTTGGCTGATGAGAATGGCGGTGCATAAGCCTGCTCAAGACTTATAAGGTCGTAGATTGTGCCCTTGTGCTTGATGATGATAGCCAACTGGTCGATGCGTTTGTCCACACCTTCATGACCTACGCACTGAGCTCCGTAAAGAGTTCCGTCTTCAGGATTGAAAGTGATTTTGGTGGTGATAAAGAATGCTCCGGGATAATATCCTGCGTGAGACATGCTTATTGTAGTGCTGCTCTGATATTTTATGCCTAGTTGCTTTAGACGCTTTGCCGGCAGACCTGTTGAGGCTACAACTACGTCAAAAACTTTTGCGATCGATGTGCCTATTGCTCCTTCGTATTCGGTAATGTTACCAAACACCATGTTGTCTGCTACGATACGTCCCTGTCGGTTTGCTGGTCCTGCAAGATAGTTGAGCCACGGCTCACCGTATTCGGGATGTGGAAATTCTATTGCATCGCCTACAGCATATACATCCTTTGCTGATGTCTGTAGAAATTTGTCAACCTTGATGCCACGTGCGCCGAGTTCAATACCTGCACTCTTTGCAAGTGCTGTGTTAGGACTTACGCCTATTGAGAGCAGTACGAGGTCGGTTACAATACTTTCACCTGACTTGAAGAATACACGTATGCGGCCGTTGTCTTTCTCAAAACGCTCAACGGCAGTATTGAGATGCAATGCGACGCCTTGACTGAGAAGCTCGCGGTGAACGTGCGACGCAATACTGAAGTCGACAGGCGCCATCACTTGGGGAGCCATCTCGACAATAGATACCTTTGATCCTGCATGAACAAGGTTTTCAGCCATTTCGAGTCCGATAAATCCTCCGCCTACTACAACAGCACTCTTTACGCAATGCTGTGTCAGGTAGTCCTTGATGCGGAAAGTATCCTCTACGGTGCGCAGTGTGAATATGCCTTCGGTGTCAATACCAGGGAACGGAGGTCTTACCGGTGACGAACCCGGTGAAAGCAACAGGCGGTCGTAGTGTTCATCAATTACAGATCCGTCTTTACGGCGTAGCGTTACGGTTTTGGCTTTAGTGTCAATGCTTATGGCTTCGGTGTTGACACGTACGTCGATGTTGAAGCGGTGTCCGAACGACTCTGGAGTTTGTACGAATAGTTTCTCTTTATCTGCTATTACGCCGCCAATATAGTAGGGTAGTCCACAGTTAGCGTAAGAAATGTGCGGACCTTTTTCAACCAATATTATTTCAGACTTTTCGTCGGCTCTGCGAATTCTTGCGGCAGCGGTGGCTCCACCGGCAACTCCGCCAATGATGATGTGTTTCATGTTCGTATTTTTGTTTTTATTATTTTCGTTATTGTTCTGTTTCTTCATTCATACTTTCTGCTATCAGTTTCAGTTCCTCGGGTAAGGAGAATTGTGAGCAATGAATTGTGTCTATTAGCTCGCGTCCTTTTTTTGTGAGATGAAAACTCATGCAGCGACTGTCTTGCTGGCATACATTGCGCCTGATTAGCGTCTTTTTCTCGAGGGATGCAATGACCTTGGATGCATTTGAACGCGATAGCTGAAGTTCATCGGCAATCTCGCCTGACAGAAGTTGGTCTTTTTCGGACAATACACAAAGCAACATTGCCTCGTTGAAGTTGAGTCCGAATGTCTTTTGGATTTGTGCTTCAAATTCGCTTATGCAGCGGTAGATTCTCCTTATCTTGCAGATGCATTTATTGTTCATTCTTTATATGTTATTTTACGCAGTTTCTTTAAATTCCTATTCTTTATTTATTTTCCTTTGGAAAACATTGCAAATATAGCTATTTATTTGTAATGACAATATTTTCTAATAGAAAATAAATGAAGATATAACATTTATTTACTAATTAGATTTGCTTTTAACATTTTCCAATGGAAAATAATATTTTAAGGTCTATTTTGTTGACGAATAATTGTTCAGTTTTTATTTTAACATTAATGCTTATTTAGTGGTTGGTTTATATGCTCACAATTGTGTTTAGTAAATGTGCTTGTAAATTGGTTTATTGCAAATTTTGTTTTATCCGTCAATGTCTTACTGGATAAAGTAGTATACGCTCTTCATCCTGTTGTAAAATGTTCAACGATGATGAAGAGCGTATATCTTATTTTATTATTATGCTTTCATGATAATCTGATTGTAGTAAGGATATGGAATTTCGATCTTTTCCACATCAAAACGTTCCTTGATAGCTCTTAGCAGGTCGCATTTCATGGCGAAAGCATTTCCTGTAGTTGAAGCCCAAGCCCATGCGCGCAGCGTTATGGCTGAATCGCCAAGGTTGGTTACTCTTATTACAACCTGCGGCACATTGTTGGCTTTTTCTTCTTCAGTGCGGTGATCTATTAGCAATGGATGTTTCATTATCTCATCTCTCATGACATCGATGGCATGCCCCAGGTCTGTAGTGTATGATACGCCTACTTCGATAAATGAGCATGTCGTGGTTTCGCCATAAGACGAGTTGACAATAGTGCTTGAGTTTATTTTGTTGTTCGGAATAAGAATCATTCGGTTTTCAGCGTTTTGTATTACAGTATGGCGAAGCGTTATTTCCTTAACGGTTCCGACTATGACGTTGTCAACCTGAATGAAGTCGCCGACTTTGAACGGACGTGAGAATATAATAAACAGTCCGCCTACGATATTAGATAGAGCCTCCTGTGAAGCAAGACCAACGGCCATAGCCATGATACCTGCACTGGCTAGAATAGAGTTGCTCACTTTTTCCATACCAGGTATGAGCGATAGAAATGCTGCCACACCTATAATATATACAGCAGTTGTAATAATCTGCCGGATGAAACTGATTTTTGTTTCATCGAAGACAATCCGTCCGCGCTTACGTTGCGATCTGTTGAACAGATATTTGATGAATGCGTTCAGTATGCGTACAAAAACGTAAATTAAAAAACCTTTGATGGCAAAGATAACAATCCAACGGATTGATAATCCGAAGATCTCCATGTTTAGCATTTCATTTAGATTCATGGCTCTGTAATTTAGTGTTGTTTGTAAAAAAGTTAATTCAAGTTTAATTGAGTTATTGTCTGTGGCTGTAACTCTTTTGTTAATGTTTACTTGATATGCAAAGATAAGAAATAAAAATAAAAAAAATAAATTTTAAGTAAAAAATCCAATGAAGTTACAATTGTATTACTTATTGTAAGTTGAATTATGTTATGTGTCATTGATGTGGGGAAAATTAGATGTTAATGTTTCCTTTTATATAGGAATGGCGGTATGATGTTGTATTTTATTCTTTATGGTTGACTGATATTATGATTTTTGTTATATCTTTGTGTTGCCTGGCAGAATTAAATCAGCTGTATGGCTATATATAAGAAATGGTGAAGATGAAAAAAATCATTTTAAATCACAGAATACCTGTTGAGGGAAGTTTGTTTGGAGATGACGATTTTGAGTGCAACATACCTTGTGTGGATTTTGAAAAGTATAATTTTGACGATGTCTTTTCAAGGCTGGCAAAGTCGGACTTCAGGCGGCGGTTCAGACTAAATGCTGACAATGTCGCTTATGTAAAGGATAAAGGATTGCCGTTAGTGAGTCTTCATGCAGCCGATATTATAAGAAAGCGGCTTGCTCCGGCTGTGATTCCAAATGACGGCAAGCAGACGCCCATGAGAGGGCATCCTGTGTTTATTGCACAGCATGCAACAGGTTGTTGTTGTCGCGGGTGTCTGTCGAAATGGCATGGTATACCTGCAGGGCGTGAGCTTACGGCAGATGAGCAGGAATATATAGTGGCTTTGCTTATGGCATGGATTAAAAAACAATTATGACGTCGTAAAATTATTTGCAAAATGTTTATGCAATGAATTTTATGGCGTCATAAATATGAGATATCCAAGATATACATCCGGCACGCTCTTATTGTGTTTGGCCAGTATTTTCTTTTATTGTATTATTGTGCCGTTTTTGTGGCTGAATTTAAAAATACATGTCGTAATGACATGATTTCATATATTTTATAGTCAGCACTGATGTCTGTCGTTGGACCAGTCATTGGCGTTGATTGCCTCGAGCAGTTTTATGGCATCTACGTATTGAGCAATGCCGTCGGCAACATTTTTGGCATCACGCATGGCTAGTACTACGGTAGAAGGGCGGTTTACTACATCTCCGCCTGCGAATACGCCCTTGCGGCTTGTCATTCCGCAAGGAGTGTCGCGTGTGAGGACATATCCGCTGTCGTCAACATCAATGCCCTTTGTCGTAGATACTATTCGGCTGGCAGGTACAGAACCTATGGCCATAAGCACCTTGTCGGCCTTTTCAACACGGCGTTCACCGTCGTGTTCGATTACTACACCATTTAGAACACCGTCATTGTCAAGAATCTCGACAATCTTTGATTGCCAATTGAATTTCACGCCCTCTTCCACAGCCTCTTCATATTCAGAGTGAAGAGCGCTCATTTCGTTGACAGTGCGATGATAAACTATCTCCACGTCTTTGGCACCCATGCGGATGGCTGTGCGCGCTCCGTCCATGGCCGTGTTGCCGCAGCCGATTACAAAAACTCGGTCGCCTTCTTGTATTGGTACATCCTCGCGTGCAATGCTGCCTTCGTTGTATAGACTCACTTTTCTCAAGAAGTAGACAGCCTGTCTTACCCCTCTGAGATTGCGTCCCGGAATGTCAGGCTTTTTAGGCTTTACTGTTCCCGTGCCCATAAATATGGCATCAAAACCGCGTTCGAACAGTTGGTCGATGTTAATGTCTGTTCCGACGGTTGTGTTGCAGTGGAACACAACTCCCAGTTCCTCAATTTTTTTAATTTCTCGTCGTACAGTCTCCTTTGGCAGACGATATTCCGGAATGCCGAACATGAGCACGCCTCCGGGTTCGGGCTCCATTTCGAATATTTCTACGTTAAAACCTTTGCGTGCAAGATCGCCGGCAATGGTTAGACCGGCAGGGCCTGATCCTATTACAGCAATATGACCTCGTGTTTTTGGCTGAAGGTTTTCGCGTATAAGACCCATGTCGCCATCGAAGTCGGCTATAAATCTTTCAAGTTTTCCTATATGAATGGCCTGTCCTTTTTTTCCGAGAACACAATGTCCTTCGCATTGCTTTTCGTGAGGACAAACTCTTCCGCACACTGCAGGCAGGTTGCTCTTGTCGTTGATTATCTTCATGGCATTGCCTAAATTTCCTTTTGACAACTCATGAATCCAGTCGGGGATGTCATGGCTTATAGGGCATCCCTTTTTACACTGAGGCACCTTGCAATGCAGGCATCGCTTAGCTTCGTTTATGGCTTCAAGCATGGTGTAGCTCTCGTTAACCTCATGAAATAATTTTTTCTGCTCTTCCATTTGTCGTATAAGTAGTTTGTATATATTGTAAAATTATTTGCAAAGATAGTGTATTTTTTGACTTAAATAAAAAAATACTGTGACGAAAGTGAAAAAAGTCGGTCTTAAATGTATAATGAAGATAAAATTTAGTATCTTTGTCACCGAATTTAGAAAGTGCTTACTCATATTTCATTTCTTGATATTTATCCATACCTTAAATGATGTAAAAGCATAAGGTGTGTACATCTTTATAAAAACAAATATTAGACTATGATATCTGCATTTGATAAAACATTTAAGTTAGGCATCTTGTTGTCGGTCATTGACTGGCTTACGTTTAATGTCGTCTTTCTGTTGTTTGCGCTTTTCATTAAGTTGTATGCATGCAATGATTTTTTTGTAGACGTATTGTTTGCAAACATTGCGTATCTTGTGGCTTTGCAAATTGTTACGATAAGTTTGCATCACAGACAGTCGCAGCCTGTAAAGGTGCTGAGCAACACATCTCGTACATCGGTTATATTTATTGTGGTTTATGCTGCAATTTTGGGTATGGCCGGTTATGGCGTTCCGGGATTTTATTATTCCTCATTTCCGCAACTCTTTTATCCTCTCATGACACGACAGTTTTTTTGCGAT